>Ga0315544_1000274_pt1 | contig 51105 bp, 44 predicted proteins | sample SalMarSW160130MG_2_FD_202543 | JGI IMG/M metagenome (GOLD analysis project Ga0315544, IMG submission 202543) | Salt marsh sediment microbial communities from the Plum Island Ecosystem LTER, Massachusetts, United States - Salt Marsh Sediment SW1601-130 ...
GGATTTTTATTTATCCCGATCATCCTGTCAATCCCGTCTAAAAATGGAAATTCCTATGCAAACGAGAAACTCGCACCAGATCACTTGAGTTTCAGCACCTCCCTCACTTTACGGGATATCTCCTGTACGGAGAATGGCTTGTGCAGGAAACCCTTTACTCCAAGATCCAAGATCCGCTGGACGGCTTTGTTCTTAGAATATCCGCTGGCTAACAACGCCTTTACCCCAGGGTCAATCCGCTTCAATTCCTCAAAGGTCTTCTTCCCGCCCATCTTGGGCATCACCATATCCACAATCACCAGATCTATCTCCTCCTTATGCTCACGATAAACCTCTACAGCCTCTTCCCCATTGGAAGCTAACATCGCCTCATATCCCAAGTCTCCCAGTACGTCCTTCATCAGATCCCGGAGAATCTCCTCATCATCAACCACCAGAATAGACTCAGAACCAGGGGTTGCTTTTTCTAGCCATTGCTTGGACTGTATCTGGGACCCTTGAGAAAGGGGCAGATAGATCTTAAATGTTGTCCCCTTTCCCACCTCACTGCAGACGGAGATATAGCCATCGTGGTTCTTCACGATGCCATAGACCATAGAGAGCCCAAGCCCTGTGCCCTTACCCTGCCCCTTGGTGGTGTAGAAAGGTTCGAAGATCTTGGCCTTCGTTTCCTTATCCATCCCCTTACCACTATCCGAGACACTTATACATGTATAGTCCCCTGCAGTAGCTCCCAAGTGTTGGGAGACAAATCCCTCATCCAAATGTACCACCTGAGAGTGGATGGATAGCTCTCCACCATCTGGCATAGCATCCCGGGCATTCACACATAGATTTATTAAAACCTGCTCCAGTTGATTTGCATCCCCCTTGGTGAGGGGGCTCTCCTTACACAGATTGGCCTTAACATCAATGCTCTTGTCAATGGATGCTGCGAGCAACTCCATCACTCCGTTGATCATCTGGTTAATATCAACCGGTTTGACCTCACACTTGCCCTGGCGGGCATAGCCCAGTAGCCTATTCGTCAATTCCGCAGCCCTACTACCTGCCTTCTCAATTTGCTCCAAATACTTGCGATTAGAGTCTTCGGTGGGCAACTTGCTCAGAAGCAAAGAGGCATAGCCGAGGATGCCACCAAGGAGGTTGTTGAAATCGTGAGCGATCCCGCTTGCTAAGGTACCGATAGCCTCCATCTTCTGTGCCTGATGGAGCTGTCTCTCCAGCGTTACTTTCTCCTCCTCCGCTCGCTTGCGCTCGGTAATGTCCATAACAACCTCAACTACTTTATCGACACTTCCATCTGGATTTGGGAATGGAGCCGAAATCAGCTCATAATTTCTCCCGTCGGAAGATTTTGATTCAACGCTTTCTACCTCATTATCTTTTATCGCTTTTATCATGGGACAGAAATCACAAGGTTCTTTTAATCCCATATAATTTTCATAACATGATTTTCCAACCGAATCGCCAAATCTTTCTCTTAACGTTAGGTTTTGAAACAGGATTTTATAATCAATTCCAACAATATCAATACCAATTCCTGTCCGGGCTAATCCTTCCATAAGAGCTTGCAACCTATCTCTTTCTGATTGTAACGCTTCGTCCATCCGCTTGCGCTCGGTGATGTCTTTTGTTATGGCCACAAAAGAAGTGGGTTTGCCAGAGGAGTCCTGGATTACACTCGCTGAGAGTTCTCCCCAAAACTCACGGCCGTCTTTAGTCAATAAAGTATATTCCACATTCTTTACTGAGCCTTGCTTTAGGGTTTTCTCTATATTTTCTGCTGCTCTCTTGTGGTCTTTGGGAGCAATGAAATCAATGGCCTTTTTACCGATCACTTCCTCCTTCGTAGAAAAGCCATGCACATCCAACGTTGCCCGGTTACACTCAACTATTTTTCCATTTAAATCGGTGACTGTTATAGCGTCAGGTGATGACTCAAGTATCCTTTTTATCTTCACCTCCGACTCCCGCAGTGCCTCCCCTGCCCGCTTGCGCTCTATGGCATAGTGCATGGCGCGCACCAGCAGGTTACTATCCACCTGTCCTTTGACCAGATAATCCTGGGCGCTTTCCCTTACTGCCCTGATTGCCAGCGCTTCATCCTCGAGACCGGTCAACACGATGATGGGTACACTGGGCGCTTGAGCGAACAGCTTGATGAACGTGTCCAGCCCCTGGCTATCCGGCAGGGAGAGATCCAACAGAATCAGATCGATCCCACCCTGAACCAGACGCTCCAGGCCGGACGAGAGGCGGTCGACACACTCCAGGTTGAATGCAGCACCACTGGATTCCGCCAGCATCTCGCGAATCAGCCGAGCATCTGCCAGGTTGTCCTCTATCAACAGAGCTCTGATTTGCTTCTCCTCCACAGCGTTAGTCCCAGGGAAGTTTCACAATTTTGAACCAGAAATTTTCGATCGATTTTACTACCTCGATGAACTCTGCCAGGTCAACCGGCTTAGTGATGTAGCAGTTGGCGTGGAGATTGTAAGTCTTGATGATATCTTCTTCCGCCTTTGATGTGGTGAGAACCACCACTGGTATATGTTTCAGGTATTCATCGGACTTGATCTCAGCCAGCACCTCTCGACCGTCCTTTTTAGGAAGGTTCAAATCGAGGAGGATGAGGTCAGGTTGAGGAGCACTGGCATATTTACCTTCTCGACGCAGGAAGGTCAGTGCCTCAAACCCATCCTCTACAGAATTGACATTATTGCGCAACTTCCCCTCTTTGAAAGCCTCAACTGTCAGGCGCACGTCGCCCGGATTGTCTTCAACCAATAGAATCTCGACCAGTTTATCTTTTTCTCCAGTATTCATACTTGTTTACCTCCTCTTATCGGAATTGTGAAATAGAATGTTGAACCCTTTCCGGCCTCCGATTCTACCCAGATATGTCCACCGTGACGTTCCACAATCTTGTTAGCGACCGCTAGTCCAATGCCGGTGCCGGGATACTCGCTTTTGCTATGGAGGCACTGGAATATTTGGAAGATACGGTCGAAGAATTCTGGTGCTATCCCTATCCCGTTGTCACGCACCGAGAATTCCCATTCATTTCTTTTCTGCTGGGCCGAGATATGAACGCGTGGAGGATCGAGGCCATGGAACTTGATAGCATTACCGATCAAGTTCTGAAACAATTGACTAAGTTGTGAGCCGTCAACCATCAGGGTGGGCAAGGGATCAGTGATGATCTCTGCGCCGCTCTCCTCCACGGCCACGTGCAGATTGGCGAGGGCTTGGCCAACTACAGATTCACAGTCGATTGGCTCGAAATCCTTGCCATGTGTGCCTACCCGCGAATAGGACAGCAGGTCGTTGATTAGTCTCTTCATTCGGTCAGCGCCATCCACGGCATATGTGATGAAATCGTCAGCATCGGCATCCAGTTTGCCTTTGTAACGCCGCTGCAATAGCTGTACGTAGCTTCCCACCATACGCAAAGGCTCCTGCAGGTCGTGAGAGGCGACATAGGCAAACTGTTGCAATTCAGCATTAGAACGCTCCAACTCCGCTAACGTTTGCTTTAACTTTGCCTCTGCCCGCTTGCGCTCGGCAATTTCTCTATTGAGATTGGTTATCGATGTGGTTGTTTTCTTTAAATCTTCGGTCATCTGGTTGAAGGAAACAGCCAGCATTCCAATCTCATTCTTGCTCTTTACGGGAACCTTATAGTCGAGGTCTCCTCCGGCGATTCTTTCCGTGCCTCTAAGCAACATACGAATTGGGCCACTTAAAATAAGCCTGAGTAACAAAGAACTGGCCAAGGATACTAAAATAACGGTGACAATGGTAAATATGGCTACAGTTTCTTTTATGTCCTTTATCTTCTGATTGAGCCCTGAAAGGGAAATTGCTAAATATATTTTCCCCATCTCTTCCTCTACTTTCATCGGGGCACCTAAAATCATCCCCTCATCCCTTTCCTCTACAACCCTGTTGGTAACAACAGTAGAGCTAAACTCCCTGATGGGTCTCCCTTCTTTTGTGCCCCCTTCAAAAAGAACGGCCCCGTCTATATCCTCAATTCTACAAAAGGCAACATCTCTCTGAGTCAATATCCCCTTGGCCAACCTGGAAATTTCCTCCCGATCTCTGATGAGAATGGGATATTCACTGTTGGTAGTTAAACTATTGAGAAGGACAGCCGCTCGCTCATTCAATTCAGCATTCAAGGCATCAGCTTCATGCCGGATAAAATAGAAACCAAGCAGTGACCCCAGAGAAAGAATCAGACTAACAGAGAGCAAATTGACTTTTTGATTGACGCTCACCCTCATTCGCCGAAAACCTCACTGGCCTCTTTCATTATTTGAGGGGGAATATCTATGCCCAATCTTTCAGCAGCCAACCGATTCAAAGACACCTTGGTCTTTCTCGGTATTGAACATTCTATATAGGCTGGCCTTTCACCATTAAGTATCCGCAAGGTGATTTTTGCTGCCTGTCGGCCTAAATCATTGTAATCGCAGTCAAAAGAAAATAGCGCTCCTGCTTTAGTGTAAAGCGAAGAAAGACCAACAACCGGAAACTTCCCCCTGAAACTTTGAAGCAGTAAATGCTTTACTGACTCAGGAGAATATATCTTAGAATCGGGAACCATCAGGAAACAGTCTATGCGACGGAAAATATCTTTTAGCGCATTAGGAAATCCTCCTTCTGAATCGACCTTTTTTCCAATAAGCTTGAAGCCTATTTGACTGCATACCCGGGATATTTCCTTGTATGTTGCAGTCAATCCAGGGGAATATATCAACCCAACTGTTTTCGTATGAGGAAGTATCCTTTTGATTCCCTGTAATTTTGTCTCAACAGGAATCTCCATTGACACCCCGGTGATATTTGAGGTGGTAATTTCCTCAGGATGGAAAACCATACAAAATACCACCGGGATATTCTTTATCTTTTCTTTGGCTAATTTAGATGCCCTTGTGCCCATGGTAACAACTACATCCGGTTTTGCCTTGTTTATTCGGGAATAAACTGCTGCAGGCTCCTCTTCCTTTAAGGTGTATTCAGAAACCCATAAAGGAACTTTTTTAGCATCAAAGAATCCCTGGAATCCCTCCCAAGCCTGCCTGTAAGCTTCCACATCAGATGGGAAAACCACTGAAACTACTACCCGCTCTGCTGCATAGCACCAGAGAGTAGAAAACACTAAACAAGCAACTGCCAAGAAAAGTAGGGTTTTCCTTATTTCAACGCCCAAATTCATCTAAATGAAATCTCCTAAAATTTGCAACTGACACCTGCGGTTATGCGGCGACCGACTTTGTCTGCACCAATCCATCCAATTGGATTTGATTCGTAATGTGTATTCTCGAGTAGGTTGGAGGAAGCTACCGCAAATTCGAGATTATCCTTGGGCATATAGGCAATCCGGGCGTCAACAGTGGTATAAGGATCTACTTTTTGCGGTGGCGATAAAAGACCCAATACTGGATTAGCCGCATCGTATATTTCATAATACTTATCCACATAATGGAAGGTAAAATTGAATGACCACTTAGCAAATTTAGCATGGACACCAAAATTAACCGTGTTTTTAGGGTCTACTGCCAAATCGCCAAAGTCACTGCGATGAATGGTCTGGTAAGTGTAATTCAAAAAACTGGTTAGCCAAGAAGTATGCAAGAAATTAAGACCTAATTCTAATCCTTGCTTGTAACCATCAAATTCATTTTTAGGAGTTCCACCTGAGTTAGGAATTAGTCCTCTATAATCATTATAGAAAATGGCAATATTCGATTTAATATGCTTAGCTGGCCTACCATAATAAGCTAATTCATATGAGGTAATCCTTTCTTCCTTTAAATCAGGGCTAAATGTAAATGGGAGGACATTGCCCCAACCATATAACTGAGCAAGGGAAGGGAGATAATAACCCTGAGCAATAGTTAAAGCAAGACGCTGGTCTAGAGTCGGTTTATAGATAATGCTACCACGTCCAAGACCAACCCACTTCACTTCAGAGAAATACTCACCCCGACCTCCTAATGTAAAAATAAGTTGATCCGTGGCGTGATATTCAATTTCTGCCTTCATAGCATAGTCTTCAACATGACTTTTCGCCTTGCCACCAGTATTGCTTTTTGCTGTAAAATCTACTCGCTTTGCAAATCCGCTTATACTGGTAATGTTCTTGCCCCACTTGAAGATGCGCATAATTTCAAATTCTTTGTTTATGTCATCCACATTAACCATCCTTGACAAAGCGTACTTAGTCTGTGCATTACGGAAAAAACGCATCCAGAAATTAGATTGATCATATCGCAGGGTTACATAAGTATTTCCTATATCTGTACAATGTCGAGTGATTCCATCATCGCTATAACGATGTCGAATATCCATAGAAATGGATGACTCATCTCCAAGATGATAAACCAATCTTCCAGCGCCGTAATTAGTACGCGTATATTCATGCATAAAGGATGCCCTCGGCGGTGACAAATATTTGGTCCCATAGTGACCAAGACTAATACTATAATCCAATCTCTTAGAACTTCCACCGTGAATGACATTCCCGCGCATAATATCCCAGTTACCGCCGACTATATTTACCTGAGTCCCATTCAATTGTTTAGGAGTCTTGGTTACAATATTGATTACTCCACTGAAAGCAGAACCACCATAGAATACCCCACCAGGGCCCTTAACAATTTCAATACATTCGACCTCCTCCAAATCCACAGGTATTAAATCGAGATATGTGTGATTAACATGGTGAAGATATGCGCTGTTGCCATCGAGTGTAATCAGGACATGTTGAGCATCAGCGAACCCACGAATACCTACAGCATGACTGCTTGCAGAAGGTTCTCTTATCTGTATACCGGTTACCTTCCTTAACGCATCAGCAATACTTAATGCTCCTGATTGCTTGATGTCCTCAGCAGTAATAATTTCTATGCTTGATGCCGCCTCAGTAATGGGTTGCAGCCTTTTGCTGGAGGTAAATACTTCTGGAATCTCCATGAAAAGCAGTTCCTCTTCTGTTCTTTCCTCCTCTGCCGAAGTGTCAGAAGTAACTCCGTAAACCAACCCACCAAGAATTGCCAAGGTCAACAAACCCTTCTGGAGAAAACCCAACATCATAACCTCCTTTAATCTTTTCACTTTGTTAGATAATCAGACCTCGTGAACTTAGCCGCCTACGGCGGGACTTTTCTGACAGGATGAACAGGTTTTACTAGATTTCTTTATATCCTGACAATCCTTGATATCCTGTCCAAAAAATGGGAATCCCTGGTATAAATTTACCCCCTCTGTCAAGCCAAAACTCCACCTGCTATAGGCCCGACTGGTGGAAACCTCAAAGCCAGGGTTAACCAAGAGGAAGGATGCCCCCTGTAAAGGGGGCAAAGAGCTTTTTAGTATTTCCTAAAACATAGAATAACTATACCAGGAGTTTAAGACCATCCCCTTAGAAAAAGGGATTTTTTCCATCGATAAAAGATTTCAAGCCCGATCCTCTGGGAGGTAGAATCCCTTCCCTTCACATTTCCCCTGTTTCTCTTCTTTTCGGCTTCAAGTTTAAACTTGACCTGGAGAAATGGTCGGGGGAGATAGCGTAGCTCCACACCTACCAGGAGACTCTTCTCTACCACTCCTGAGGGGAAGCTCTTCGGCCAGGGGACGTCAGTGTCTCGGGGGTCATCAACCTTTCCCTCCCCTTTCCTACTTAACCTGAGCAAAAACTTTGTCCAGAGAGATCTTCCCATTGGATAAAAGATTTCAGAGGAGAATTGATCGGCATCTGGCCCCATCTCCCATCCGATCACCCTTCCCTCGTAGGTGTATCGGTTCCGGGGTTTGTTCTGACCATATACCCAGTTGTTCACCCTGGTATATTCCAGGTTGAAGCGGAATCCCCATGGAGTTACCAGGTCAAGGCCCCCGTTGATCCCGAGCTCATGAGGCTCACTGCGGAAGTCATATTGGAAATCGTCTACCAAAAGCTCCCCATAGACCCTCCCCCAGGGTAGATACCAGGAAAAGTCTGCTCCCAGAAGTATGTTGTCGTCTCTCCATTTGTTGAACTGCTCTCCATAATATATGGTTAGGGGATTTAGATAGCAAAGCTCAGGACCTCTTCCCTCTCCCCCATAAACCACAACTTCGGATAGCCCAAAATCTAATCCCCTTTTTGGTCTCACCTCTATCCTATGGGCGGATAGGTAGCGATAGGCCCCGTCGAGATCGTCCAGGGAAGCGGAAAGGGAAAGAAGTCTCAGCGGACCGATTTTAACCCCAAACTGAAGCTGGTCAAAAGGGGGTTAGTTATCCCCTAACAGAAGGGATACCTTAGGTGATGGTCCCCATTTTAAGGTCAGTCTTCCCATAAGGAAATAGAACCCCCTGGATTCCCATTTAATATAGGCATAAGGGGTTGATCCCCAGACGTTCTTCTTCCAGCGGCGGGCCAGGATCCAGGAGGGATGCCAATTGCCCCACTCCACCCTCACCCCCTGGGTAAAGAGAAGGGTGCGGGAGACCCCGAGGGATAGATCACCTGTTAGGGAGAGGGTATTCTCTGGCCTCCTTTCCTTTCCAGGCTCAAGCTTGAGCCTGGGCGAGGCCGATAGCTCACCCCGGGGGAAGGCGGCCTCCTCCGCCCCCCACTCCTTCTCCAACCTGGTTAAAAGGTAGAGGTAATAAGGGGAGAGCTTAACCCTCTGCGCCCGCAAATCCTGTAAGACCTCCCTGATCCCTCTGACCACCTCCCCTCGGGTGTAGGGAAACGACAGAGGTGACAGTTCCGCAAAGAGGCCCTGGAGCCTAAGCTGAGCAATGATCTCATAGGTTGGATCTCCCCAGGGGAGATACTCATCACCTAACCCCCCGGAAGCCCCTTTCCCCCAGAGGAGGATGAAGAAAAGGGGAATTACCCACCTTAAAACTCTCAATTGAACTTAGCTCCCTTCAGTCGCAAAGTTCTCCATAAGATCTCACCGACCCTTCCCTATGTACATCGGGACTCGGATTGCGGAACGGTCACCCTTGAATCCCGACCTATGTCGGGACTTCAAACTACCCCTAACATTTCATAATTTCTTGCAAATTCCGGAATCTCCAGTTACGCTGATGACTTGTGCATAAGTTTTTCACCTATAACAATGAACCTGGATATAATGAATAGGATTGAAGATTTGGTTATCGTTTTCATAAGAAAAATGCCATCCGCTTCGGGGGTTGCAGGGGGCAGCGCCCCCTGCTCTGGGGTTTCCAAAGGGGACATATTCTCCTTTGGAGGAGGGCGGGGTTGAAGCCCCGCCCTCGGGGTGTCAGCGTCGAATTGCGCCGAAGGCGGTAGCTCGACGCTGCTTCACTTGGCCCCTCCTCAGGGAAGAGGACAGACCAGGAAGGTAAAGGTCCGCCCCCTTCCCCACCCTCAATTAGGAGGACGAAATGAGGGTGTATGTAACCCACATCTTCTTAAAAGGGCAAAATACGTGCCAAAATTGAACTGTCCAGAGAATTATCATCTAATCTATTGAATTCCAGGAAGATACGCAAATATCAAGCCTTATCCTATGAAGGGAGAGGAGAGGAATGGAAGGCAAAATCGGGAATCATCGCCCGCTTGAGCGGGTCTTGATTCCCGATTTGGTATTTGGCGAAGCACCGATTTACGCTCGCATGTCCTTTGCTGCTGAGTGCAGGCTACCGATATCAGACCAGTGGGGTGGCTGGTGGTGTTGCCTGTGGAAAATGGTCAGCTATGCTGAACGGTGAGAAGCCGCATCGTCCATAGCGCAGCAAAGCCGCAACCAAACAAGAGCCACGGATTACAAGGATTTCACTGAATCTTTGGAACACGAATGACACGAATAAACGAATCTACACGAATAGATAAATTTACCACGGAAATTCACGGAATAACACGGGAAAAAGCTAAGAATTAAAAATGAGATTTCTGCTGGTCATTCGTGATCCCTGTTTTTCTGTGCATAGTCCGTGGTTATCCGTGGTGAAATTACTACAGAATCTCGCGGAGCTATACAGATAGCCACAGATTTTCATAGCGCAGCAAAGCTGCAAACAAACTGTGCTGCTTTGAAATTCGAAGCCCGAAATACGCTTAAACCGCAGATGAACGCAGATTTTCACAGATTTTATATAAGAATATGGATTTTTACCCTTTGGGTGAAAGAGAAGTTTGAATTCAAGTTTTTGTGAGCCTTTTGTTTTCAATATCTTGTGATAATCTGGTGAAATCTTGTGGTTTCCTAATGCATAATCCGGGGGCAAATCTTCAAAACAGCCTGAAGTGAACTTGCCTTTGGCAAAGGGTTCTTGGTTTAGAGCATTGGGATTTTGGCCTGCCCCGTGAAATGCGAAGCCTATTTCACTGGGTCATTGGGATTTGTTTCCAATTTCGATATTCGGATTTAGGATTTTCTTACTGGCTTCACGCCTCGACGGTTTGCCCGTCCCGGGCCGGGAAGGAGAAACTTCGCTGGGATCTTGCTGACCTCCGCAGTCGCAGTCATCCTCCTCAGGAGAAGTAAACTACTCCTCCCTTCCTGATTCACCAAGCATCCCCATAATGCCCGATTCTTGACTTGGATTGCCCTTTGTCAGCGTCCCATTGTTGAAGTGGTTTGCACCTTTTATGTGAAAAAGTATGCACATATTCCTTGAGGTGGCAGAGTTCTCATCTCCTCTTGTCAAAAGGATCGATCTCACAACACCTTATCTGCCAAAGAGTTACTCTCCAATAATCCTCTTCTTCCTTCTCTCTCTCTTCAGTTGGCAATTCCCTTGCATAATTCCTTCTTGAAAAGCAAGAGGGGTTGAAAGAGCCAACCATGCCGGGGCAACTCTCTCAACCCGCAGGGCGTAAGTGGGGGTCGTAGGGTATCGTATTTTGCCCCAGGCCCGTTTACGCTTTTCGAGTAACTTTTATCCAGAGGAATATAACACCATGGAAGCCCTCATCCTTTCCCTGACCGCTTTCCTCCTCTTCGCCACCCAACCACCAAGATATGGTACTTCTTTCAGCCGGATTGACCCCCAGCAGACCAGATTGAATTACACTCACTTAGAACACGCCGCCGGCAGTCTCCTCCTCACTCACCTCACCGAGCGTGGGCTCAAGAAGTTGGGCCTGAGCCAGAGAAAAGCGCGATTTTGGGCGCCATCCATTGCCTTTGCCGTTGGATGTATAAAGGAATCCTGGGACGCCACGCAGTGGGAGGAGCTGGCTGGTGAAGGGTGGGACCCCAGCGATTTGGTTGCCGATCTCCTCGGAGTAGGGTTAGGACACCTCACCTATGACCACCAGTCCATCGATGCCTTCTGTCTCCCCGCCGCCTTGGGCCCCACCATTTACGAGAAGGTGGGAAATCGTCAAACAGCCCTCCTATCGTCAACCCTCCTTTCCCTCTCCATTCAGCCACCAGTTGGAAAATATCGAAACTCCCGGCTCATCGGGGTAGCCGGCGGATCCATAACTGGGTATCTGGCCACCTATGTAGAGCCTAAGTGGACCTTCGACAGGGAGTACTGGATGGAGAGGCTCAATCGAAGGTAGACCCCTCGAAGATCATCATCAACTGATAAGCACCAAAAACCAAAGACAGAATTTAGCTCCCTTCGGTCACTAACTTCTCCATAGGGTCTCTCGACCCTCTGGCGCTCCACAATCCTGCCTGCCTGTGCGGAGCACGCAGATAGGCGCTGGCTCGGATTGCTCCGCTGTCATGATTGAATCCCGCACTTATGCATAAGTGCGGGACTTCAAACCACCCCTAACATTTCGGAGTTTCTTAGAAATTCCGAAATGTGCAGTTAAGGCATACAGGCCAAAAATCCAGAGCTTTAATCCTTCCCAACAAAGTGGCCTTCCAACCAGGTTCAAATCGTCGTCATTTACCTGTGCATCATCCCTGGATGATGCTCTGCTTCCAGGTAACCCTTTCCGATAAGTCTGACTTTCTTGACCTGCTCTTTAGTTAGAATCCTTTTTGCCCTAACAAATGCCTCAATATTCTTGAACCTCATCTCAGCCTGTATACTTTCAATGTCCTCGTTTAGCATTTTAGCCTTAGAAAGATCGATCTCATCCTCACTCAGGAGATTGTTCAGCTCCAGCATCAATTTGTGTAGATTAGCAGTCATTGTTATAACATCTTTCTGATAAAAGTCTCTGATGGTTTTTAGCGATCTTAGCTGACCCTCGGAAAGCCCGATCTCCTCTTTGTGGAATAAGTAGGAATCAACACTCCTCAGAAGATCCATCATCATGGGGCATCCTGAGTCATCTTGCAACATCATATTGTATAGCATCATACCGCCCATCAGGGGTATTTCTGGATAGCGGTATCCATCACGGGGCAACACAGGGTTCGCAGTCATGATGGCCGATAAGAATACGATGCTTAAGATCCACAACCCTTTCATTTTTAATCACCTCCTTTTGAACTTAGCTCCCTTACGGTCGCTAACTTCTCCAGAGGGCCTCACCGGCCCTATGGCGCTCCGCTGTCACCCTTGAAGGGGGCCTACCCCCTTCAAACATTCCCCGACGTTTCGGAATTTCTTCGAAATTCCGAAACGCATATTTATTCGTGGTGCTTTTCACAGCACTTGTAATGCTTTGCTATATAAGGAATTCAGGAGACTATCTTGCTAAAATCTCCGCTATTGCCCCCTTTCTAAAAAGGTAGTGGTGAGACATCTTAAAAACAATCACGCTTTCAATTATAGCAGGTTTATCTTTCATTAGTTGCTTTTTCTAAAACGTTGGCATACTTTTTAAATAACTCTTCTCTTGAGAAGCTCTCAATAACACACCGCCTGCCATTTTCTCCAAATGCTTTACACAATCTACGGTTGCCGTATAATCTTAGTACAGCCTTTGCCATTTCTTTGGGCTCTTCAGGCTCCACCCAAATGCCCGCGTCTGCCTTCTCTAATAGCTCTTTAGTTTCCCCGTTAGCACTCAATATGACAGGGCGTTCGCACGCCATATATTCGAACATCTTCACATGAAGGGAACCCTCTAAGAACGGATCTTTTCGCAGTGTAACAATGCATGCATTAGAGGCATTGATGAAATAGGGTATTTTGCTCCTTGGTTGGGGGGCTTCGAAGACAACATTATTTAGCCCTTTTTCTTCCTTAATTCGTAATAGAATCTCCTTTTCGGCACCTTCTCCAACAAGGAGAAATACAATATTCCTCTCATTCCTAAGTATAGCTGCAGTTTCAATAATGGAAACTGTATTATGCTTTAATCCCATTGTGCCAATATAACTTACGACAAATTTTGTGCCCAGATTATACCTTTCTCGAACAAAATCGTCCCCTTTTAATGATGAGAATAGTTGAATGTCTGCTCCATTTGGGATTAAGGCAAGTTTCTCCTTCCTTATCCCTTTACTGATTACGTGTTCTCTAACGCCCTGCGTAACGACAACTATCCTATCTGATTTCTCATAGCATAGATTCTCTATCCATTCTGCGATTCTAATTAGAACCTTGTTCTTCAATATACCCACATTTATTGCCTGTTTTGGCAATGGGTCTCTAACTTCAAATATAAAAGCCGTCCCTTTAATTCTACTGATTATATAACCTGCCAATCCTACCTCAAGTGGAGGAGAAGATGTGACAACAGCATCACATTTCCGGATAAGGATACTTGCTATCACCGAAGACAAAAGAAACGAAACTTCTCCGATAATCCTCCTAAGGAATTGCTTGCTTTGAGATGGAATAATCGGCACTCGGATAACATTTATGCCATTAGTTTTCTCGGTCATAAACAATTTCTTTCTATACTCTTTTGGGACAATTCCTGTCGGATAATTTGGGAAACCAGTAATAACAGTTACTTTATGTCCTATCTCAACCATGTTTTTGGATAAATCGTATATCTTCGAGGCAGATGGCTCAATCTCAGGAGGAAAATACTGACTGATAAATAATATTTTCATAGCTCAGCGACAGCCTTCAGTAATTTCCTTCTCCTTTTCTCTAACGGGAAGAACGTTTTTATTCGCTCTCTCGCTTTTCTGCTAAATCGTGTTGAAGACCTTAAGGCCTCACTAATCTTTTGGGCCACCTCTTCCGGTTCAAATCTATCTATATAAATTCCGCAGTTACCCACAACTTGTGGGAGTGCGGCTTTTCGAGATACCACTGGAATACACCCACATAGCATTGCTTCGGCCAACGAACAGCCAAAACTCTCGTGAATGGAGGCTTGTACGTATACCTTTGCTTGATTGTAGATTTGTGCAAGATCCTGTCCATAAATGGCTCCTGTGAATCTTACATTTTGAGTAGCAATGTTCTTGAGGTACTCAATAGAATCGTCACCCCAAGGTCCTACCAGCATGAAGGGAACATCAGGCAAATACCGCGCGCTTCTCACAAACAATTCCAAACCCTTCACGGAAACCGTCTCTTGTGTCACCCGCCCCACAGTTACCACCATATCTTCCCTTTTCCATTCCGGCTCCTGCTTAAATCGTCCCGCATCAAAACCGTGACATATCAAGCTCACCTTCTTTGGATTGGCCCCAGCGTTATTTAGAACATTTCTCCTGTTAAAATCAGACACAGCAAGAATCAAATCCGCATATCTAAACACAAACAATGGACACCACTTTTTCCAGAAATGAGCAAACATTCCATACTTGATTTCTGGCATATTTGCTACATCATCTCCCCCAGCTATGACTACAGCTCTCTTCCCCAAAATCTTAGAGAACAGCACCGCAAAGAAGGCATGAAGTTTACCGAACCAAGAAAAGGTTATATCACACCAGATTACACCTTGTGCTAACTCCCGTAGGTTTGGCAGTACATTAAAAAAAAGTTTTTCCTTACTGGTAAACTGCAATTCACGGACTTGATGCTCCTCGCGTAATATACTCAGGTCCTTTTCCACAAATGTCTGCAGGCTTGAATGCACAAACAGGACCTTCATACTATCTGCTTGAGTTCACACGTCTGCTGTAAATATGAGAGTAAGATCTCTGCTTTTTGTTTTCCTCTCACATTGCAAGAGTTCTCTTTTGCAAGCTCAACGCGCTTCTTCCTCAACTCATGGTTATCTTGTTGTAATGCTTCCGAGACATGCCCCTCAAATTCTTCGTAGTTTCGGGCAATCTTTATTATCCCCTCAAAGTATCTCATTTCCGGAAGATCTGTGGAAACCACGGGTTTTCCTCCTGACAAATACTGATGTAGTTTATTAGGGTAAACACATCTCGTATATTCATTGATCTTATAGGGCAACAAACACACATCCAGCCCTTTCAGATAGTTAGGCAGACTTTCGTACGGTTTGAATCCCAAATAGTGAATGTTGGGCAGCTGAAGTGACCGAATAAATTCATCACTTCTTTTGAATCGGCGGCTTCCATTGACTGCGCCAATCAAGACGATGGACCATCCAGGATTCCTCTGGGCCAAATAATTCAAGAGTCTAATGTCCACAATCTCATTTATGTTGCCAACAAGGCCGAGGAGCTGACCATCAATACAGTTTAGTTCCTGAGGAATGGGTGTATTTGCATCTAAGCATTTCATAAAGAATTTTGCATCAGCAGCATTCGGGACAAAATATGTATTGGGATTAAGTCTCCTTTTTCTTTCATATAAATTGTGTGCAGATGCAAAGACAACATTCACCCTTTTCAACGTGCGTTTTTCAACCTTTTCCATATACCTCTTTGCCCTGTCTGATCTTCCAGGATGTTCTATGTAGGCATCATAGTACTCAAAACATACTACCTCCTCATTGAATAGGCCAATTACATACTCCTCCTGTGGACAGGTGATAAATGACACCAAGTTATGGAAACCCAAGCCTCTCAAAATAGGCCCCAAAGATAATGCCAAAAGTCTTCTATTAAGAGCATGAACGAAAGGCAACCTGAAAACAACGAAATAAGGAAACAAGGTTAAAGGTTTACAGATATAAATGTTAGAGCTCACTTTCCGTAATCTTCGTCTTGATATGAACACTTGGACAGACGATCTCAGATCAATCAAAGCTGAAAAAATATTAATTGGCGGCTCTACACACAATATTCTACAATATTTTGCCAGAGCAATAAGGTGTGGCCTTCTGTGATCCCTTTCAAAATTATGATCCAAATAGTAGAGGATATCCATGGTTCTTAGTACTATGCTCCTGGCACCTTCCTACCCAACTCTAAGATGATGTTTAGCATCTTTTCCTATCTGTTCTTTCTGGTGATGTCTGTTCTTCTTCTGATGACTGCGAGTACGTTGTCCTTCAAGATGCTTGCTCCACGTTGAGATCAAATCTTGAATCCGATTTTGTGAGGTCAATTGTATTCTGAAGCGGGTTTAGATCAGCTAAGGAGGTGCGAACCACAGATTTTCTGAGGCTATTAAACGCTCGTAAAACCCACACAGATAACGCGACAACTTTTCTGTATTGCCACTTTGTGGCACTATGGCCACATCAAATGCTCGTAGAGAATTCGGAAATACCTCAGTCTCCTTCTCTCCTCAAGAAGAGCATTCTCTCTTGATGCTTATTTCTTTGCCAAAACGGTCTGGGTTGAGTCCACGAGTTCCATACATATTCAAATCAGCATCGAAGCAATTAAGAGGATCAAGACTTACTTTGTCTACAAGAAATGCATTTCACTTTTGAGATTTGTCTAAGAGCCGTTTTTCAAGGAGTCCCGATATTCTTTTCACCCTATCATCCCAAGTATTCTTTCGTGCAACTTCAATCCGCCTTTGAACTTCATCAGGCCTATTTTCCTCTAAAGCTAATTGAATGTTGGACGAAAACTCTTCTACACTTTGTGAGAGATAGATCACATCCCTAAACGGTTTCAATTCACACATATTTACTGAAACGGTCGGCTTGCCAGCCGCAAGGTATTCATGCAGCTTGGTGGGATAGCTTGTTGCCACATGGGTGGAGAGATCATATGGCATTATCGCAACATCCAATCCTTTGAGAATTCCCGGCAATTCTTTCATAGGTTTCAATCCGAGGAAATGCACATTCCTTTGACTTCTAAGAGATCTCGCCTTCCTGTCTGTTCCTAAACCATCAGGCCCAACAAGTACGAATTCCCACTGGGGTTTTTTCTTTGCCAAATGAAGCAACAAGTCGACGTCAAACTGAAATGACAGGAGACCGACATAGCCGATTCGTGGACGTTGGATGCCTTTTAGTTCATCACAAATCATTATATTGGAACGAAGTGCCTGGTTGAAAAGCTCAAAATCCACGGCATTTGGCACAAAATAGGTATGTGGATTCAACCGTTTCCGCTTGCACATCTGGGCTTTAGAGGTAGCTACAATTAAATCGGCCTGGCGACTTAATCTTCTGTCAGCAGTTTCTATCTCTTGTTGCACCTTAGCATTATTTGGATATTGGCTAATCTCGTCATATACCTCATAACACACAAGTTTCTTGGGGCATTTTCTCATCAAATATTCTTGCCATGGCGATGAAAGCCAGAGAATTGGCTCAGCAATACCAAATCTCCTAATAATCCGTCGGATGATCATAGCGAGAATCTGACAGTTAACTTTGGCAATCCAGGATGTCGAACATCCGCTCCACATCTTCGGTAACAATGCCGCACCGAACGGAATTGCTGGTGGTGCAGCAACCACAAATAGGGTTGGTGAGAGGGTATTAACTCGTAAGTAGAATATGTTCCTGATTTTGGTCTTTAGATTGCCAACAAAGGTGAGGCTGGGGTCTCGCTGAGGCTCAAGAAAAACCACTCTGTTGTTTATAGCCAATCGACGCATGATCTGCTGTCGGTTCTGCTGGAGAGATGACCATGAATGTGTGGATACGCACACTATGGTTTCACTGGTCAACAACGTAAGTTACCTGCTTTTGAGGACTCGAGAGCTGACTGTTTTCCAGGATCCCTAGCAATTTTGCTTCCAATTCTTTCCCCACCTTTTCCCAGCTAAATTCATGTTCCACCCGATACCGACCATTCATCCCCAGTTCTCGCGCGTAGGCCTTGTCGCTTAACAGACGAATGATTGCTTTTGCAATGCCCTCAGTATCCAGGGGATCCACTAAGAGCCCGGTAACTCCGTTTACGACAGCATCAGGTATCCCTCCCACATAGCTACCTATAACAGGTTTGGCACAAGCACTTGCTTCTATGAAGGAAATGCCGAAAGTTTCTACATCGCCGGTGGCCTTAACGTAACATGAGGGCATAACATACAGGTCGGCAGCGCAGTAGTAAGCAGGTAATTGCGAATTTTCGACGCGCCGCACAAATCTCACATATCTCTGTAATCCCATATTTTCGACTAAGGTTTTCAGTTTGCTTTCATCTTCTCCATTACCAACAACGAGATACAACAGATTGGGCACTTGTTTGATGACTGCAGGCAACGCCGCCAATACGCCTTGTATGTTTTTCATTTCGGTCAGGCGTGATACAGTAAGAAGAACTCGCTTGCCATTTAATCCATGCGATCGGACAATCTCGCTCTTATCGACTTCGGGGTGAAAGATATTCGTGTCAATACCCGGGTGAAGAATGTCCACCGCTCCTTTATAACCCGTATCTTGTACTGTCTTCACAGTAAAGCGACTATTACACAGTATCAATGAGATATTCTTGAGAATTAAACTTCCAATGCGGCGATCGACTTCGGTGGACTGCCCATACCGTAAGTCATTACCATGACACAGCATTACTATGGGTATTCCCAATATAGTGTGAGCGACCCATAACCCGAGCGCGTGTGTGGCATTAAAACTTCCCAGAAAAGCAATATCCCATCGTGAGCGAAAGCTAAGCAACGAGGTCAATGCAACCGGTGGAGTAGACGATAGTGGGTTCCACACCGGGTACCTGTAAATCCTATAGGGATGATGTCTGTCCACCATCTCAGAGTTCTCTGTTTCACATGAGATGACATTTATGTAATGCTCACGATGGTATAGCTGGGCACAAAGGTTCTCAAGGAAGACAGCAACACCTCCAAGTTTAGGGTAGAAGTCGGGAGCAAAAAAGAGGATTTTCATTTTCCAAACTCCTCTACTAATAGATTCAATGATTTCCTAGTTACTTTTTCCCAAGAGTGTTCGCGGGACAACATAAGGGCCTTCTCCCTTATGGAAGAATTGTCTTCGGTTAAGGCCTCTTCAATTTTCAAGACGAACTCTTCTTTACTCTGTACAACCGAAACAACCTGAGCATATTCTCTTGCTAGAGTGAAATTCGTCGCCACAATCGGATTGCCGGCGGCCAACTGTTCCCATACAACTAACGGGTTTGAGGAATTCAAATATTCATTGACAAGGAATGGTAGGATTACAACTTCAAATCCTTTACTAAAGGCAGGCAATCGTTCATAAGGTTGCCAGCCCAGTAAGTGCACATTTCGCCTGTGCCTGAGATTACCTAAAGAGACGCCAGGTGCGACTTCGCCAAGCAGAACAAGCGACCACTGAGGACGCATCTCCGATATATATTCTAATAATTCTATATCCACAAAGCGGCTAATGTTACCAGGATATCCAATAACGGGACGTTTGATCTCCATTAATTCCGGAGCTACTGGTGTGGGCTCCTTGCGGGCTTTTATGAAGTGCTCCACATCCACCCCATTGGGCACAAGATGAACCTTCGGATGCCAAAGGCTCCTTTTTCTCCAAAGGGGAGCTGAAGTAGCGAGGACAAGATCGGTACACGTGAGAAGATCCATCTCCATATCCCTCATATGTGGAAGGAGTTGACCAGTCTCAATGTCTAATTGATATTCATCATGGCATTCGTAAAGGACATATCTCTCTTTAACCAATCCCAGCCACTTTAGCTGATCCGGCTTGAAGATCCAGGCAATTAGTCTCCTCTGCTCCATGCCTAAGTGGTGCATTGTCTCAATGATCTGAGTTGCAAACTCATGTCGAAACAGATCCATAAACCCTATTTTTTGCATCCACCGCTCTGACAGCCACACTTGCGGTTTTAAGAGGTATAAGTTCGATGATAGCCTCTTGAGCTTCTCGGCGTGAACCAAGCCCAGGAGCTGTCGAGGCCTGTGCAAGGCTATACTCGATAGACAGGCAGGGGCCTGCACACAGAGCAGGCGCGCTATTCCCTCAGCATTTCGCGCGAGGGCTGTAAGCATGGGACGACGATCGCACGTCCTCCAGGTCATTCCTCCGCCAAGCAAATATACTACAATGTCTAACATGAATGATTCGACACTGATTCTAGATACAAGTTCTCTAACTCTCTGGCTGTCCGGTTTACGTCAAAGCGGTCCTCAACTAGCCTTCTTCCCCTTTTAGCAAGAGCGGAAGATAGATGATGGTCGTCGAGCAAACGAAGAACAGCCTCGGCTATCCTTTCTGGCTCTGGTTCGACTAGTATACCGCAGTCTTCTGTGATGATTTCCAAGGCAGTTGGATTTCGCACTGCAACGACCGGTATTCCTGAAGCCATTGCTTCTGTGGTTACCAAACCGAACCCCTCCGGCCAATCGGCGGTTACGACGAGTACATCCAGTGCGCGATAAATATCCCGAACATCACTACACCAGCCCAACAGTTTGACCTTGTTATCAACACCTAATCTTGTTTTCTGCTTCCTCAGTTCGTCCTTCAAGGGGCCATCGCCCACTATGAGGAAGATCACATTGTCCCTATTTTTCAGAAGGCTCGCCGTCTCGATTAGCAGATTGAATCGCTTATATTCGATAAGTCTACCTATTCCGCCTACAACTCTGTTGGCGGAGTCTATGCCCAAAGTTGCCTTTGCTCCAGCGGAACCTTCTCTCAGTCCCATATGGAAATACTCAAGATCGATGCCGTTCTTGATACAGACGACTTTCTCCTGATGGTCTCCACAACACTTCAACCGTTGTTTCTTTACTGTTTCTGAAATGGTAATGTTTCTGTAGGTAAACGCGTTCAAGACCTTCCACGCCAATAACCTCTTCTTCGACAGCCACCAGATGTTGTGAACATTGTGATCGTGGGTGATAATGACAGGGATATTTGCTAAGATGGCGGATATTCGGGCCTCTATCAGGTTGTCCTCGTAGTTATGGATGTGTACGATGTCAAATCGATTCCTCCGCAAGTAGAATAGAAGCTTGTAGACACGTTGGTATCGATGAGTACTGAGGGATAATACACTGGTTTGGATGCCACAGGAGTGAAACTGCCTATGTTGCCAGGAATCGCCACTATCATGGGTGCAACAAATTGACATCTCAAATCTTCCCTCATCAAGTCTCGTGAGTGCGTCATATAGGAGTCGCTCTGTCCCACCATGGGCAAGCGACGGAACAACGTGTAAAACTTTAATTTTGTTTTTCCGCTTCATTCTCGATGACTTGTCTAATTGCTAAGGTCAGCCCCAATGGCAGCCACAAATTGAGGTTAAACATCCAGGTTTCATAAACTGCCAGGAAAAAGAGATTAGCGATTATAGCCGATAGGACTCCAGTCTGAAGATAAAGTAAGGATTTATCTCGAGACATTTGCATATTGGAAATGCTAGTTTTAATTGCTGTATACATGAGAATCAAGAACAGTGTAATTCCAACTAGACCTAATTCGGCCAATATGAGGATATAGGAGTTATGTGCATAGGGCCATACGATTTCATAGACGCCAGCCAGATTGGATTGAAGAGCATATCTACCATAGGTGGAAAATCCCATCCCGAAAAGAGGGTTTTGGGAGAACATCTGAAGACCTGCCTTTATGAGGTCTATTCGTATCCATATTGGTCGACTATGTGGATATTCGAACCTAAAGACAAGATTTACTAAGTCCGTAGCTTTCGTGCGAGGGCCCTCAGGTAGAATCTCTAATCCAGAGGGCCATAGGTAAACCCCTACAAATATGAGTATGGTGATTATACTCATTCCCATTAAGAGGTGCACTCTCCTCTTTGAAAATAGAAATCGCAGGGAAATCATACCTGCTGCTGCGGCAACCCAGCTACCCACAGAGTGCGTGAAATAGAGACAACAGAGGCAAATCACCACCAATATTACAAGGCATATCCTGGCCATAGTATTTTTGAGTGTAGCGAAAAGGTAAGGCATTGTAATTAGCCCTGAGGTAACCAAGAAATTTCCAAATTGAAAATTGCCCACCCAGCCCACAAAGATGCTTCTTAGCTGAAAAGCTGTTGGCGTAGTTAAGGAGGTGGCTGTGGCGGCTTGCGGATAGAAACGGGAGTATAAATGCTGCAGGTAGGTGGAGGCGGTAGTAGCAAAACTCAGGAGTTCGTAGAATCCAACAATAGAAACGAATAGAAGCGTAACAACCAAAGAACAGATAACAGTGTTTAGATCCCTCCTCGTTGTGACCAAGAAACTAAGAATCCAGAAGAACAAAGCTGTTTGAAGGATATAGCGGAAATGAGCGACTCCTCCACCCTTTAAAGGACTTACCAAAATCGGCCCCCCGTATTTGAGGGAAGCATCTACCCACAGAGAAATGATGATATATCCAAAAAGGAAAAGGAGTAACCACTGAGGTAAGTGCTCAGAAAATCCAATTTGGTCCATATTTCTTAAAAGATGAAGGATGAGAACAATAGACAGTGCAATCACTGGGAACCATGAAAGGGCAAGACCATAGTTGTGGAAAATGGATCTTTGGAGGGGCATGAAGAGAATCATAAAAAATAGGGCAGTTCGGAGGCGAGAAGCAAGTATGTATATGATTGCGAATGCTATTATTCCCCCGGTGGCAAGCACTGGAGATTTTCTGAAGCAAATATACACCACAAGGCAACAAGCGATTGCGAGTGTTGCTTCGTAAACCTTCTTCGTTCTGAGATCGTTCATTCTACGAACCTCTGCTCTTGGTCAACATTCCGCTGTTCGCTTGGCGCTCCTCATAGTTTTCCAAATCATTTCAGACTATCAAACACTGCAGCTAACTTCTCTGTCAACAATTTTCGCTCAAACTGCAAGATAAACTTATTGCCTGTTCGGAACTGACCGTTTCCCTCAATCACTCCCCTATAGAGATCCCAAAGGGCATCAGCAATAAGATTCTCACAATTCGGAGGAACGACGAGCCCTGCCTTAGCTTTGACAATTAGATCAGCGAGCGCGCCGCCCTCCTCTGCAAGTGCTAAAATCGGTTTTTGAGCTCTCAGGTATTCAAAGATCTTCCCAGGATATGTGGTTTTGTAGTGAGAGTAAGGCAGAAGCAAGACGTGGGCGTGAAGGATCTTTTTAATGCTTTCTTGATGCGAAAGATAGCCTGTGAAGTTAATCATGTTTTCTAATCCCAAAGAAGTTACCAAATTCTTTATCTCCTCGGTAATTGAGGTACCAACGAAATGAAACCTCCATCTATTCTTTACCTGAGCTCGTTTTGAAAGTTTCTCTAAGGCCAAAAAGAAAGGTAACATCTGTGCCTTTTGCAGATAGCTTCTATGGCCTGTATATACTATGTGAAAGAATTCATTGTCTGATTGACTTTTTACTGTTGCAAAGTCTGTCTCATCAAAGCCATTGTATATTGTTATAAGCTTATTTTTATTTCTGTCGTCCAGGTGTTTTGTTAAGAAATCCCTTTGCAGCACTTCTGTGGTAACAACTATTCGGTCTGCATAACTTAAGAATCTGTATTCCAACCACTTCGCCACAGTATAGTGGAAACCTGTAGGTGTATCGGCCAGAAAAATCCTCCAAGGGTCTCTAAAATCAGCTACCCAAGGAACCCTATATATTTTTTTAAGAATATATCCTATTAAGTGAGCTGTGCCTGGAGGGAACGAAGAATATATTATCTTAACCTCTTTCTCTCTCATAGTTTTTGCAGCTCTCATCATACAAAAAGGAAGCCAACCAATACAGTGATCAGGTATGCTAAAGAAAGTCTCCAAAAAGCTAAGAGTAGTTTGTACAAGACCGGCACATTCCCTCATGAATGACCTGAGAAAGCTCTTCTTCGTCGATAGGCTGGTTTGTACTGAGCTGTTCTTCGCAGATAGAGTGGATTTGAACTTACCCAAGATTGACATAAATCCAATGCGTAACCTTCTGACCTCTAAAGAGTAACATCGAATCACCTCGGCCTCTTTGGGAATTTCCTTTGATAAAGCAGGATCAGATTCTGGCCACTGATAGGGTTTTATTGTTAAGACAATAGGCTTCCAACCATGTAGGGGAAGGTATTTAACGAATTTCAAGGTTCGTTGAACCCCACTGCCAGCAAGAGGAGGAAACACATAGCTAATCATCAATACATTTTTCATGGTGTTAATGTAGAGTAGCATTCAATCGCCGTTGGCCCTAATTTGAGAGGCAGTTGCAACATGTTCATTTCTGAGCAAGGTAACCGAATCTGGTTCCAAAATAAATCTGCAGTTTGTGCAATTTTAACCTCCACAACAACCTTTCAAAATAGGAATATGGATTAAGACTCGTGGATGCACAATCGACTATTTTGAGCTTCGTAGCGGTAATCATCTTCCTCAACTCTAGGGGAGAGAACTGATATTCATAGCCAAAAGGAGCCTTGCCTTCTTTTTGCCACTTATTAGAACGATAAGAGTATATTATATCCCATCTATTAGGGACTGTAATAGCCAGATATCCACCTGGTTTTAGGACTCGGCACATTTCGTTGATTGCTTTCTTCCTATTCTCCTCACCGGGGATGTGATCTATGGTAGAGAAAGAAATAACCACATCGTAGTATTCATCTTCTAGAGCGAGGTTAGTGATATCGCCAACTGTGAATTTCAGTTTTGCGTATAGGTGCTTGGGCAACACCTCAGCAGATAATCTTTTGGCTGTTTCAATTATCCTTTCATTTATATCCACAGTATGCCACTCTTTCACCAAGTTAACGAAATATATTTCATCATCTGGTTCTGAACAGCCAACGTTCAAGATCCTTTTGTTTACTAAGTCCACTTTTGAAAGAAGGGTGTAATCGGAAAGCATCTTTGCAATTTGTCGGCCGATGTCGTACTTATTAGGCCAATTTTCGCACTTTCCAGCAAATCCTGTATAGGCTTCTTCTACTGATTTCTTTAATTCTCTTGTACTTACATGCATGGTCCTGCCCCCTGTTTTGTTACCTTGGGATTACCCCGAATCTTCACTTTTAACGCGAGTAATGTTTGAATCTCAGCCGGTTTAAGTTCTCCCAATAGGCAGAGCATTATAAAATATACCAATACCCCCGAGCATGTGGCCAAGATTATGTTCAGCATAACCAACGAAGTTAAACTGTTTCCAATGTAATACATTACTATTCCCATTATTGCGGAGGCAAAGGTCGCTTTTCCTAGAGACCTGATGGGAAATTTCCAAATGAGGAATTGTCGTGAAACTATAATCATTAGTAACAGCAAGAAAACATAAGAAATAAGAGTGGTCACGGCTGCCGCCATGTAGCCATACCTGGGCACTAAGGCAAAATTAGCCCCTAAATTAAGCAAGCCAGCGATAATCGTACTCAACATAATGTAATAGGTTTTCTTGTAGTAGGCTACTCCCGATTGAAACCTCCTCTGAAGACCAAGAAAAAAGGTTCCCATAGCAACCAGTGGGACAATTTTGTAACCTTCGCCATATTCTTGGGCGGTGAGAACACCTATAACTGGCTTAGCCAAGGCACTAATTGATACTACCAAGGGAATGCAAAGAATCAAATAATATCGGGTAATGCTATTTAAGAATTCCTGGGCAGCTTTTTCCCCTTTGTTTTCCCAGATACTTGTCTCAATTGGCCAGGATGCAAGTAAGAACAGTGCGATGAAAAAACTAACACTGCGGTGAGCAATATCATAGCTCACGGAGTATATTCCTACTTCGTGGCTGCCACCAAAAATCTGTAATATATATCGATCAGAAAGGCTTAAAACCCATGCAGCAAGGTTTCCGACAACCAAGGGGAAACCATATCGAGCCATTTCCAATGTCAATGGCATTGAGGCGCATTTGACACTCGGCACTGAGTTCTCTATAGCGGCTTTCCATAGTAAAGGAAGAATCACCACATTACTCAGAACCACACCCCAAAGCAAACCATTGACACCACAGTGGAAGACCATTACCAAGGCCATCCCGAACCCGAAGGAAGCCACGGTTTGCCATATGGAGAAGCCAGTATACCAAGTCACTTCCCGCTTTGCCCTCAGAAACTGTTGTAATACGGCGAAACAACTGCCCACAATAAACGCGATCACTCCGATATGCATCAGAGAATGTAGATCTTTTGAAATACTATTATTGAAAAGGGAGAGGATACTGAGTAGGATGGAGGACAGGACTACTGTGGTGAGGATAGTCAACGTAATCACTGTGCTGTAAAACTCTTTAAGCTTCGAGTTTTGTCTACATGTGGAGTAGAACCTGATGATCGACATAGACAGCCAACCAACAATTGTATATAGAATTGAAAACGTAGTGCCAACTAAGATGTAGTTCCCGAGGACTCGTGGAGGAAACAGACGGGTCACGATTGGAAAGGCGAATAGCGCCACGGTGGCCGAAATGATGTATGAGGGTAAGTACTTCCCCATATCCTTAAAAAGTTCATTAATCATATGCTTTTTCAGTCTTTTTTTGAATTTGTGTTATCATCCAGATGTAATACTTTGCAGAGTTAACATTCTCTTTGAATCTTTTCCTCCACGCTGAGGCTGATTTCAGTTGCCTGAATCAATTGCCACAGGGGGATAGGTTCTCCGCCTTCTCTGAAGGCTTTGTAGAAGGCTTTTAACTCCTCTAAGTACCCCTTTTCCCGTGTTTTGGTTTGTAGTCCCTTATATTTTGCACCCGAAATTTCCAATTCCTCATAATCCACCATCTTTAGTATCTTGCCGTCAACATAGATTTCCATCTCCTCTTTGGGATAATCCGTTGAACCAAGAGCAGTATAGGTCAGATTACATAAGGATCCATCCTTATATTTTATAGTCGCGACGAAGTTGTCATTAGATACATACTGCTCAGATTTTGGAGTTATGGATTTAGCTTCTACTGAAACAGCTTCTGAATCAGTGAAAAAGTTGAAAAGGTCATAGATATGGCAGGCTTCACCTATGTTTCTACCACCACCTTCTTCTGTATGAACCCAGTGATTTAATGGAATATACCCAGCATTCATACGATAATTGATGATCATTGGGCTTAGACGATTCTTGGTTATTTCCTTTATGCGCTGGCCATAAGGAGAGAAACGACGATTGAATCCAACCGTCAAAAGAGGAGAATGGTAAATCGCAGATGATGAATGGCCCTTAGTTCTTGACTCATGGTTTATAGCTGATAGGTACCTAGTCGCTGGACAAGGGGATTTATTCATTTCGAAAGAGGAAATCGCCCCTTTCTCACCTACGTACAATGAACAGATTTGCGACAGCTCTTGCCGATTAAGGCAGAGGGGCTTTTCAACAAAGATATGTTTACCGGCTTTGAGTGCTTCGATGGCCATTCGGGCATGCAATTTATGGCGTGTGCATATTAAGACTACATTGACATTCTCATCGCGCAGCACTTCTCCATAATCAGTGGTCGCATAAACAGCACCATATCGCTTAGCCACTCCTTTAGCGTTACTACCGGTATTGCTCACAATCGCATAGATATTGTAAAGGTTAGATAGTCGCTTGAGGTTGGGAAGGTGAACGGATTTGGCAAAATCACCAGCTCCAATCAAGGCCACATTTAGCAATTTGGGGGTGGATAAGGGGTGAATGGTGAATGGCCCCTTTGCAATGACCTTTCGGGTGAGTTTTTGAGGTAACGTATCCGGAGATTCTTTGTACTTGAGCAGGACTGCGAGAGGACGGGATTCGGATTTAAGGTCATCATAGGCCTTGGCCGCTTCCTCCACGGGATATTCTCTGGAAATCAACTCCTCAATATTCATATTTGCCAGCGCAAGCATTCTCAAGTATTCTTGCATATTACGCTTTTCGGTCCAGCGAACATATGCATAGGGGTAATCAATTCCTTTTTCTTCGTATAATTCATCATATCTTCCCGGCCCATAAGAGGTGGAGATAAGAAAATCTAATTCCTTTTCGTAAAATGGTTGTCTCTTTAGATGTAGACCAACATCCCCTACTACAACAACCCTTCCTTTCTTGCGCGTTATTTCCATCGCCAGCTCTGCGGGTTCATTGCTTTTAGTAGCAGCAGTAATGATCGTTGCATCTGCACCATAACCTGATGAATATCTCAAGACAGTATTTACTGGATCTTCTTCACCACTTGCCACTCCGTAATCCATATCAAGATTCTTTGCCAATTCAACCCTCGACTTGGAGATATCGATCCCAATAACATGGCAACCGGCAGCTTTTAAGATTAGAACCGTAATCTGACCAATTAGTCCCAATCCTATAACGGTTATGATGTCACCAAAACGGGGTTCAGCTCTCCTTACCCCTTGCATAGCGATTGCTCCAAGGGTAATCGAAGCGGCGTATTTAAGATTAACCCCCTCGGGGATTTTAACCAGTAGATTCCAGGGGACACTCACAATTTCAGCATGATTTGCCTTACCCGCTCCGGCACAGGCAACTCGGTCACCAACTTTTATGTCTGAAATTCCTTGGCCTACATCTATGACCGTTCCAGAGCAACTATAGCCGGTGGGATAAGCAGTATCAAACAGACCTCTTGCCTTATCGATGGTTTGAGAAACCCCCTGAGTGGCCATCATAGTTAGAGCCCTTTTCACCTTAACAGGCACCTTAACCGCCTTTCTCAGAAGCGATTCATCTGAGGAAGCAACTCTGGCAAGCTCAGTTCCTGTGCTTATCAAAGAATATCTCACTTCCACCAGTACTGAGTTCTTATCAACCATAGGCGCAGGGACTTCATCTACTATAACTTGTCCCTTTTTAATCAAAACCTGTTTCATCCTTCAAAGTTATTGAGTCATTATGTTATAGGCAATGGCGAACAAAGGGAGATTGAAAATGTAAATCGAGTTGGAGCTCTTGCAGTTTTAGAATAACAAATATACGGTGCCTTCAGCTTGATTCCATAAGATGGAGAAATCCATCCCGATTTTAGCTCTACTTTTAATCCATCCTTTATCTCAGGAACAATTGAAATATTTTTATCTTCTGAAGAATTAGTTCTAAAGCACAAGCTATCATTTTCATCTGAAACAATAGGGACAGATGGAAAATGGAAGAAAATCTCATACGTGTGCAAACCATTGCCCTCCATAAAGTCTTCAATTTTCAAGATACTTTGCTTTCTATTAAAGAAGAGCCTACGCCGATGTACTACTGGCTCGCGCAGTTTCAAATACCCATAGTGTTCAGCCTCAAGAAGATCGTAGTCTTCGTTTATCATCCATTTCAACACTTTCGCTTTTGCCTCGTTCTTCATTTTAAAAATCTCTTGCTCATCAAAACTATTAATTTCTATTCCATCGACAACTACGGTATTGTGCCCCCTGGAGCTTCGAAAAAGGTTGCGACTACGATAATCACCTGTATAACTGTAAGCACCTGGGTCGATGATAAAATCCTGACCCCCTATGTTCAACTCAAAGCTCAATTCATCATTATGGGCATGTGCAGCTTTACTATTTCGGTTGTTAAATCCACAATTGACAATGACATAGAAATGATTATTTCGCATGATATAAACGCCGCCTGACTCAAATGCATTTGAATTTAAGGATGGATTCCGGTAGGCCAGTTTGTTATATTGTTCATATGCATCCTGTCCAAAGAACCAGAGTGCTTCCTCATCAAAATCAAATCTCTTTATCTTATACTCGCTGTTGTTAAAAAGCAGTGCACCCATAGTTAAAAGATAAGAATGATCCAAAACATCTCGCTGTTTTAATATATGTAATCTACCGTTGTCATTATCACCAATTTGTGGAGCTTTCCCATTTGGCTTCAGGTAATAAAGGACAAAATCGAACATCTTTTCGAGACGGTCCCAGAATTTCTTGGGGAGTTTGATATGGTTAATTCGGCAGAGCAAGGCGGAAGAGAAGAAAAGCTCCAGAACAAGGCGATGGTAACTTGTTGATGCCTCAAAATCCACTCCGTCCTCATAAACCTGCTTCTCCATTTCTTTAATCAATTCTTTTACCCCAAATTCTCTCCACTTTTTAGCTTCTTTAAATTCCGGAAATATAATTCCTAAATATAAGAGTCCTGCAATATCTGAAAGATAGTGGTTGGAAGTTATCTTACCATATTCCAGATTTTCCATAATATGCCGACCATGTATTAAGAGGCTCTTTAAGAATTCTACAAGAAAGTCGGGAGTGATTTCTTTTGAATCCTTAAAAAAGTAATAGCCCCATATCCAATTAATGGCGCGGATAGCAGCCTCCATAGAGCATATCCAATTTACTCCGAGATCCACAGGGTTTTTATCGATCCAATTCTTGATTTCTCTTACAAACTCTTGTGTATACTTCTCGTCATCAGTATACCAGTAAGCTTTGCCAAGCGTCGACAGATGTTGAAAGCGAGCGAGTTCCCAAGGAACTTTAATATCCGAATGCTTATCGAGTTCAGACACATTGTAAAATTTATAATGTCTTAGAGACCAACGGCGGCCCGATTTAAAATCATAATGCCAATCGATGCAATTGTTTATTGGGTTTGTTGGTTTATAGGCAACGTGTATTGGGCCGGAGCCAAGTAAATCAAAGATACAATCACAGATTCTGTCTGCCTCCACGATTGTCGATTGAATAGAAGCAGGAAAATTGTTTTGAATAGCCACTATAATTTCATATTTCTTGGTAGGATCGATGAAAAACGAAGGATTAGTTCTCGACTTAAGATAAGTAGTAAAATCTGATAGACTATTGAAACTGTTAAGTGTTTGAAGGAATTGGTCATCTGTAAGCTTGATTGGCATTATCTTTAACCTTAAAGTACCAAAGCAACTGAAAAGCCACCGTCGAGCATTTCCCAGAAATGCTTTTATTGGCTGAGATAATCTACTTGTCACTTTGGCTAATCTTAAACCGAACATCTTTGAATAACTTCTACAATACGACACGCAGCTTTCCCGTCCCAAAATTTAGGAAATTTACTCTTCTTCCCATTGCCATTTAAGGTTTTGAGACTCTCATCGACGATTCTCTTTGGATCGGTACCAACAATAACATTGGTACCCTCTCTAACTGTTACCGGACGTTCAGTATTTCTGCGTAAAGTCAAACAAGGGAGTCCCAAAACGGTTGTCTCCTCCTGGATGCCACCGGAGTCAGTTAGTACAAACTTGGCGTTCATCATCAGATTTAGAAAATCCAAGTAGCTAAGAGGGTCGATTAGTAAGAAGTTGTTAGGTGATTGATTAATTAGGTTATTGTGTAAGTCGAATTCTCTGATCCTTTGCTGGGTTCGTGGATGGGCTGAGAAAACGATTTTGATGTATTTTTGGAGTTCGACCAAAGACTGGAAGATTCTCCGCAAAGTTTCTCTGTCATCTACATTTTCTGGACGATGAAGAGTCAAAACAGCGTAGGGGTGGATTGAATTCATTGGATTTACTGTGTTCATTGAGTTAGTAGGGTTGGAAGAAATTAGGTCTATCTTCTGAAGAATGTTGGAGTTTTGGGATTTTTGCCTGTATATAAGCAAGGAGTCAATCATTACATTACCAACAAAAAATATTTTTTCTTCAGGTATTCCTTCTTTCTGTAAGTTCTTATTGGCGTCTTCACAGGTAGTGAAAAAAAGGTCAGATAGATGATCAGTTAAACTCCGATTTATCTCTTCAGGCATTGAGGGATCAAAGGAGCGAAGACCAGCTTCGATATGAGCAATTAACGGTCTATAACTGGGGTAATTAGGGGGTCTTGCGCAGCGGAATTTGGCGGTAGCGAGGGCACAGGCGAGAGTGGAGTTGACATCGCCCACTACCACCACGATATCTGGTTTTTCTTTTGCCAGCACCTTCTCAAATTCTATCATTATCTTACCTGTTTGTTCAGCATGTGTACCAGAACCTACGCTCAGATGAACATCTGGCTCAGGCAATTCTAAATCTTCGAAGAATACCTTTGACATCTCATAATCATAATGTTGACCCGTATGCACAATAACCGGGTTTATTGTGTTCACTCCGTTTGTTGCGTTATAGTGTTGGATCTCCTTCATAATTGGAGCGATTTTCATAAAATTGGGGCGAGCACCTGCAACGAGAATGAGTTTCATTTTATTCGTTTAGTTTGTTTATTGCGTTGCTTGTATCTATTAAGTTCGTAACAGATCGGTCTGAGTTGCGTTTTGAAACTTTGCTCTCCCGCGGACAATGGAGAAGTCTACTCCAAATTTCCCTCTCTCCATTATGCTTTCTATTGAATGGCAGTTTCGATCAAAGTAACTCATGTTGATTCTTCTTGATTGATTTCGATGATTAGTTATTGAGTCTATGATTTAGCCAGCCGGATAAACGCAAATTGAAAAACTAATAGATTTTGCCAAAAGGTAATCCAAGACCCAATTTTTCGATAGAATCTTAACAATTATCAACCAAAATGTTATAAATAGCCATTCTACTCAGCTTTAGCTGAAGGTTTGAAAACCATAGGCTAAAGTTCTGTGGAATTAAAGTTAAGATTTCAATTTGGCTTTATATAAGTCACCGTGAGCTCAATGAGTTGAGTCCTCACATTTTTTTCTACTTCGATCAGGCTTTCTTTCTTCGCTCCCTCTTTCTTGTCCTCGTTCCTTCATGCGTGTAGTAACGGTAGTAATAGTTATAGTGGCCGTAGCGTCCATAGAGGTGTTCTACTTGGACGTTGTTTAAAACAGCGCCAACTATCTTTGAGTTTACGTTCTCCAACAATGCTTTCGTTCTGAGTATCGCATCTTTTGATGTCTTACCTGATTCGATAACCAGTGTCACTCCATCTGTCTCTGTTCCCAATACTACGCTGTCGGCAACTGCAATAGTAGGTGGCGAGTCAAGGAGTATGAGATCAAATTTTTCCTCCAATTCTTTGAGTAGATTTTTCATTCGCTGTGAGCTAATTAGCTCGACTGGATTCGGAGCTGAGGTGCCGCAAGTTATAACCCAAAGGTTGTCGACCTCGGTTTTATGAATTGCGCTGGACAATTTAGTGGATTCGATCAGCACATCTGTTAGCCCCGGCTCCTTTGGTTCGTCGAATAATCGGTTCAACATCGGACGCCGCAAGTCTGCATCAATAAGTAGCGTCTTTGTTCCTAGTCGGGCACTGGCTATTCCAAGATTTGCAGTAGTGACCGACTTACCTTCTTTGGGCCCGGGGCTTGTAACCAACAAAGTTTTCAATGGCTTATCCGGGGAGCTGAGCCGTATATTCATACACACACTCTGATATGGTGCGGTGAGGTGTGATTGGGAACCAATTAGAATACGCTGATGATCAGACACTTGATTCCTCCCATCCTCAGCCTTACCCTTCTTTTTCATTGTAGGAATCAATCCTAATACGGGTAGGCTGATAAGTCCCTCTACATCCTCAATTGTCTTAAGTGAGGTATCGAGTGATTCAGTGAAGAATGCCAGTCCTATCCCCACTGTCAATCCCACTATTATGCCCAGAATCAGGTTTAATCTCTTTCTCGGTCTTATAGGAAACTCAGATGGTTCCGCGAGGTCTATCACTCTGATATTACTGATCTTACCCGCCTCAGTAATCCGTGCTTCTTCACCCCTCTCCATCAGCATCATATATATACTATTGTTTACCTCTCTCGCCCTTGTCAATTGTGCTAATTGCAACTCTTTCTCTGGCAGTGTCTGCAGTTTTTTATCATAACTATCCACTATCTTTTTTAAGGCATCTTCCTTTGCCCTATAGGTGTGAAGGTCCACTCCCAATGACACGGATTCTTCCAGGAAATTCTGTATCTGCGACAAAGGTTCGATAATATTTTCTCCCTCGGCTATCTTAAGCATCTCCTTGGTAAGGCTTTGTTTGGTTTGGTCTATTTGTTCCTTAAGCCTTATCAACTGTGGATGGTCTTGCGGGTAATCCTGGATCTGCAGCGTACTGTATTGCACCTCAAGTTCAACCAACTGTGACTTCAACCTATGTGCCCATGGGCTGGTAATCCCCGTAATAGAGGGTACAATCTCCTTACGCTGTTCAGCTATCTTTTTATGAACATAATCCAATCGTTGTCCAGTTTTTTCCCTTTCAGTTTTAGCTTCATTATATAGGACCTCCGCCTCGGTCATTCTTCTTAATAATTCCTCAGATTCCTGATCAAGAGAAGTAACCCTATTTTTTTCCTTAAAATCTCTCAAATTCTGTTCAGCTTTCAGCAGTTGCTCTCTAACGGTCTCCAACTGTACCTCTATAAACTTCCGTACTCCACTTATCTCCTCACGTTTTATCTTAAGTCGTCTCTCTTTCAACACATCGGTAACTGTATTGGCGATAATCGCAGCGAACATGGGATCATTTGCCTGCGTCTTTATCTTAATAATATCCGTATCTCTCACCGGTTCTGCGGATATACTCCTTCTAATTCTCCGGGCAACGAACTTCTCCTTAGTGAGCCCATAGGGTAGATGTGGATTGGGAATCTTGAATGTCCGCATCACTGATTCTGGCAGTGCATTTGCTACCTCTTCAGACAGGGTTCTCGACTTTATCTCTTCGATCTGATTTGTGATAAAGCTCTTCCTATAGAGAACTTGTGAGAAATCAAATGCGGGTATAGGCTCTTTGGTTTCTTCGAACACAATAGATGCTTCCGCCTCGTATACTGGTGGAGCTGTCTGGTTGTAGTAAATGATGGGAGCAAGCACGCCGCATAGGCAGAGTAAGACCAGCCACTTCTTTCTACTTAGAGTGTTTATGAGATCGTAGAATGTAGTTTCCCTGCGTTTATTTTGTGTATCTTGAAACATAAGACATCTCCCTGGTTAAAATCCGAACACCTAACCCCGACCTATTCATAAAATTTAGCCACGAAGACACTAAGCATGTCCTGAGCGAAGTCGAATGATCACCAAAAATATAAAACATTAGAATAAGTCTGTTTGTAAACTGAGCCGCCCTGTATTACTCTACGAACTTCAGTTTTATTCTAAAATTTATCAACACTTTGTGCCTTGGTGACTTTGTGGCATATGAATTATCCAGGTTAGTAGGCTGGTGATTTGTCATTGGCTCTTCCTTCTTTGTATCACCTTTCTCTTGTGAACCAATAGTAGACATTGGCCATTATAGCTACATCAGCTGCGATCTTAATTATGGTTCGCCACTTAGACCAGGTATTCCGTGATATTCTAACCACGTCTCCGTTGTGAATGGTTGGTAGCGGTTTAAAGCTTTCCTTTTCCAGGTAGTCTTTTAAGTTGACTGTAACTGCTCTATTTGATTTTCCTGTGACATGCGTGAGTTTCACCTTACCCAAATTACCGTACTCGGTTGGTCCGCCAGCCTTGGAGATGAGCTCCAGGATATTTGTCCCATCTGGCACCCGATATTCTCCCGGGTTTTCCACCTCACCCCATACATGTACGACCACCTTTAGCTGAGCAAAGCTTGTACTAGCAATAAGTAACAGTGAAAAGCTGACGCAGATAAGGAAGATCTTTTTGGGTGGCATGATCGTAGAAATAAATCCCAAACGTGAATTGCTCACATTGTTAGAGAAGTGAAATGTTCGGGAAAGAACACGATTTTTTTCGCCCTTTAATATGTAGCCATTTCTACTCATATTGAGTCTCCTCTTCTAATATTTTCCCCTCTTCCTCTATGTGCCGAGCTGTCTCAATCTTCTTGCTAAGAGCTCTTCTGGGTCCACATAGTGGCAATTTACAGGTCTTAGGTAATCCAATACGCTGTGCCACCTTCTTTCACCATACCATTTACAGTATCAGCACGCTCTTTCTCAGGCTGGTATCGGCTGAAATAATCTTTTCCTGCTAAGAGTTTTGGACTGATCTGGTGGGATGGAAACTTGAAACGTGGCAATCAAGAACAACTTAGTCCCGATTTAGCTGATTTAAAGGCAGAATCATATTCTCCTTTGTAGTGCTTGATTCTTCCTCCCTCCTCCTGATTAAGTCTACTTCTCGTAAAATATTATATACCATTGATGGAGATAAACATACTATACCTTCGTTTATCATCTCCCATGCAAACGCACGCAGCCGTGAATCTGAATAAGCAACAGCATACTCCATCGCAACGTCTCTTTCCTCTGAAGGGACAGCATAGGAATTGGTCCGCTTAACTTGCTTTTTCTCAGGGTTCTCCTTCTTAGACGAGGAGTAAGCGGTAGACCCGGGACCAGCTGGCAAAGGTAAAGTATTCATTCTTCACATCCTTATCTTTAATTCAAGGTTGCGGTAGTTAGTTCAGTTATTACGTTTCCCATCCAGTAAACCTGATAGAGATGACTCACCCCCTTATTCTTATATCCTCATGTAGATACTTGTATTTTTGACATTAGACCGTCAGAAATGGAGAATTGCAATATCTTTGACAACTCACCTTGTCAAAGTTCTGTGAAACCGGACAATCAGCTCAGCATATCGAACTTCAGGACCATAATTGCAAGTCCGATGAATTCGCCTGCTACTACCATCAGAATAGGAATCGGAGTTGCTATAATAAAGAGTATCCCTGTGATTGCAAAAATAGTCCCCATGCCATATGCAGTAAGCGCAGCTTGCCTTTGATTTAACCCTTTGCGGATCAATTTATCATAAAAATGCCCCCTATCGGCCTGCAATAGAGGCTTATGGTTTAGGGCTCTACGGAGAAGAGTTAAGGACGTATCAAATATGGGTAGTCCAAGTATGCCGAGAGGAACAAAGAAAGCCGATATACTGTTTAGATCCCTCAAATATATAATGGCAAGGACAGCCAAACTATAACCCAAGAATGCACTTCCAGAGTCACCCATAAATATGGAGGCGGGGTTAAAGTTGTGCCACAGAAACCCAAGTGTGCTTCCTAACAGTGCAATTGATAAAATAAGACCAAGTGACTCTCCTTGTTTCAGAAAAGCTATACAAAATGCTAGGCAAGCGATAGCCGTAGCTCCTGCTGTGAGCCCGTCTATACCATCCAGGAGGTTCACAGAATTGCACGTGGCAACAACATAAAAAATGGTAAGCGCAATACCCAGAGGAAGAAATGCTGGAGTGTTTATTTTTAGCCCAAATAGCACAAGCATTAGAGCCACTGGAATCTCAACGGCAAACCTATGATAATGATGCACTCCCTTTATGTCATCAATCACTCCCAAGCCAAGAACCATTGCTGCCCCAATGAGTAGTGCCAATATTTGTCCTTTTAGCTCTCCGCGGATTGGATTTGCGAAAAACACAGCAAATAAAGTCGCCATCAGAAAGCCAAAGAAAATAGCCAACCCTCCAATCCTGGGAATAGATCGGGTATGTATTTTTAACGGGCTACCGGGTTTATCAATTGCTCCCACAATAGTCGCCAATTTCTTAATTAGAGGTACCGTGGAAAAGGATATTATGGAGGAAATGAGTAAAGTTGAAATCAGTATAGACATGGGAAAAACTCCAAATTCCATAAATGCAATTTACTTTAGTTCAGTGCGACCGAATCCCCGTACTTTCTCTAGCCCTGTTGTTACCATTTTCCACCGCGGTTTTGAACAGCGCCCAGTCTGAAGTCAAAGGCGGACGGGGGTAGTCAATCTCGAGAGACTCAGTTGCTACTTCTGCGTACGGATGCCGCGCATGTGGAAAGCTCTTTAAGTTCGACCACCAGTCTCTATTCTCAATATACCACTGGATGGTCATTTCTAATCCATCTTCAAACGGAATCTTTGCTTCCCAATCCAGAAGCCTCTTGGCCTTTTCCGTTGATGAGATGTGCCATCTCACCTGTCCCAGACGGTCAGGCTGCGGCTCTATTAGTGACTCTGGCTTATTGAGGTGTTTCAGGATCTGTTTTGTGATTTTCGCCACGCTGGTGTCTACCCCGGAACCAATATTGATCACTTCCCCGACTACTTTGTCGAGATCGACCTCGATGGCTCTATCGAACGCCCTGCTGGCATCTTGAGTATGTATCCAATCCCTGGTAGCGCTACCCTCCCCGTGCAGAGGTAGTGGCTTATCTTCCAGAGCTCTGGTAACGAAGCATGGGATGACTTTCTCGGTGTGTTGATTCGGCCCGTAGTTATTGAATGGTCTCAGGATAATGATCGGTAGACCATAGGTCAGAAAGTAGGCATAGGACAATCGATCCGCCCCGACCTTGGTCCCGGCATAGGGGCTCTGAGGTTTCAGATGATGTTCCTCCGACATAGGCACCGACTCCGCTGTCCCGTATACCTCCGAACTGGAGATGTAAATAAACCTCTCCACAGGATATTTCACACATGTATCCAAAAGAATCTGGGTTCCCTTAATATTGGTATCGATAAACTCATCGCACCACAGGATTGAGTTGTCCACATGAGTCTGGGCGGCAAAATGAATAACCACGTCGGCCTCCTGTATGGTCTCCTCGACAGTTTTCCTATCTTTGATGTTCCCCTTTCGAAAAAAGAAACGTGGATTGTCCCAATCCTCTTTAGTGAAGTTACTCAAATTCCCAGCGTAGGTGAGCGCATCGAAAACGATGATATTATACTCCGGGTACTGGTCCAGCATGTAATGGACAAAATTGCTTCCAATAAAACCTGCTCCACCTGTTACCAAGATATTCTTCATAATTACCTCCAATCTGAACTTAGCTCCCTTCGGTCGCTAACTTATCCATAGGGTCTCACCGATCCTCTGGCGCTCCGCAATCCTGCCTGCCTGTGCGGAGCACGCAGACAGGCGCTCGCTCGTATTGCTCCGCTGTCACCCTTGAATTCCGACCTGCGGTCGGGACTTCAAACATCCCACGCCATTTCGGAATTTCTTAGAAATTCCGAAACGTTTAGATAACCGATAGTCCTTTCGTCTTATGTTTGCGGTCTGTTTTGCATTTCACATAGCTTTTGTTGCACTTCGTGATGGTAATTATGTATTCTCTCGACTGCAAAAGGGATTTTTTCTACCTCCTCACTTAGCATATGCGAACATATTGGGAGACATAGAATGTTATTTGAAACAGCCTCCGTAACTGGAAGCTTGCCAATATATTGATTCTGGAATTCTTGATAAGCTTGATGGTGGTGCATAGGTGGATAGAAATATTTTCTTGTTATTATATTTTCTTTGTTCAGAGCTACTTTCAATTGATCTCGATTTAAACCGAAGTCTGGGGGATCTATCAAGATGGAGAAAAATTGATATGTACTTTGGCAACCGGGAGTAATTTTTTGAAATGAGAGACCGGGAGTTTTTTCTAACTTAGCCTTATATGAACCAGCTATCTCGTTTCGACGATGGATATATTCTTCAATTAGTTTCAAACCCTCTAATCCCAAAATGGCACTGAATTCGGGCATCTTAGCGTTAAGTCCGGGGAATCTACAATTATCATCTCCTGGATTGCCAAAGTTACGCCTACATGATAGTTTTTCCTGCAATTCAATGTTGTTTGTCGTTATGGCACCGCCTTCACCGACAGGAAGTATTTTAGTGGCATGGAAGCTGAATACCTCTGCATCACCAAATCCACCAATTCTCTGTCCATCATACGAAGAGCCAAAAGCATGGGCGGAATCGAAGATCAATCTTAGCTCATTATCATGGGCAATCTTTTCTAATACTTTGATATCACACGGATTGCCGAAAACGTGCACAGCGAGTATAGCCGATGTTTCCGCTGTAATGCTTTCTGCAACCAAAATAGGGTCAACATTGTAAGTATCTGGGTCAATGTCTACAAAGACTGGCTTTAACTGATTCCACATCAAAGCATGAACCGTAGCGGAAAAGGTAAAGCTTGGAACGATTACCTCTCCTTTGAGACCAAGGGTTTGAAGCAGAAGCATGAGTCCTGAAGTACCGTTTGCCACAGCCACGGCATGTTTCACATTCAGGCATTTTTTGATCTCTTTCTCAAAATCTCTCACGTATCTTGAGTTATTTGTGAGGTTACCCGTGGATAAGATTTCAGTTATTTGGTCGCGTATATCCTCAAGTTTGGGGAGAGTTGGCGAGACTATATTCATTTCTCTCTCAAATAAAGGTGAACTACCAAATATGGCTGGTTTGTCTATCATAGCTGACTATTCAAGAATGTAGAGATTCTCGCAAGCCCTTCACGTGCAGCCAATCTTATCGGTCCCCACCAGGAACCTATTGCACAACAGACATGCAAAGTGAGATAACTAAGTGCCATAATGAACAACAGCTTAAGACCACTCTTAAGTGAGTCATGAAGGGAAGTAACAACAATGCTTAAGCGGTAAACACTGATGCAAATACACAATAGATGTAACCATCGGTAACGGAAAACCTCAATAACTACGAGCAAATAGAAGCCGGTGACAAAAACAGAAGATACAAGATGTCAAGAAGAAAGTGCTTTATAGCTAATAAAGAGTTGTTGCATAACTGCCATTTCATTATCCAATTTTCTATCCTCCTATTTCACTTGGGAGAATAGGTGAAATTATTCGTTCAATTTTGAATGCGCGTTACATTAAGTAAGAGGCAAAACACGTGCCAAAAACGAAACATTTAGAGAGTTACCGTCTAATCTATTGAATTTATGGAAGATACGCAAACATCAAGATCTCATTCTATGAAGGGAGAGGAGGGTATGAAAGGCAAAATCGGGAATCATCGCCCGCTTGAGCGGGTCTTGATTCCCGATTTGGTGTTTGGTAGGAGAACCTACTTATTGAATTTTACTCCATGAGGCATAAAGCGGATACATTTAGGAATCGCGAATACATTCCTGATGGGAAGTTTTTCTATTCATTCATGGGTGAAGGGATTATGATGTGACGATTTGAAGTAATGCAAGATGTACCTGGTTCATCCTCGACTATCAAGAGTCCCACATTCTTATCGGTCATCGTTTATCTCCTAAGTTAAGTTTCTTCAACTTTGAACGAAGCGTTTTCGGGTCTATATGAAGAAGATTTGCAATTTCGTTCTTGTTGAGCTCCCCTTCCTGCAAGAGTGCAGAAATGATTCTCTTCTCAGCTTGCTCAGCTATTCTGTTAGCCACACTCTTCAAACCTACCCCTCTTTTGATATCCTCTATAAGGGAGTTCTCGTCAAGCCTAAGTCCCATATAATCGTCCTGAAGGTCGGACCCGTGTAGCTTCTGTAAATATTGAGGGAGATGTGAAGGCTCTATAGTTTGATTTGCCAAAATAACTGCTGATTTGATTACATTTCCCAATTCACGTATGTTGCCTGGCCATTCGTAAGTATTAAAGATGCTTGAGACATTGTCAGATATCCCGTAAATCTCTTTGTTAAATCTTTGATTATATCGTTTTAGGAAATGATTTGCTAATAGCTCTATATCTCCGCTTCGATCTCTAAGTGCCGGGAGACTAATAGTTACGGCGCTAAGACGATAATACAAGTCGCGTCTGAATATGCCCTGTTCCACGGCTTGTCTTAAATCTATATTGGTAGCCGCCAATATCCTCAAGTCCAAATGTATTGGCTTCTTCGCTCCCAAAGGGTACACAATTTGTTCTTGAAGCACCCTCAAGAGTCTGGTCTGAGCTTGCAATGGCAAGTTGCCAATCTCGTCGAGGAAGATCGTTCCCTCATTTGCAAGTTGGAATTTACCAGGCTTACGCTCATATGCGTGGGTAAAAGCTCCCCTCTCATGCCCAAAGAGTTCACTTTCTAACAAACTCTCAGGCACAGAGGAACAATCTATGGGCATAAGGGGATTGTCTCGCCTTTTGCTCATTCGATGAATAGCTTTAGCAAAGAGCTCCTTACCAGTGCCACTTTCCCCCTGGATCAAAACGGTGATGTCTGAAGGGGCAAATTTAGTCAAAAGATGCCATACTTTTTGCAATTCAGGACTCTGACCTACAATCTCGCGTTTGAAAGACGACGGAGAGTCAGCCCGTAAGGAAAAGAACATATCTATGCTATTCTTTAGCTTTTTGTTATCAAAAGGCTTCGTAATATAGTCTATCGCCCCCAATTTCATCGTCTCAACCGCAGATTGTATATCGCCATAGCCAGTCATCATCATAACCGAACCCCCAAGATTCTCCTTGTTCAAACTTCTTAACACCTCCATTCCTCCCACGTGAGGCATCTTCAAATCTAATACAATCAAATCAGGTATAAGAGCTCTTACCTTTCTTAGGCCCTCTTCACCCGATAGAGCACCGTAAACACAGTAATCATCTTTCAAAAGCACGCGAATGCCTCTAATAATGTCCTTATCATCATCTATAATCAAAATCTTTTTCTGATCATTCATCATTATTTACCTTTCTCATTGTTAGAAGGCAGAGCATCCTAAACGTTGATCCCTTGCTCATACTACTCCCCACTATTATGACACCTTATACCTTTGATCGATTTTTCGCTCACCTGTGTCACTCCGAGGTTTAACCGACAACACACGAGAGAGTAAAGATCAAAACACTTCCCAAGCCCACTTCACTCTCTACCCTATTTGCTGGCTGAGCTTTTCATGATGCCTTGCACGACGGACAGCCCCCAACCCAGCCCTCAGCGGCTGCTATACGCAATGACGTTGCTGAGGTAGTTCCCCCAAGTCTCTTCGACCCGTGAGGACGGCCGACGGCCACTAACGGGTTTAGGGCAAAAAGATCTCGCCTTGTTTCACCTGATCTTACAGATCAAACGTCTCTGGACTCCGCACACAATGTTCGAAATATCCAACGGACTTGTCGTCAGCTGCATCTTGTACCCTTCTGTGACCAGCAGTAACTCATTCCCGCTTCGTTCTTGTCAAATATATCCACCCCTCGCGCATAGAGCAAGGACTTTTTCTATGCCACGGTAACAATGTTGTTCATCTTCTGCCCAGTCTCAGAAATCATAGGTAAAAATCATTTCTGGCGATTTGACTAACTTGTTTGCCTTCAGAGCAATGTGTTGACTTATTTCAATTTGAGTTCTGTTCGTGAAGCCAGTTTTCTTGCGTTTATTTCGATCCTTTATGGACACTATTTGGACACGAAATTGGATGGGCATCGGGGGGGTTTGCACAGGATAACCTCCGAGGTCTTTCCATTTGGGCCAAGACCGAATCCTCCACTATTGACTTCCCTGCTAGAACGGTTTTCGCAACTAGTCTCTTAGTAGGCGAGGACAGGTGTTAAAGGATTATTCTATACTTGAAATTGTCCATCATTAAAGCTCCCAGCAAGCTCACGTCTTCCCGATTGCCATCTGTGGGTGGAATTTCCACCTTCATATACGGTTATGCTCCGTTTGATCAAAGTCATCTCTCACAGCATATGTCTGGTCAAAAAGAAGTTGGAAGGTATGTTTAAAGTAAGTTACGAAGTCAGGTGTGCTGAAAAACAGTATTGGCCGGGACAAACCTAGCACAGAAAAGGTCCCTTATTCCGGGCGGTCTTTTTTGAGGCAACTTCCATTAGAGGGTCAAAAAATCGCTCACCACTCCCCCCTCCCAGGTGCAGCCTCGCCTGACCTTGCCTCTGGCAAGGCCACACCTTATACCCTTGGCAAGGAAGGGCATAACCTGGCCTACCATGAGACCAGGGGGAAGAGTTGCAGAAACTATTCAGATAGATAACAGAGGCCCAGGGCTATAGCATCAAAGCAATTCTGCCAATATTTCACCTTCCACTTGCGATCCTGGGTCAGATAGATGTTCAGCTCTGGATACCGTGAAGAGATGATCTTAGATACCTCCCTTTTTGTTGCCTTGCCATCCTGGCAGATGGACTTGCGCACCGTCTTGGGGGCGTATTCAACTACTTTCAGTTTTCTTTTTCTTGCCAAAGCCTTTATCTCCTCGGCCAGGACAATGAGATTGGAGACATTCTTGTTGCGATTGAAGAAGGTCTTCTCAATAACCAGGGTCCTGATGGCATAGTCATCAATCAGCCTGGAGATTGTCTTTCTCGTCTCCTTCAACAGTACCGAGGTCGGCCTCTTCTTCTTCAAGGTCTTCACCCCATAATAGATAAGCTCTATATCTTCCAAGACAGCTATGCCCATCTCCCTGGTGCCAGGGTCAATGCAGAGAATTCTCTTCCTGTTTTTCTTTTTTATCAGCATATTTTTTGAGAAGATATGTAAACAGCGCGCCCCTCGACTTTTTGATCTTGGCCTGAGGTATTTTCAGCACCTCAGAAAAGGCGCGGTTAATTAAATGCTCAGGGTATCTCTCACAGAGATCCTCATAGTATCCCAGGTTGTCCTCGTCTTGAAACTCCTTAGCTATCCTCTGGGCCTGTCTCTCGTGGTCAACTTTGACTACCTCATCTGGTCTTAAAGCTTTGGCTGGAGGGGTTTCTGGGATTGGTTTCAAGCCAGTTAAACCTATCATCAAATAGTCCCCCTGTCTTTTCACTGACACATAGGCTTTTCTCCTCAGATGACCAAGCCAGCTTCTGATGGTCTCTTGTTTAATTCCCATATCCCGGCTTATAGTAGAGACCTTAGTGACCGACCTCCCTGTTCTGGGATTAAGCTGCAGTATCAAATAAAGATAGAGCCAGATAGTCTGCCTCATCCTCTTGTAGTTTCGGCCATCGCTTCCGATGAGCCTGCTTCTCAGAACCAGGATTTTTGGATCCTCTTTGATCATAGCTTTTTATTTGAATACTTCTTAACCAGATAGGTGAATAGGGCCCCTCTTGACTTCTTGATCTTATCTGCCGAAAATTCTTTGGTCTCCCCAAAAGCCCGCCAGATTATACGCTCAGGATACCTACGACAGTAGGAGATATAGAGACCCAAGTTTTCTTTATCATCTGAGGTCTGAGCAATATCCCAGGCGAACTGTTCTTTCTTATTCTTAGGCCTGAATTCTTTGAAAACCGTTCCAGTTTTTGTATTATCGTTATTATATATTCTTGTTAACGTATTATTGTTTGTGGGCAACTGGTGCACATCTGAGATACGCTTATTTGCACATTTGGCTTCTTTGGGATGTGAATCCAGTGCACATCTCAAAAGGGTATAAGTTATGCTCTGTCGGCCTTTCTTTTCCAACCTGACCTACAACAGGTTAGGAAAACACCAACCCGTGATAAAATTTTATTAGCTATTAGTGCAATCGTTACACTACGTTTTGTACTACCCTTTGCACTAGGTGTAACTTTTAGACTCTGTCTATGCAAAATGACAATGAAAGCAGAAAATTGCTCCTCCAATGAAATGCATGGCCTTTTAACCGTAGAAGAGGTAGCCAGATACCTGCACATCAGTCCAAGAACAGTCGAGTCTTGGGTGCGTACGGGCAAAATACCACACATCAAACTCGGCAGTGCGGTTAGGTTTGATTTGGGACAGATCCAGCCGTGGTTAAAAGCCAGAACCGTCGGGGCAGAGGTTACGTATTAACAGGCTGCACCGAGGTTCTTTCATCTGCCTGATGGTGACAACTGTGGCTGATGCGATATGTGGCAATTCACATAATCAATCTCTCTCTGATGACAAGGAGATCTAAGGGCATAACAACGGCATTGACCATTGGAGTCATTTGAAACAAACCAGTTGCCAGGGTGCATTTGAAGCGTTATATTTGGAGGCACCTTGCCCAGGGCAAAGATCTTCTACTGCCTGAAACACCGCGGCGAGTACCTACACAGGGAGAATATCCTGGGCACGTCCGGCGAAAGTGGCCCTTTTTGAAAGGAGGTGATGGACAGATGAGAGTCTTCAAGAGAGGGAGGATGTGGTATCTTGACTACTCCTTCAAAGGCAAGAGAATAAAGGAGGTCGCTGCACAATCAAAGAAGGAGGCAGAGGCAATGTTGGCTGCCAGGATGAAGGACATCAGGGAGCAGAGGTTCAACCTGGACATCCTGAAGGAGAAGGAGATCCTTTTTGAGGATCTGTGCAGGGAGTTTCTGGCCTACTCCAAGACTAACAAACGCTCATTTAGAAGGGATGAGATTAGCATGGAGATCCTGAAGCAGACATTCGGTGGTAGATATCTGCACCGGATCACCACCAAGATGGTGGAGGACTACAAGGCCCAGAGGAAGGTGGCCTTTAGCCATAAGATGCGTAGGATGCTCTCCCCCGCCACGGTAAACCGTGAGTTGGCCTGTCTGAAAACCATGTTCAACAAGGCCATAGAGTGGAAGATGACCGAGAGCAACCCAGTAAGAAAGGTCAAGCTCTTGAGGGAACCAAAGGGGAGGTTGAGATATTTGACTGAGGAGGAAGCCAACAGGTTGGTTGAGTGCTGTGCTGACCATTTGAAGCCGATAGTGGTGACTGCCTTAAACACGGGCATGCGGTTAGGAGAGATCCTCAGGCTCAAGTGGGAGGAAGTGGACTCTGAGAACCGGATTATCTATGTCGTCGACTCAAAAAACGGGGAACAGCGGCAGATCCCCATGAATAACACCTTGACAGAGACCTTGCAGGGTGTTAAATTATGGAGACCTTCCCCTTGGTTGTTCTGCAAGGACAACGGCAGGCCGTATAGAAATCTAACGCGGTCTTTTAGAACGGCAAAGAGGAGGGCCGGCATTGAGGACTTACACTTCCACGACCTGCGGCATACATTTGCTTCATGGCTGGTTATGAGAGGGGTTGACCTGGCCACGGTGAAGGAGCTTTTAGGTCACAAGAGTATGAAAATGACTCTGCGGTATTCTCACCTGTCACCCAAGCATAAGCGGTTGGCGGTGGAGGTTCTGGATCAGAACCTGGTAGAAGTTGGCCCAAATCTGGCCCAAGAGGAAAGTCGAGCTTTCGTAAGTCGTTGAGGCGCCTGTAGCTCAGTTGGATAGAGCAGTGGATTTCTAATCCACCGGTCGGGGGTTCGAATCCCTCCAGGCGTGCTGAAGATGGTGGGCGTAGCTCAGTCGGATAGAGCACCAGGTTGTGGCCCTGGTGGTCGGGGGTTCGAGTCCCCTCGCTCACCCCAACTTTATGTCCCCATCGTCTAGGCGGACTAGGACACTGGCCTTTCACGCCGGCAACAGGGGTTCGAATCCCCTTGGGGACGCTAACGCTATCCTTGTTAGGGCGGGTATTTGTCCATGGATATGGATTTTCCACCCTTTTCTTTTTCCTTTCTCTCGACCCCAGAGCTCAATCCTGGCGATGAAAGTGTCCAAGAAGTCACGCATCAAATCTATTTTCCCATACCCTACCTTTCAACTGGTTCCTCCGGGCTCTTCCTGTGTTTAACCCAATCTATTCATAAATCTTAGCCACGAAGTCATTAACCCGAATTATTCATAAATTAGCACAACATCACGAATCGCCGAAGGTTTCTTGTTGTAGGGACAGGGCTTTAGCCCTGTCAGAAGGAAACGGACAGACCTGAAGGTCTATCCCTACAGGGCAGGTACATAAACCCCCAAAAGTGAAAAGGTTATACCAATTGGTTATCAGTTTATGAATAATCCAGGCTAAGCATGTCCTGAGCGAAGTCGAAGGATCACTAAGAATATAAAACATGTAAGCAGTTCGGTTTGTAACTGAGTTGTTCTATATTAAGCTTTGAATTGTTGTTTTAATCTAACTTTACTAACACTTTGTGTCTTGGTGTCTTTGTGGCACATGAATTATTCGGGTTAAAAAAAACTTGAATTTTTTTCCTCCAATCTATTGACTTTTTCTGAAAATTGGTTATATTACAAATAAGGGGAGACGAGAAGATTTCTTTGCTCTTGTTGTTCGTCCTATCTCCCTTTACAGCGTAAGCATACCGTGGCTGTATAAACATAACGGGTGTCAACCTCCGTTTTTAGGTTTACGGTTTGCATGAACTAAAAGGGCTTCCCTTTCTGGGAGGCCCTTTTAGTTTATAGCCAGAACCTCTTCCAGGGCCCCCTCAGAAAACGCTTGACAAGAGAGTATGGATCATTTATAATTAGCCTAATCTCTTAGCCACGGAACGAAGTATTTTAGAATCCTCAAGGTTCAACCCTGTTTTGGTTTTCGGATGAGAGTAAGATATCCTTAGAGGATCCTCAAACCATTTTCAAAAAAATCTGGAAAAGAGCAACTAAGGACGACAAAAAACTTTACAACATTTTGGCATAACAACAGTTAGATTTAGAAAAGAAAAATTTAAACCTGAGGGCCAAAAAGGAGTAAGTTAAAATGAAAGAGTTTCTTCTCCATTTTGTGATTATTTTTGTTCTAACTCTGGTAGTTGGTTCGATTGTGAACTTTCTCTGGAACCTTATCTTTCATGGAGTACAGATGATAGATTGGGAAATACCATTCCGTTTTGCGATTATTTTTGGAATAGTTTTGTCATGGATGAAAACACGGGAAAGTAAGGGAAAAGAGAAATAGCCTGACGAGGTTGTAACTTCATAGCATTTTGGAATAACAGAGAGGTATGCTATAATAATTGACCGAACCCAAGGCAATCCTTTCCCTCGGCTTATACCCACAAGGTCAATGTCAGGGCAAAGTCTGGCCTATGGCAGACTTTGGTAGAGCAACCATGTAAGTTGAGGCTGATTAGAGGTTCGCTCTATTGGGAAGGATAAAAGCTTTGGGTTTTTGGGTTGGGTGAGCTTTTGCAATGGATACAGAAAGACATCAAGAATTCGTGAGACAAGCCAAGCAAGGCGAAATCCTCATAGGTATTGAACCCGCAATCGCCCGGGAATTTTTCACTGCTACAAACCGCTCGCTAATAAAGGATGAAATTGGCGAATCACTATTCATAAAAAGGCTTCTTGTAAAAACGTGCTGGTTGCTTGAGCCTATTTGTCTGTTAGCAGGAATATTGGCGAGTATCTTTGCCTTAAAGTGGTATAGTATTATTGCAATTCCTATAATGCTAATAGCCTTTTTCCTTTTAGGTGGAAGGGCGTCCATTGGTAGACAGAAAATTGGGGGAGCTGTTCTTCTAATAATTATCTGTGTTTTATTGGCCTATTACTTTAGAGACAAGGGAACACCCATGATTATATGGTTAGTCCTCTTGCCCTTGCCGAATTTCTTTGCTCGTTTGACCTACAAATTGGCGACAATGTTCCTTCGTTTACTCTCGGTTAAAAATGAAAAGGTGTTCAATCTATTATATGAGAAGGGGATATTTTTAAAAGAACAGCAAGGATGATTTGATAACTTTTTAAGCCCTTTTCAACATTTAATTGTCGGGGATGCACCTCGGCGCAGGAGATCCTCCTTTCAACAAGGAGGAAGCCAAAATGCTTGGCAGGAAAAGGAAACTAATCAAAAAAATGCTATCTGGAGTCAATTTAGTGAAAATGGGTCTCTACGTTCGACTTAAGTCAAATTTGACACAAGAGTATGACGAGGATTTCTCTGAATTTCTTGCGGCAGCTATAATCAATGAATTGTTTTCCGAAACACCATCAAATCCCGAAGGCATAGAATTCTTAAGTTCCAACAAGGAGTTAGTGCATCAGGAAATAGACAAGCTCAAACATGACGAGAAAATTCGTAATGCTGTTACTCAAGCGGTTCGCGTAAAAGCAATAATTCTACTGGCTAATAACCAAGATCATTCATCATCACATGTGCAACCACTTGAGAAATTGAAAGATTTAGGAATACTGATTCCGGGAGGTGAGCCTCCAACACCAGAAACACTCTTAGCAATGGCCAGAGATTTTTCAAACCAAGCTTAAAAAATAGAAGACAAGAAAAAAATCCTTGCCTTTTGTAATGGTTGGGTTTATAATTAAACTCAAGCCATTCCCCTTAATAAGAAAATAACTCAATCAGGAGAAAAAGCCAAGACAATTTTACCGGGAAGGCTACGGATCCCGTTTTTTGTTTGAGCTTCATATCGGGTCGTGTATAAACGAAGTGTTTCGGTTGTTTTAAGTTAGGCGAATTTCCGGTATAAATGTTCAAGATAAAAAGGAGGTCAGAATGAATATCTATGTAAGCAATTTGTCGCCCAAGGTCACCGAAGAGGATTTGCAACAGGCTTTTGAGGCCTTCGGGCAGGTCACATCCACCAAAATCATCACGGACAAGTTCAGTGGCGGATCAAGAGGATTCGGATTCGTGGAGATGCCCGCAAAGGCTGAAGCACAGTCCGCAATTGACGGTTTGAATGGGAAAGACTTGAAGGGACAAGCGCTTAACGTTAATGAGGCTCGCCCTCGCCCCGAAGACCGTCGAGGTGGAGGAAGACGAGGTGGACAACGGCCCTATTAATAATCTGTATTCGGACAAGTTAGTGTCAAGAGTTGGGGAGCAAGAGTTGAGCAAGAGTTGGGGTCAACCCTCAGAAAATAGCTTTCCCTCGGCCCTCTCACCCAACTCCCTGAACTGGCTATCCCAACTGAGACGCTCTTTTACTTTTTGCGCTACATAGCTCACCTTTGTCCCCGCAATTCCCTCCGAACTCCCTGCTAATTACCACGTTGGTCTCTTCACTGTACCTCTGAGCCAGATACACGGGTTTCGTTTCCATGACATCCGCGAATATGCAGGGCATCCTCAGATACACCAGCAGGCCGAATCCCTCTACATAAGTGAGGAATCTCCAGAGATAAGGAAGATCCCAGAAATCATAACGGCTTGCCCGCCACCAAAGTAGTATAGCAACCCAAGATGTCAATATCTATTTTCTGAGGGCTGACCCCAATTTATGTAGACCCCAATTTATGTATTGTTGGGTTTTATTTATAACATAAGCCCAAAGTCTTTCCGGCACTGGTAGTTGCAGAGCAACACGGCTTTTAGGCAGTCGAATATTAGTTAGGTGAGAATTATAATCTCTAACAAACAGCTTTTTCGAGAATGAATAAAATAAATTCCCCAAAGGTATTTATTTCTTACAACTGGTCATCTACTGTGCATAAAGAATGGGTAAGAAAAGAATTAGCCGAGAGACTAATATCTGATGGGGTGGAGGTTACTTTAGATCAATGGGATTTAAAAGAAGGGCAAGATAAATATACCTTTATGGAAAAAATGGTCACCGATAAAAAGTTTGTTAAAGTGCTGATTGTCTGCGATAAAAAATATGCCGAAAAAGCTGATAAACGGGAAGGGGGGGTGTGGTGTTTCACAGAAACCTGGACAAAATAGGGGAAGAAAATGTTGCGGTTCCTCTTAGTTGGTAGTATAATTCCGATTAAGGTGAGGGATCTGCGG
>Ga0315544_1000277_pt1 | contig 50700 bp, 43 predicted proteins | sample SalMarSW160130MG_2_FD_202543 | JGI IMG/M metagenome (GOLD analysis project Ga0315544, IMG submission 202543) | Salt marsh sediment microbial communities from the Plum Island Ecosystem LTER, Massachusetts, United States - Salt Marsh Sediment SW1601-130 ...
AAACGACGGCACATATCCTTGTGCCCAGGACCCCCTGCCCAAAAAGAATCCATCCGACCCCAATATCTGGCTGTGGATGGGACGAGGCTGGCGGGATTTTTTGGTGCCTTATCTCGGAGGAAACATTGATGCCAATAACCCGTCGGTGCTGTTGTGCCCGGCAGACGATATTGCCCCCGTAAATTGGGAATCCACCAGTTACTCCTATTCGCTGGCGTTTTATCACAGCCCTGAACAGATTGATACCATGACCAGCGACCTGGGCGTGCCAGGGCCTGTACCACAAAGGCCGGAGAACATAGCTAAACCCGCCGGCAAGATAGTTGCAGGCGAGTGGCTGAGCAATCACAAGCGGTTAGAATCCGATGTAGACAAAGGATGGTGGGACACGCAAGGCCAGCGGAATTACCTGTTCGCTGATGGCCAGGTGTGTTTTATCGACGCTAATGACATTCGCATAGGCAACGACGGCAATCCAAACCCGAACTTGACAATCCACGGAATAAAGGGCGTCGATTGGTCACCATAATCCTCAGGCACCCGTCATAAGGTCATCCTAAACAGCACGAGTTGCCGATATTACCGGTAAAGGAACCGTGCGGAAATTTGTCCGGGGTAAAATCAATGATACAAAAAGTAAAATCAATCAGACACACCAGCAAGTTGCTTGTGCTGTTGGTAATATCGATTATGCCAATCGGCTGCGAAGACCGTGAAAAACGCAAGGCCCTTGAAGAAGTGGCCGAGGCGAAAACAGACCTTGTCAAGCTCAGGGCTGAAATTGTTAAACTGAAAGGTGAAATCAGCTACCTTAAGGAAAAACTCCAGACTGCAAATCAGGCTAGGGATAACCTTCAGCAACAACTCGACGAGCTTTTGGAAGACAGAGACGCCGTGATAACCGAGGCCGACGATGCCCAGCAACAATTAGAAAAACTCAGCCCCCTGCTGGTCGAACAGACCAATAAGACAGCCGAACTGGAAAAGCAAGCCGAACAGCTTAAAGCCGTAATACGCGAACTCCAGACTTCAATTGAGCAGCAGGCACTCGAACAGCAGGAGGCAGCGGAGCAGGAACAGGCAACAGAACCGGCGGAAGTCAACGAGTAGGATACCAACTGAATACCCGAAATCATCAAATCAATTCGGCGGCGGATTGTGGAATCCAGCCGTCGCTGTCATCGGCAAGCTTTATGTGGAACCAGCGAAGCCGACGTTCAATAAGCTCAAACTCCATCCCCGCGTGCAGCGGCTCTTTAAAGCTGGGCGGGTAGTTCCGGCCGTCGCCCTGATACGCTACAACTTCGGGCGAAACGATAACGCCTGAAAAACTGGTTGCCCGGTTATAAGACTCGACCGAAAGAGAACCAGCGAAACAAATCAGCCCAACCACTGCGACAGCCATAATCACAGTCAGCGTTGTGCTTGGCGCCAACCATATTGCAGCGGTCAAGGTCAGGCAAAAAACCGCAAAACAAATGCAGGAAATAATAAGCTTGGTTTTCATCGAAAAGTCATAATGCCAGAAAGCAAGTGTATGAAGGATTCGTGTTTCGGTCTTCGGCTCAACTTTGTCGATTCTCCTGCTGCGGGCAAAGGCCAGATTTTTCTGGATATTCGAATCGGACTTGTCGAGCTTTTCCGCCCGGCGGTAATTAAGTATCGCCATGCCGACGTCATCCCGCAGCAGATAGGCATTTGCGAGATTATAATAAAGCTTTGGATTTTCTATACGACCTTCGCGGATAATCTTTTCGTAACCGAGAATGGCCTTTTCGTAAAGAGCATCGGCTTTGCCGGCGTCGTCAACAACCGAATTGGCCTGGCGAAAGGCATCATTGGACTGGCTAAAAAGAGTGTGGATTTGTTCTTTAGGCAGCGTCTCCCCGGCCGAAGAATCTCCGGCCAGGAATAAACTCAGTAAGACTGTAAATGATAGCCGGGCAATCATAATTTCGAGGCCTTATCAACTACACGGATTAACTTTATGACTTCATCGATTTTCGCAGAATCAAGCTGCGTCTGTACCGGCGCATATCTAGCGGCAACACAATCACTGACGATGTCGCTGTAGCGAGCCGCCAACTGTGCCTCACCGGTTCGGTCAATCACTACGCCTCGACAATCGTCAGCAGTGAGTGAGCCGGCTACCTTGTCGAACCTCTCACCGATGTATTGTTTCATCGTTTCGGCAAGAAGCTCATGCCTGTTTTGCGATTGTGCCGATGACATTCTTTTTATCTTACTGATGGCCTTGTGAGCTGCCCGCCTTCGGCGCTTGGTGGCCTCTCGCTGCGGTGTCGTATGCACGATTGATTTCGCTACGATACCGGCCAGCAGAACCGCCAGAGAAATCGCCCAGCCGGCTAAATAAACCGGACTTACAATGGCCGTCGATAACGAAAAGCCGACGTTCTCAACACAGTCAAAACCCTCGTAGTTCGCCGAAAGTCCTTTCTTGATGGCCGCAACCTCCCTGCCTGCCGGTGAAAAGTCCCCGCCTTCGACGTCCGCAGTCGTCAGTATCTTCGTAGGCGCCACCTCCAACGGTATCGGCTCAGTCCTTGCAACTGTAAACCGGCCCTTGTCAGGGTCAAAAAAGGCAAGCGGAATTGGCGGTATCTCCGAAACCTTGTCATTAGTGGCCCTTATCGTCTGAGTGAAAACCTTGTAGCCGTCTTCGAAGGCAGGCGATGCTTTTCCCGCGGGTATCTTGAAATTCTCGGCCATAGCATCAATTTGTTCGAGCTTAGGCCATTGAACCGGCTTGAGATAATCACCCCCGATTTTTATCGTCAGTGTGATAGGGTCGCCAACATTTACCTTTGTCGGTGTCGCCGATGCGGAAATTGTGTACTTGCCGATTAGACCGTCAAAATCATTTGGCATATCCTGCTGGGGCAAAGGCAGCACGGATAACTTTAGCGGCTGTGAGCTTACCGCAAATCGCTTGTACTGAACATTGCGCCCGAAGAAGTCATCGAAAAATCTGTCCCTCGAACGGGCACGCCCCACAACCACGTCCGCCGAAACCGAAGAACAGCCTATCTCGAACTCGCCCGCCCGCTTCGGTATGAGCAGCTTGCTGAAGGTCAGTAAAATCGCCTGTCTGTTATTTCGGGCAACGCGAAACTGCTTTGCCTGGCCAGCACCTGCGTCGAGGTCCTCAACGACAAACGCCTCATTGGTCAATGCGGGAATATCAAAGTTATAATCGCCAATGTCGGCGTAAACGTAAAACTTAACAGTCAATACAACCGGCTGGCCGACATAGCACTGTTCCTGCGATAATGTAACCTCAAGTTCCAACTGGTCAGTAGTGCCAGCTTTGACGATGTTCAACTCCACCGGATTGGTCTGATAGCGCACACCGCCGACTGTTACGGTAACCGGCGGGATATGAACAATGCCCAGCCGGGCAGCAGTCAGGACGTAATTCATCACGTAACGCTTGACAACGTTGGTGGTGGTTCGACCGTTCACTATGCTAATGGAGGTTTGTGAAGCGTTCCCCCCGCCGGCGCTGCGGGGGTTGTATTCAGCCAGCGGCGCCAAATCCACATCGCCCGGCTGGTCATAGCCATCTATGATTACCTGGTAAGTAAAGTTTTCGCCTGCATAAATATCTCCGGAGGTATCGACATTTGCATAGACGCGCACATCGTCGGCTTTGGCAGACGAAAGAACAAATGCCGCTGCTATCACTGCGAATATGTGTATTCTGCGCCATGACATACTACCAATCCTTATCGACCTTCTGGAAACCGGGACTTTGCAGTAATTGTCTCTTCTCCCGCTGACGCTGCTCCTTGTCGAGTATCTCTTCCGCGGTTGCATCAGACGCTGTGACCTGCTGTTGTTGCTGGGCTTCGTTCGGCTCCTGCGGCTGGCCGGCCTGCTGTTGCTCCGGCTGCTCGCTGCCCTGCTGTTGTTGTTGCTGCTGGTTCACATCCTGCTGGCTTTGCTGCTGCTCGGATAGCGCCTTCAACGCATTTTCAATATTTTCCGCCGCCTCATCCTGCGACCGTTTCCCGCCGGCGGCATCGGATTTTTCGAGTTTCTTCCCAGCATCTTTCTGCTTGTCAACCGCAACGCCAAGCTGTTCGGACGCCTGTTGCATTTGTGGCTGGGCCGTATTCGGGTCGAGCTGCTGTTGAAGCTGCTCCATCGCCTTTTCCGTCCGGTCTCTAAGCTCCGACTGCTCTTTGGCAATATCCTTGTAGTTGTCCGACGCCTGCTGTTGCGAGATATCATTGCTGTCGGCCTGTTGTTTGGTCTGCTGCGTTTTATCGCCAAGGGCCTTCTGTTCGTCGAGAATTTGCTTCAGGTCCTGCTGAAGCTGTTTTTGCTGCTGTGCCTGCTGTTGCTGTTGCTGCATCTGCTTGTTGAGTTGGTCGATTATGTCCTTAATAGTCAGCCGGGCAACCTCGATATTCTTTGCGGCGTTTTCGTTGTCGGGATTTATATCCAGCACCTGTCGCCAGTAGCTTATCGCGGTCTGCATATTCTCCATCGCTTTTTTCAGGTCCGAATCAGCCAGCTTCGTGCCCTGCCGGAAAAAACAGTTGCCGAGATTGTATTTGGCTTTTTCGACAAGCTGCATATCCCTGCTTTCGGCCGCGACGGCCCTGAACAGGTCAATCGCCTGCTGCAAATCATCGAGCCGGAAATAGCTGTCGGCCTTGTTGAACATCGGCTCAACCGCCTCCGGCGACTTTGTCAACGCTTGGTCGTATTTGTCGATGGCTCCCTCGTATTGTCCCTGCTGATAAAGCCTGTTTGCCTCGCGCACGGCCTGATTCGCCGTCTCGGCCCGCGCCGACTGCGCCGCTCCAATAAACAGCAAAACCAACAAAACTATTTCACGCCTTTTTCCGCTCACTTATCAGCACCTCACAAACAAGCAGCACAATACCGGCAACGAGAAAAACCTGGAATCTCTCGTCATACGCAATCATAGTCGCGGATTCGAGCTCGCGTTTTTGTGCGGAAGCAACAAGCTCTTCATAAATTTCATCCAGGTTAAGCGTTGTCCCCGGTTCTACACCTATATATTTTCCTCCGGGCGTGGCGTATGCAATTTTACGGAGCGTATCGGCGTCTAACTTCGACCATACCTCCTGCCCCTGATATTTCAGAAACGTCGTCCTGCCGTCCGGGCCTGTGATTGGTATGCGCGAACCCTCGTTCTCGTCGCCGATGCCGATTGCTATTATTCTTATGCCCTCGCCTGCGGCCTTTTCCGCCGCCTGCACCGGGAAGCTGTCGTGGTCTTCACCGTCGGTTATAAGTATCAGGTCCTTGAATTCGCGCGCCTGCCTGTCAAATACCTCCTCGGTCGCCTTGCGTATGGCGTCGCCAATCGCGGTGCCGCCTCTCGCCGTGCTTTCGGTGGATATATCCGCCAGCGCCATTCGCACAAACGCATAATCCTGCGTCAAGGGGCATTTCACGGCGCTGTTGCCCGCGAAGGTAACGATGGCGATTCTGTCGCCGCCGAGCTTTTCCAGCAGGTCGCCGATTGCTATCTTGGCACGTTCCAGCCGGCTGGGTTTTATGTCCTCCGCCAGCATCGAACGCGACGTATCCAGCAAAATAACTACGTCCCTGCCACGGCTCTTTATCTGCAAAGGCCTCGGATTCCACTTCGGCTCGGTAAGAGCCACAACAATAGCTGCAAATGCACAAAGCAGCAGGACCGCCTTTATCATCTGTCTCCTCAGGCTCACGGCGGTATTAATTTGTCGCAGCATCTCCACGCTGGCTAAAATCTTCAAGGCCGATGCCTTTCGCCAAAAGCACCAGAGATACACCGGCACCAATACAGCCGGAACTATGAATAACAGCCACAACGCTCTGTCGTTTCCCAAATCCATAATCGTTTCTGAATCCTTTAAGGAATTTTCCTAAGCGCCGTACAGCCGGCCAATATCTCACACAGCAGCACCGCCAGCGCCGCAAGCGTCCAAGGCCCGAATCGCTCAGCGTACTGGGTGTACTGGATACTCTTGACATTGGTCTTTTCAAGCTCATCAATCCTTTCGATGATTTTCTCCAGCGCCTTTGCATCGTCGGCCCGGCCGTAAAATCCGCCAGTGGTCTCCGCAATCGCCTTCAGCAGCGACTCATCGAGGTCCTGTGTGACGGGGACCTTGAAGCTTCCCATCATCGTCTGTATGGTTGTAAAGGCCTGGCCCGAACCAATCCCGACGGTGTAAATTTTTATGCCCCATTCTTTTGCAAGCTTCGCCGCCTCGAGCGGACTATATTGCCCGGCGTTCTGTCGGCCGTCAGTGAGCAAAATCATTACCTTGCTCTTTATCTTGAAACCGGGCTGTTCAGTCTCCACCGCTTCGGCTCGCTCCAATCCCATCCGGGCCTTTCTTTGCTGAATCTCCTGCTCGGCTTTTTGCAGCCGGGCCGCAGCTAAAACAATTGCATCACCAATCGCCGTGCCGTCTTCGCTCCGCTGCTTAACAATATCGGTGTTCTTGAGAAATTCGAGCAGCACGTTGTGGCTGAGCACGAGAGGACAAACGGTATCGGCATAGCCCGCGAAACTAATAAGTCCGACCAAGTCGCCGCTTCTGCCTGCCAGCCCGCCTTTGCCGCCGATGACAAAATCAGCCAAGACTTTCTTGAGGGCCTCGAGCCGATTGAGATTCTCGCCGTAGTAGTCCATCTCGGCGCCCATACTGCTGGAATGGTCAACGACAATCTCGATGGCTACTCCCTCGGTGCTTATTTCCGACAGCATCGTCCCCTTGCGAGGCCGTGCCAGGGCGATTACCAATAGTGTAAGACACAGCAACCTGGCAATAACCAGCGACGGCCTCAGACGCAGCCGCCAGGACACGGGGCAGTCCCGCACAGCAGCCAAAGATGAGAACGTAACCGCAGCCGTGCGTTTTTTGCGCAGCATCAAGTAGCCCAGCAAGGGCACTATCAACAGCATCAACAACGCCCACGGCGAATACAATTGCATTTACGATTCTCCTGCGCCGACTGGCTGGCCGGTTTCGACCCTGTCGGTTACGTCAATTTTCCGCTCATCGGATTTAGTCTGCTCAATGAAGCCCTTCGCCAAATCGAATGTCCGCTGAATTTGCTCGGCTGTCGGACTGTGCTCTGCAAACTTCACAAGGTCGCAATGCGTCAGGAATTCCATCAGACTTTTTCTGTCCGCTTCGCAAAGTGTGTCTGTGTTTTGAATCTCTAATAAGAACTCCTCGGTGGTCCTTTCAGGAGCTCTTAACTCGAAACGGTCCTCAATATAATGCCGAAGGATATCGCTTATCGCCTCGTAGAACTGCTTGACCTTTCCGGCCTTGACTAAATCCCGCCTGACAAGCGCCTGCAGACGGGCATAGGCAATCTCGTGAGCGGGCTTGAAAATTCTGACGATCGTTTTTGCTTTTCTTCGTCGCAGGTATAACAATACACTTCCTGCAACCAGCACGACCGCAGCCACCGGCGCTAGCCACCACGACGATGCCTTCGAGGGCATATCAACAACGTCTTCGATATCCCCTATCGCAAGCTCGCCTCGCTGTTCACCGAGAAGTGACGTTACCTCAATATCAATCGGCTCGGTCGTAAGCTCATAACTCTTGCCATTCGACTCATTGACGTCGCGGAACTCGAAAGTAAAGGCCGGTATCACATAAGAACCTGACAAAAACGGCTCAAGGCGATACCTGTAAGTGCTTACGATGTTATCATTTACATCAAACCTGCTGCCCAAATTCCGCCAGTCAACAATGCCGAATTGCTCAAGCACACTGTCAACCTTTGGCATATTAACTTCGTAGCCAGGACTTGTTTCCGTCTCAAGCTCCAGCCAGAGTGTCTCGGCTATACTTATCCTGCTTTTGCTGACGCGAACGTGCGCCGTCAACGGCCCCCGCTCATACTTTTTATCTATCTCGAACTCCGGCTCGCCCCGCGCAGTCTGCTTTTCTTTTTTGCAGCCGGTGCAGCTAAAAAGCATTATAAAGACCAGCCCCACAATCGCTGCTGTCGCCGGGCTTGTCCACGGATTGCCTTTGTCGTGTCTGCAGGTAGTGCTACTCATCTTGACTTTGTTCACCTGCCCCAAGTGCGGATGCGTGAATAATAACGTTGTACTTATCCATCATTTCCTTGATATATTGCTGCTGGACATCCCTGCGTTTCTCACCCAAAAGCTCGCTCGCCACCTGCTGCCGGACCTCGTCGAAGCTTTTCTGGCGATTGCCCTGTGAATTAGGGTCGTTAACGTCTTCGACGTATCTGTCTTTATTCGCCTCATAGTATGTTTTCAGGTCGGTCTCGGTAAGATGGACTTTTTGAGCAAGCTGCTGACTCATCATCTGCTGACTGAGCACCTCGCGGTCAAGGTTATCGAGCAGTCTTTTCGTATCCGGCTTATCACCCAGCCCCTCTTCGAGTGCCTGCCGATACAACATCTCCTGTGCCAGCCAGTTGCTTAAGAATTGTTGCCGGGCCTGAGGGCTTTTGTATTGCTCGAGCATTTTCTTCTTCTGCTCGCCCAACTGCTCCGGCGACATAAACTGCGAAACAGACAACAACTGGTCGTCGATTGCGTTTTCTATAAGACCGTCGAGGTCGGCGGCGGTTATCTTTTCGGGGCCGATTTCGGCAACGATGCTTTGGTCCGGTTTCTCGGCCTTGTTGAAACTCGTCCGCTCCATCATTTCGTAACGCAATGCGGAAAACCTGCCAAGCCTTTCAAAGCAGTTTGCGACACCCTGATTGATGGCCGATTCGAGATCGGGCAGCTTAGTTGCCAGTTCGCTGCGGTAATAATACTCAATCGCATCGCCGTATGCCTGTCCCTTTTCCAGTAGCACAGCGGTATTAAACAGTCCCCTGGCACGTTCCGCTTCGGTCAATTGGACGCCGGAAAGATAATCTTGCCAGACCTTCGCCGCCTGAGCATACAAATTCCTTTGTGCTAACTTCGTCGCCAACTGTTCTGCCTGCTCGGCGGAAAGCCCGCCCGCCAGCGGTACGGCGCTCGGTCCTCGGCCGGACAGCGTCACGTATAGATTGAATACCGCAAGAGCAGTCAGAATGATAACCAGCATCACAAGGATGGTGTTGGCAGCGGATTTCCTCGGCTTGCCCTGAGGCAGCGAGAAGTCAAGCTTTCCTTCGTCCATAAGTTCCTGCTCCACAAAATCAGACAACTTTAATTCGAGCGGCACTTAGTAACGTCTGTGACGGAGATGAAAGAACTGTATCAAATCATTTATATACGGCTTGCCGGTGCTGATGCTGATACAGTCAACGTTAATCGAGCCAAGCTCCTTCTTTAATTGACCGAACCGCTCGGCGCTTTTGCTCTCGAAACGTTTGCGAAAAGCTCTGCTGGATGTGTCGATAATAATCGTTTCCCCCGTCTCGGCGTCTGCGAACTCGATAATTCCAACTTTCGGTAGAGCGACTTCAGCCGGGTCACTGACCGAAACCGCAATACAATCGTGACGCTTGTTAAGCAGCGTAAGGGGCTTCTTAAAATCGGTCTGGATAAAATCCGAAACCAAAAACACCGTTGCCCTTTTGCGGGTAATCCTGCCAAGATAATCAAGGGCAAGCGGGATATTCGTCTTTTTCTGAGTTGTCTGGAAATAAAGCAACTCACGAATCAGCCGAAGGATATGTCGGCTGCCCTTTTTCGGTGGGATGAACAGCTCTATCTGGTCGGTGAAAATCAATAGCCCCACCTTATCGTTATTCTTTGCCGCGGCAAACGCCAGAACCGCGCAAAACTCCGCCGCTAATTGATTTTTGGTCTTGTCTAACGTGCCGAACCGTCCCGAAGCGCTCAAATCCACCGCGAAAAGCACCGTCATTTCCCGCTCTTCGACGAACCGCTTGATATAAGGCCTGCCCGTCCTCGCCGTAACGTTCCAGTCAATCGTGCGAATATCGTCGCCGGGCATATACTCGCGGACCTCGTCGAACTGCATCCCCCTGCCCTTGAACACACTTTCGTACTGGCCCGCGAAGCTGGCGTTGACTGCCCGCGATGTGTAAATCTGAATCTGCCTGATTTTCTTCGCTAACTCTTTCGGTATCATAATCCGTCACTCGTGACTCGTCGCTCGAAATACGAGTTACCTCTTCTACGGCACTTCGATATTGTCGAAAATCGTCTGAATTATGTCCTCGCTGGTCTTGTCCTCCGCCTCGGCCTCGTAACTGACAATCACACGGTGCCGCAAAACATCCATCCCGATACTCTTGACGTCCTGCGGGGTGACATAACCTCGCTGCTGGATAAAGGCATGGGCCTTGGCGGCAACCGCCAGATATATCGTCGCACGCGGCGAGGCGCCGTAGTTAATCATATTGGTTAGTTTCAAGCCGTATTTTTCCGGCTCTCTGCTGGCCGTAACAACATCGACGATATAATCCTTAATCTTCTCGTCGATGTATATCTCGTCCACCACCGCCCTGACCTCGGCTATTTGAGCGGGACTTATGACCGGTTTAATATCGAACTTCTTGTCCGTAACTGCCATTCGGTCCAAAATCTGCCGCTCTTCGGCCTTGTTCGGGTAATCAACCTTCAGCTTCAGCATAAAGCGGTCAAGCTGCGCCTCGGGCAAAGGATATGTCCCCTCCTGCTCGATGGGGTTTTGCGTTGCTAAAACCATAAAAGGCACCGGCAGCGGGAAGCTCTCTTCGCCGATTGATACCTGCCTTTCCTGCATAGACTCAAGCAGCGCGCTTTGCACCTTCGCGGGCGCCCTGTTGATTTCGTCTGCCAATATTATATTGGCGAAAATCGGGCCTTTGCGTGTATAGAACTGACCGTCCGACTGGCGGTATATCTGGGTGCCAATCAAATCGGCCGGCAGCAAGTCCGGTGTAAACTGTATCCGGTGAAACTCGGCGCTGATGGCCCTTGCCAGCGTTGTCACCGCTAATGTCTTAGCCAGCCCGGGGACGCCCTCTAATAATATATGCCCGTTCGACAACAGCCCTACCAGCATCCGTTCCTGCATATATCGCTGGCCGATAATGACCTTGTCTATCTCAGAAAATAAGGCCCGCACAAACTCACTCTTCTGCTGCACAAGAGCACCGATTTGCTTGACGTCAGTCGCCATAGAACAGTTCTCCTAAAATGTCACACAACTTACCAGTCTCATCCCTTGAATAGGGACCTGCAAAAAGGCCCCCTGTATAAGAAAACTAATGAAAAAAATACGTCCGGCCCCGGCAGAAGGTTCGGTCAACCGGGCCAAAAACCGCTTTTTTTTACGTGCTGTTTAGCTTGCTTCCAACGTAATTAACAATCGAATTAACCGTAAACAGGTCGCCCAGCTTGTTGATATCCGGGTCGCCTTCGAAGCCGGACAAATCCGTATGCGGCATCTTTTCTCTCAATTCCGTCAGGCCCTTCTCGGTCAGCTTGCCGTTACTGACCAATTCGGGATTGTTCAGCAATGTCTCCGCCGGGAAAAGCTCCTCTCTCGGTATCTTTATGCCGAATGCCTTCTCCAGCCGAAACACAATGTCCAGAAAGTCGATGCTTTCGGCGCCCAAATCACCCATCAGCGTCGCCTCGCCCTTCACCTCATCATCATCGACGCCTAGCGCATCGACCAGCACTTCGCGGACCTGCTCAAAAAGCTGTTCTTCGTCCATTGCCATACTCTTTTACCCTGTGCCCCCCATTCTCAAATCCGGCCACGTCCGACGGCACCCACGCACCCACCGTCAGGCCTGCCGACAAATTATAGTAGTTCGCCCCCGGTGTGCAATAGCCATCGAGTCATTTTGGCGGACGGGATTGAGTCAGACAAAGCCCAACGAGTTCGTCAATCCGGGCGGTTCCGGCGCACATAACCGTATCCGCCGCACCCCAGTACAATTTAATCGTTCCATCGTCCTCGGCTACGGCGCCACAAGTGAAAACAACGTTGTGAACGTATCCGACAAGCTCCCAGGGGTCTTCGGGGGCGAGTATCCAGCGGTCACCCACACCAAGAACCACAGCAGGGTCATCGAGCTTATGAAGGGCAACTCCGAGTCTATAAACACTGCCGTCCATCGTCGGGTAAACGCCATGGTAGATGCTGAGCCAGCCCTTGTCTGTCTTTATCGGTGGTGCGCCGGGGCCGATTTTCATCTGGTCCCAGTGATAATTGACGGGCTTTATAATCAGCTCGGATTGTCCCCAGTGTATAAGGTCGGGCGAGAAGCTAATCCAGATAGACCAGGGGCTTATTTCGGAATGGGGACGGTCAAGCTTAACATATCGGCCGTTGATTTTTTCCGGGAAAAGAACCGTGTTTCGATAGTCGGCTTGTGTAATAAAACCAATCCTCTCAATTGATTTGAAGTCAGTCGTCCTCGCAAGACCGATGCGAACACCATATCTCGAATATGCGCTGTACGTAATATAGTAAGCCCCTTCCAGTGGTGTGATGCGTGGGTCTTCGACGCCGTATTCCTCATACTCGGCGAAGGGCTTTTCAGAAGCAGGAACCATAAACGGTTTGTCCGCAACGGTAAAATTGAAGCCGTCGTCACTCTGGGCAAGGCCGATGATGCTCCTGCCGGTATCGAGGTGTGAGCGAAAAAGCATTACATACCTGCCATCATATTTTACGACGCCCGCATTGTGAACGGTTTCGACTTTGTAAGGGACGTCGTCCTTTGTCAGTATCGGGTTTTTCTCGTACCGTTTGACGAAGCTTTTCTTCATTTTTGCTCCTCACGTCGAAAGATTTCCTGGTAAACCTTTTCGTAAGCACTGACCATTCGCTCGATAGTAAAGTTTTTTTCAACGTGCCTGCGACACTCCCGGCGGTCTATCTTCCCGAGATTATTTACCGCTTCAACCGCTTCGTCAACATCGTTCACAAGAAAACCGGTCTTCCTGTCGACTATTACCTCCCTGCAGGAACCGAGGTCCGCGGCAATAACGGGCACGCCGACAGCGTTCGATTCAGCCAGAACCAGGCCGAATCTTTCGGGTATGGTGTTGAGATGCAAAACGCAAAGGGCCTGGGCCAAAAGCTCGTCTCGCTGCTGCGGATTCACCGGGCCGATGAACTTTATGAGCTTGCCGTCGAAGTGCCTTGCGCAATCGTCGAAGTATTCCCTGTCCTGGATGATGCCGGCGACAATAAGCGGCATATTTGCTTTTTTGGCGACTTCAATGGCAAGGTGAAGTCCCTTGTCGGGATGTATCCGGCCGTAGAATACAAGATTACTGCCCGGCTTTTCCCTGAAGGTTAGATTAGACAAATCGATGCCATTGTACACCGTGGCCAGGTAAGGCAGCTTCTCATCTCTGTCGGAATCGCTTATCGAAACATAATAGGCGTCCTTGTGGTCGCGGTAAACGCGTTTGATGTCTTCATCGGAAAAGCCGTGAATGGTGGTGAGCATCGGCGTCTTTATCAGGCGACGAAACCCAAGCGGTATGAAATCGAAATTGTTGTGGATGAGGTCAAACTCCCCGGCCATTTCCATAACTTTCTGGATATGATAAATTGTCGAGACTAAGGGAATTTGCGACTTGTCTTCTTCGTAGCCCTTTTCAATCCAGCCAATAAGCCGAGCTTTCGTAATCGAATCTTTAGTGGCAAAGAGGGTAACATTTCTATATCCTCTGGCGACGAGTCCTTCGGTGATATTGCTTGCGACGGTCTCCCAGGCGCCATAGCTGTGTGGCGGCGTCCGCCATGCGATTGGAGCAAGAATTCCGATTCTCTTGTCCCTGATATCCATATCCATTGAAAACTACGGACCGCAGACCACAATTTTGAAACTCCAGAGTTTAACTCATTCGCCCGCGGCGAATGGAGACATGCATACAATTTTAGAACTGATGCAACTGGATCATAATCACATATTATTCTACGGCATAAAATTTATCTTCTCCCTCCCAAATAGTCTGTCCTTGGGCGCCTCTGGTTTTGATTCAGTGTTGCTTCCATGAGCTTTTTACGATTTTTCTCCACATCCGGTCTTAGCAGATTGAATGTTGGCTTGCTCGCAAATTGGACCTTACAGTTCGGACATATTACTATAGGCTCTTTATCTGTTGCAACAAGTCTGCACTTCAGATGATCAACATCAAAACACTTCGTACAGAATGGGCCATCAATGATTTTTTCGTTCTCATCAGTAATATAATAAGCTGAGTCTTTACAAATCAACTTACCCTTCAAATCTAAAACGCCTTTGAGTCGAGATATCATTTCATCTTTTTGCTTGAGTTGTTCAGTCAATTCAAGTGCTTCTGCCTGAAGATCAAGAATTTTGCGATACAACTCAATATTATCGATTTGCTGAACAAGCTTTACTGCTTCCTTTGCATTTTCGATTATCCCCATTTTATAATCTCCATTCTGTTAAACAAATCATACTCGACGATTTTCGATCCCTTTAATCAATCCGCTGAGCATTTTGGCAATTTCCTCCAGGTCAGCTTTTAGTAGCTGATGGATTTGCGACTTTATCAGTTCTTGTCTAACAGCAAGTTCGAGCAAAGGCACACATTCTTGTACTGAGCCGCGAGCAATGCCGAAAAAGTTTTTTCTGTCTGGTTTCGTAAAACGGCCGTTTCCTTCAGCAATGTTAGCTGAAATTGACAGAGACGCCCGATTGAGTTGGTCTGCGAGAAAGTAATAGCCTTTCGGAAAACTGCGGGTAAGGTTGCATATTTCGTTAGCAAAATCGACCGCCTTTTGATAAACATCGAGTTTTTCGAATGCGAAAGCCATAGAAATTCCTTTTGAAAGTAGTAAGGAGACCGCAGTAGAGAATCTTAAGCTGCTGGTATACTATATTGTTCGCGCAGCGGGCAATTCGCTCTACTTTTTACTCTCTACCTTCTACTGCTCTATTTTTGCTCGCCATCGGCGAGCAAAAATCGGGGTGACTGGATTCGAACCAGCGGCCTCTTGGTCCCAAACCAAGCGCTCTAGCCAAGCTGAGCTACACCCCGCTGCAATGCAACGAGCAGCATTCTACACAAAGCCATAAGCGGTTGCAATAAGGACCCTGGACGTCTATTGGCTCACAGAACCAAATTAGCCATTTTTTTGCACCTAAAAGACGTTGCATAGAACAATGATTGCCGCTATAATCCTGTATTCTTTTGATTTTATTGCTGAAAGGAGCATGTTAGATGTCTCGAGAGTGTTACTATACAGGAAAACGCACGTCGTCCGGCAACTCGATATCACGGCGTGGTAAGGCAAAATACCTTGGCGGCGTCGGCCGAAAAGTTACAGGCATAACCAAACGAAAGTTCAAACCCAATATCCAGAAGGTGCACGCAATTGTCGACGGCAAGGTTCGGCGTATCAAGGTCTCGGCCAAGGCGATTAAGATGGGACTGGTTCAGAAACCACAAAAGCGCAACTACAAGCCCGCCGAAAAAACAGCCGATTGACAAGAACGGTCTAAAGAGAGAATATCTTAAAGCGAGGCGGGTTACGCCTCGCTTTTTTTGTCCTGTCCAGAGCTAAGTCGAAGGATTGTAAGGTTGGCCGATATGGTGAAAAAGATAGATGAGCAGCAGGTAAGAAAAGTGGCGAAACTGGCCCGGCTGGAGCTAACTGACGCCGAAGTCCAGGAATTCGCCGGACAGTTAAGCGCCATTCTTGACTACGTTGAGAGAATGAACGAATTGAAAACCGATGACGTTGAGCCGCTTGCGCATTGCCTGCCGATAGTGAATGTTTTCCGCGAGGATACTATTAAAGAATCACTTGGAACTGAAGCGGCTCTTGCCAACGCACCACAGCGGGACGGTGCATTTTTCAAAGTGCCAAAGATACTCGAAGAACCATAGTCATTTCTGATTTATGACTGAAGATTAGGGAGCAAAATGAAAACTATAAGATTTGCGCAGGGATTGATATGTTCTGGATTATTAATTTGTTTAGGGTGTGCAATGGCTATGGGTACAAAACCAGGTAAGGCAGGCGAACAGAGCAAGCTGACATTCAGAAAAAAAGTCACGAAAGTCGTATACTGTAATTACCTGTTGTATTTACCTGCTGAATACGGCCAGAGCAAAGAAAAGTGGCCTTTGATAATGTTCCTGCATGGAGCAGGCGAACGCGGTAATAACATCGAAGCGGTAAAAAGGCACGGCCCGCCGAAACTGATTAAGCAGGGAAAAAGTTTTGATTTCATAATCATCTCACCCCAATGCCCCAAAAACATCTGGTGGCCGGAAAAGAACGAAGTCCTGATTAACCTGCTCGATGATGTCGAAGCAAAATACCGTGTCGACAGCGACAGGGTCTATCTGACGGGTTTGAGTATGGGTGGATTCGGAACGTGGAGCTTGGCAACAGCATATCCGAAACGATTCGCGGCAATTGCTCCGATATGCGGCGGCGGAGAAAGACACGCTGCCTATCGGCTGAAAAACACCCCCGTCTGGGCGTTTCACGGTGCAAAAGACAATGTCGTCCCGGTTGAAGAATCGAAGCAAATGGTCGATGCAGTTAATACCAAAGGAGGAAAAGCAAAGCTTACAGTTTATCCCGAAGCAGACCACGATTCCTGGACGCAGACCTATGAAAATCCGGAACTTTATCAGTGGTTTTTGTCGCACAGGATAACTGACAAAAAACAATAACCAATTCCTTATGGACTGGCTAAGCGCAAAACAACTAAAAGAGAAAATCGCCTCCGGCAAAATCAGCAGCGTCGAGGCAACAAAGGTGGTCTTCGAGCGTATCACCAAAATAGAGCCGGTTGTTGGTGCATATATAAGCACGTTTGAAGAACAGGCGATGGCCAAGGCAGCAGAGGTTGACAAACGTATTGCCGCAGGTGAACCGGCAGGTAAATTATCCGGCGTGCCGATTGCAATAAAGGACAATATGTGCACGACCTTCGGCACAACAACGTGCGCATCGAAGATACTTGCCAATTTTCACGCCCCCTATAACGCAACTGTGGTTGAGAAACTGCTGGCCGCCGACGCGGTAATCGTGGGCAAAACCAATTTAGACGAATTTGCAATGGGTTCGAGCACCGAGAACTCAGGGCTTAAGCAAACTGTTAATCCCTGGGATACAACACGAGTGCCCGGTGGCAGCAGCGGCGGTTCGACAGCAGCGGTCGCAGCAGGGCTTTGCTATGCAGCGCTCGGCTCGGATACTGGCGGCTCGATAAGGCAACCGGCAAGTTTATGCGGTGTTGTCGGCCTGAAGCCAACCTACGGCCGGGTGTCACGTTATGGCCTGGTTGCCTATGGTTCAAGCCTGGACCAAATCGGGCCTGTCACGCAAACTGTGGAAGATGCTGCCTTGATGATGAACATCATAACAGGTCATGACCCTGCCGACAGCACCAGCGTCGATGAACAAACTGCGCCTATCCCGGATTATCTTGAAAAGCTCGATGAACCAGTGAAACAATTGAAAATTGGTATAGTACCGAGCTTCAACGCCGGCGCAGATGAGCAGGTACGAAAAGCAATAGCCAATGCACTTAATGTTTACAATGGATTAGGGGCCGATACTATTGAAGCGCAGATGCCTCATCTCGATTATGCGATAGCGGCGTATTATGTGATAGCCACGGCTGAGGCATCGAGCAACTTGTCGCGTTATGATGGCGTTCACTATGGACACAGAACTGCCGAACCGAATGACTACATAGAAGTTTATACAAAGTCGCGGGCGGAAGCATTCGGCAAGGAAGTCAAACGACGAATAATGCTGGGCACATACGCCCTGTCGAGCGGCTACTACGATGCTTATTACTTGAAGGCGCTTAAGGTAAGGAACCTTATTCGCCAGGATTTCGTCAAGGCATTTGAGAACTGCGATTGCATTATGATGCTCGTCTCACCGACCACTGCTTTCAAAATCGGTGAAAAAATGGACGACCCCCTGAAAATGTACCTCTCGGATATATACACCATTGCAGTCAATCTGGCAGGCATTCCGGGCATAAGCATTCCCTGCGGCTTTGACGACAAAGGACTGCCAATCGGGTTGCAGATACTCACGCCCGCTTTCGGCGAAGACAAACTTTTGCGAATAGCCCGGATGTACGAACAGCAAACCGATTGGCACAAGAGAAAACCAAATCTGTCTTGAGCAATGAACAAGGTTGACTACAAAGTGCTGGTAGGGCTTGAGATTCACGTGCAGCTTTGCACGCGAACGAAGATGTTCTGCGGCTGCGCACTTGGCTTCGGCGAACAGCCGAACAGCAGGGTTTGTCCGGTATGCCTCGGCATGCCGGGTGTGCTACCTGTTATGAACAAGCAAGCGGTGGAATTTTCAACACTTGTGGGCCTCGCGCTGAACTGCCAAATAGCAGAGTTCACCAAATGGGACCGCAAAAGCTACTACTACCCGGATTTGCCGAAGAACTACCAGATAAGCCAGTACGATTTGCCGCTCGCAGCAAACGGATATATCGAGATACCTGCAACAAACGGCGACTTAAAGAAAATCAGGATAAGGCGGGCACATCTGGAGGAGGACGCGGGCAAAAACCTGCACACCGCGGGAAATTTCTCGCAGGTCGATTTGAACCGGGCGGGAACGCCCCTTCTCGAAATAGTTACCGAGCCGGATATGAACAGCGCCACCGAAGTGCGGGCGCTGGCCGAGGAGTTACAGCGGATAGTCAGATACTTAGGCGTCTCGGAGGCAGATATGCAAAAAGGGCATATGCGTTTCGAGCCGAATGTGAACCTCGTCATTAACAGGGGTGATGGACAATTCAAAACCCCGATTGTCGAAGTTAAAAATCTCAACAGCTTCAGGGCACTCGAAAACAGCATCGAATATGAAATCGACAGACAGCTTGACCAGTTTCTTGAGACCGGTGAAGTAATGGAGATGGGCAACAAGAGCACCCGCGGCTGGGATGATGCAAGGGAAATGACAGTTCTGCAGAGAGAGAAAGAAGAGGCCCACGATTATCGCTACTTCCCGGACCCCGACCTTGTTCCTGTGCGAATCAGCGAACAGTGGCTAAGTGAAATCAAATCCCGGCTCTGCGAGCTACCATTAAATAAACAGATACGATACGTAAAAGACTACGGCTTGAGCGATTATGACGCCGGCGTGCTCACCGCAGACCGACAGGTCGCAAATTTCTTTGAAGCATCTGTCGCGGCAGGCGGCGAGCCAAAACGCCTCTGCAACCTGCTCACACAAGTCGGCCTTAAGCTGGCAAACACCCGCGGCTGCAGCATTGCCGAACTCGGTCTCAGCGCCGATGGGGTTGCAGAACTCGCAAAGATGACCGAGGCAGGCGAAATCAGCGCATCGGCCGCAAATACCATACTGGAGGAAATGGCAAAGACAGGTAAAAGCCCGCGAGCATTGGCAGAGGAGATGAATTTGATTCAGAAAAGCGACGCTGGGGAGTTGGAGAAGATAGTTGATGAGGTGCTAAGAGACAACCAAAAGGCGGTTGACGATTTCAAGGCAGGCGGCAAGAAAAGCGGCAAGGCACGGGGCTTTCTGTTAGGCCAGGTAATGCAGAAAACAAAAGGCAGGGCGAATCCCAGAGTCGTTGCTGAGATTCTGGATAAGAAGCTGTCCTAAGATTGCTGATTTGGCATTTCCCTCTGCGTAACAGAAAATTCGACGCCACGAAAAAGATTTTTACTTGTTTATCAAAATTTTGCTGGACATTTCCTGTCTTCGATTTAGAATTTTACCATAAGACGGGAAAATGATATGGTAGGGGGTACCGGCGTAAATAGTTGGTACGGGTCGAATTGGGGCGGGAAGAAGATAGTGTTTCTTCTCCATCTAAAAGAGCATAAACTAAAAAAGCGATTCTTGTGTGCTTATTGCAGACAAGGAGGATACCATGCCCAGGTCGAGAAAGAACGGTGAGCAGGGAGAGCAGGTCCGCAAAGATAAAAAAGAACCAACCAGGTTAGAGCCGTTTCGGCCGGAAGCGGAACAGCCCAACAAACTGCGAGACGAGATGGCGAAGTTTTCTGAGGAGAATCCTTATCCGGTTCTGCGGATTCACAGAAATGGAACGGTGCTTTACGCCAACAAGGCGAGCGAGCCGCTTTTGAAAGCAAGAGACAGTGGGATTGGCAGGCCTGCACCTGCCCAATGGCATCAGCTTGTGAAAAAGGCCCTGTCATCAGGTCAAGTGATAAGAGAAGAAACGGAGCACGATGGACGCGTTTTCGCGTTTCGGGCGGTACCCATCGTTGACAGCGATTATGTAAATTTTTATGGGGTGGATATCACCGAGCGCAAGCGGGCGGAGGAGGCACTGCGCAAGACGACTCAAACGCTTGAGGCAGTGATTCAAGCGTCGCCGTTACCCATCTTTGCCTTGGACAGAGAGCGAATCGTCAAGACGTGGAATCCAGCGGCTGAGCGAACCTTCGGTTGGGGCACACAAGAAGTCATCGGACGTCAATATCCCGGTATCCCTAAAGAGAAAATGGATGAAGCCGATGCCTTGTTCTCGCGTGCGCTGGAAAGCGGATTAACTGAAGTGGAAACACTTCGGCAGCGGAAAGATGGTTCCCTGATGGACGTCAGCATCTCAGCCGCTCCACTGCGTGATAGTCGCGGTAATATCAATGGCGTCATGGCGTTAATCACTGACATTACCGAACGCAAGAATATGGAGGCGGAGCTGCGCAAAGAGAGGGACCTTGCCAGGAGTTTAGTCGAGACGGCCCAGGCAATTGTACTCGTGCTCGACACACAGGGATTCATCGTCGACTTCAATCCGTATATGGAGGAAATCTCCGGATACAAGCTCGAGGAGGTCCAAGGCCGCGACTGGTTCAGCACATTTCTGCCTGAGCGGGATAGACAGCATCTTCGGGAATTGTTCTCAAATGCAGTGGGAGGTATTCAGACACGCGGCAACGTTAATCCAATCGTGACCAAGAGCGGCGAGCAGCTATATATCGAGTGGTACGACAAAACCCTCAAGGATGATGCCGGTAACATTGTTGGTCTGCTCTCGATAGGCTTGGATATAACCGATCGCAAACGCGCGGTGGAACAGTTGCAGGAGGAGAGAAATCTCCTGCGGACAGTAATAGACCATATACCCGACAGGGTGTATGTTAAAGACAGAGACAGTCGATTCATTGCCTGCAACAAGGCGGCGCTTGAATTCGAGAGTATCGAAAGCGAAAGCGACGTCATCGGTAAAACGGATTTTGACTTATTTGAGCCGGCTATGGCACAAGAGTATTTTAACGAAGAGCAAAAGGTAATGCGAACCGGTCAATCAATCATTAATCAGGAGGGATATTGCACGGATAAGACAGGAAAAACTTATTACCTCCTGACGATGAAGGCACCCCTGCGGGACAGCCACGGTAGCGTTATCGGGCTTCTTGGTATTCATCAGGACATCACAGAACGAAGGTTGGCGGAGGAGCGGCTGGAGCAGGAACGTAATCTTTTGCGGACATTGATTGACCACATCCCTGATGTAGTATACGTGAAAGACAAAGACAGCCGATTCATTGTCTGCAACAAGGCATTGGCCGAATTCTGGGACAAGGAAGGAAAGGGCGATATCATCGGAAAAACGGATTTTGATTTGTTCGAGCATACAAAAGCACAGCGATTTTTCGACGAAGAGCAGAAAGTGATGCAAACAGGACAATCGCTTATCAACCAAGAAGGACAAATCACAGACAAGACAGGCAACGTTCTTTACGGCTTGACAACCAAGGTGCCCCTATGGGACAGCGCCGGCAACATTACAGGAATCATGGGAATCAACCGAGACATCACAGAACGTAAAAATACGGAACACAAGCTCCTTGAGTATCAGAAACAGCTTAAGCGATTAGCGGCGCAGTTGACGCTGGCCGAGGAACGGGAACGCAGGCGTATAGCCGGCGAGCTTCACGACCAGGTAAACCAGTCGCTTGCATTAGCAAAAATCAAGCTCGATTCACTGCACGCAGCGGCGACCTCACCGCCACTGGCCCAGGCCCTCGAAGATATAAGCGGCTCGATAGAAAAGGCGATTCAGAATACGAGGTCTTTGACGTTTGACCTTAGCTACCCGATACTTTACGAGCTGGGATTTGAGGCGGCAGTCGCTGAATGGCTCAATGAACAGGTCCGCGACAAACACAGCATCGCCACCGAGTTTAAGGACGATGGCCAGCCCAAACCCTTAGACGACGACGTCCGAGTGCTGCTGTTTAGAAACGTCCGCGAGCTGCTTATCAACGTCATCAAATACGCCAACGCCGACAAGGTCAGGGTTTCCATTCGCAGAACGGACGATTCAATACAAGTCATTGTCGAAGACAACGGCAGCGGCTTTGACCCGACAGAAGTCAAGTCGATGGCAGTCACAAGGTCTGAGTTTGGACTTCTCAGTATCCGCGAGAGATTGGAAGAGATGGGCGGCTGTTTCGAGATTGAATCGAAACCTGGCGCCGGCTGTAAGGCCACAATGACGGCACCGCTTAAAGACCAAAGTCGCAGAAAGGACGGATAACTGTGCCTACGAGAGTTTTATTGGCCGACGACCACGCTATTATTCGCCAGGGGCTGTGCGCTCTACTGGAAAAACAGCCGGATATGGAAGTAGTAGGTGGAGTTGAGAATGGACGAAAAGCCCTGGAGCTTGCTAAAGAACTGTCGCCCGACATTGTGATTATGGATATTACTATGCCGAATCTCAACGGTATCGACGCCACACGCAAGATAACCAGTGAACTTAGCGGTACAAAGATTATCGCCCTTTCGGTACACTCCAGTCGGCGATTTGTTGCAGAGATGCTCCAGGCAGGTGCATCAGGTTACATCCTGAAGGAGTGCCTGTTTGACGAACTGGTCGAGGCGATACGGACCGTGCTGAGCGGCGGGATTTATTTAAGCCCGAAAATTACAGGTGTGGTTGTTGACGACTATGTCAAGCGCCTCTCTATAAGAGAATATCAGCCCGCATCACGCTCTATTACCGAACGCGAGCGGGAAGTTTTGCAGCTTTTGGCCGAAGGCAGAAGCACCAAACAGATTGCCCTGCAGCTTCACGTAAGCGCCAAGACCATCGAGTCAAACCGCAGAAACATTATGGACAAACTAAAAATTCACAGCGTTGCGGAGCTTACAAAATACGCCGTCCGAGAGGGATTGACACCCCTGGAGTCATAGCCCAGGCCCCAACCAGCCCAAGTTCTCCATCTTTAAACTCTGGAACAGTACAGTGCCATTTTCTGACAGTACTTTATCCCACTTCCTTACCGGATTTTACGGAATTGCGAAATAGCTTTTCATCATTTACCTGTCTGGTCTTCTTTCGTATTCGACCGATAATAGTGTTTGTTAGAAGTTATAAAAGCCATGGCAGCCCACTTGGGGAGGCGGGCAAAAACGTTTTTTAGGATTGTGTCTGGGGGGCCGGCCAAGGATGGCCGGTAGCTGTCTCGCCGAGGATAGTATTTCGATTTAGCCGTCCGCAAATCTCAATTCAGCGAGACGGCTGTCTGCGCATTGAGAGCCAACTTTCGGATTTATGATAGCTTATACGCTATTCTAAGCATCGGGCTGTTTTACCCCTTTCTGAAACACCTTCCCCTCGGTGCCGTTGAGCAAACGTCCGATGTTCTCCCGATGACGAACAAAAACCAGAATAGGAATGCCCAGCGCGACAATCAGTAAAGGCCACAACTCCGAAAAGCTCCAGCCGGGCAACACCGCTATAGTCGAAATCAAAACCAATGGAAAGGCAAGAGCGCCGGCTAATGATGCAAGCGACACATACCGCCAAATCAGCAGAAAAATAATCCATACCATCAGGGCAACCACCGCACAAAAAGTGTAATAAGGCCAGAAGCCCACCGCAACACCGAAGCTCGTTGCCACGCCTTTGCCCCCTTTGAATCGAAGGTAAACAGGAAAGATATGGCCTACGACAGCGGCACAGCCGACAGCCAGCCGGGCCAGCAGCCAATGTGTTCCCGTGAAACTCCCAAACCATACACCAGCCGCCAGCGTAGGCAAAAAACCCTTCCCAAAATCCAGCAAAAAGCATACATAAGCCCATTTTTTACCCAGCGCACGGGATAAATTTGTTGCGCCGACATTCCCGGAGCCGACCTTGCGAAGGTCAATGCCGTGACTGGCAGCAATCAGCAGTCCGAACGGAACCGACCCGAGAAGATAAGCGCAGATTAAAATCACGGCAAATCTCACTGTCACCTCCGCATCTGCAATATATCGTCGTAAAGCGCTTTTAACTGCTCCGCTACCCGTGATATCGAGACTTGTTGTTTAATGTTGTCTTCGATAATTGCCTGCGACGCCTTTTGGATATTCGCCGCCTCCGTAAAATACGCCAGGGCATCAGCCAAGGCGGCAATATCGTCGGGCCTTTCAATCACTCTGCCGTGCCGATTATCTGAAAAAAAATCAACAGCGCCATTGAATCTTGTTGTTATCACCGGCTTTCCCACCGACAAGGCCTCGAGTATGAAACGGGAGCAGGCATCCTGGAAGGTCGGCAAAACTGCGACGTCGGCAATATCAAGTACGCTGTGGATGTGGCTTAGTTTATCGAGAAAGACGATTCGTTCCGCAACGTTCAGCTTCGTTGAAAGTCTTCGATATCGTGAGATTTTGCGGTGGCCAGCGATGACCAGACAGGCAGGGCTTTTCGGGGCCTGGGAGGTGAGCAGCCGCAAGGCCCTTATCAGGCAGGCCAGCCCCTTTCTCCTGAAATCGTTGCCGGCAAACAAGAACAGTACCGGCTCATCCGGCTCCGGCTCTGCACCCCTATTTGCGATGTAAATCCGCTCTTGTCTTCGCCAAGATGAGCCAGCTTGTTTGATACCAAGCATGCCAAAAATATGCCTGCGGAGATTCTCCGTCTCGGCCTTGTCCGTTGTCCAGTCGATTCTCACGCCGTTGGGTATAATGGTTATTCGCCGGGAATCCGTGCCGTAGTGCTGCTGAAACTGGCGAGCAACGTATTGGGAGATGGCGACGATTCGCGGGCCCTGTGCGTTACGGGCGAGCCTTCTTTCTGCACGCAGTAAACCGGTTCGGTTAATATTGGCAAATGCGGAGAGCTTCTTGAAGGTCCGGACGACCCTGCTTGTGTAGGTGGCGGCGTTGCGGGCAATCGACTCGGCGTATGTACCCCCACGCGGCTGATAAATATTAGCAAAGTCGAACGGCAGCACACTGTGGACTATATCGTAATGGTTCTGCTCCAAATGCCTTCGCAGTTCACGCTCAAATACCTTTAAGCCGGTCCGTTTGCCCGGCAGCTCCGAGCATAAGATGTGAACATTTTTTGCCTCTGAGTCGCCCTTGGCGGCTAAGATGTGAACTTCAATGCCCAGCACAGAAAGCGCCTGTGCTATTTCAAAAACCGAACGTTCGGCTCCGCCCAGCGCCGTATCGGCCCGCTCGATTATGATTGCGACCTTAGGTTTCATCAGGCCTGCATTATAGTCGGCTTACGTTGCAAAGCCAACAGACCTGCCGTGTTTTACGTCGTGTCGCGCCATTCGCCTTGCCTTTAGTGTAATCTTTCTGATGGTTGTTTTGTCTCGCGGTGTCAGTCTTTGCCGGCCTGTATATGAAAGGAAAAAGCGAAGCCGGTCGGTGCGAGAGAAATACCCGGCCGGGGCCGAGTAATGCAGTTGCGCGATATCTTTGACACGGTATCTGGCACCGAATAGCACCGGCTTGAACGCTCGAGCCAGGTCGATAAGATAAAACGATTTCTCATCGGTGTAGAATATATGACAAAAATACAGGTCGCGATGACAATAGCCGGTGTCGTGAAACTTTTTTATAAACGCCGCCAAATCAGCGATGAACCGGCGACGCATCTTCAGGTTTTCAGGCGTCACAGTTTCACTGAAAGCCGAGGGCAAACGGCGCTCAAGAGACTCACCACCTTGAACTTTTCCTATTATCACAAAGCTGCGCCTCTCGAACAACCAGCCCCACTGCTGACCCCACGCCACAACTGTCGGCATATTTATCCTCAAAGCTGCCAGTTTGCGAGCCGCTTCAACTTCCGCCAGGGCACAACTGATTCGCTTCTTAGCTGACAGCCAGTTCCTTAACTGGACCAACACAGGTGGCCGGTTATATCTCTTCATAAAAACCGTTGTGGCAGGCGATTCTATCTGAAACGATTGTCTGCTCCGGTATGGCGCCAGATTGTCCTTTGTAAGATTTTTGCCCGCGTCGAAATCAAAAACAGTATCGATGGAGCTAAGCCCCAAATCCTCCAGCCCAGTCCTGTAAGCCGGCTCGACAAAGAAACTGCCCAAACTCAAACCGGACCGCCTGTCGTGAGTGCCACGGCCGGTAAAGCGTTTGAGGATACCATGTTTGCTGTCCTGTTCGAGAAGCTTCGCCGCCGGCTGATAAACCATATCGACCGTTATTGCCTCCATACACAAATGACTCGGCTGCTTACAGACATTCCTGTCACACGGGGCGCACGGAACCTGGCCCTGGACGAATATCTCCTCGTCGTAGCCGGGGTCCGTCCACACCGGATTGTTCGGACCTACCAGCGTAATGACTTTGCGATGAAACGCGATAGCAATATGTCTCGGTCCGGTATCGTTGCAGATGACCAGGTCCGCCACGGCAAAAAGGGCCTTAAGCCCAACCAGGCCAATCGACATATCGCCCAAGTTGACTAACTTATGCTTCGCAGCGTTGACGATTTGCCCGGCTATCTGTATTTCAACCGAATCCGGTGCAACCGAAAGCACAACCGTCGCGTTGTAATTTTCAATGAGCCGGTCGGCAAGCTCGGCAAACCTTTCAGGCAGCCAACGTTTGCTCGGCCCAGCCGCGGCGCCGGGAACGAGAATCACCACGGGACCTTTTGAACTGAAAACCTCCGGCAGTCCGGCCCTCAACGTCTCTTCATCTCCCGGCTCAACCGACAATTCGATAGTCCTGTCCTCCACCTCGGCCCCCAGCCACGACGCAAGGGCCAGGTAATAATCAAGCATAGATATCGGCTTGAAATCACCGGATGGCAGTCGCGGGGGATTTAACCTTTCGGTTAACAAAATGCCTCGCCCTTCCCTCGCGTATCCGACGCGAACGGGTATTCGGGCCAGCAAACATGCTAACGCCGAGCCGAATGAGTTCTTGAAAAGAATTACCTGTGTGAAATTGTGACGACTGAGCATCTTCGCAACACCGAAGACGCTGCCGACCGGTTCAAACCACGCATCCGCAAACCTGCTCGGCGAAAGAACCTGACGCACAACTTCGCTGCCCAGAAACGTTACCTTCGAACTGCCGAATCGTTTGCGTATTGCCCGCAGTGCCGGCGTGCATAAAATGGCGTCGCCCATAGGGGAGGGAAGCCAGATTAGAATGTTATCCTTCGCCTCAGTCATTTCACCTGTTTAGATTATTGCCGAGTCTCTGTAAATGCCGGCGCCGCTCGGCAGCGGGCACGCTATTTCGGCCCCCGCATCATATAGAAGCTAAGGGCCATCAATTGCAATAGAATGGCGAACCCGAGAGAAATAAGAACCGAATTGAACTGTCTGGCGGGACTTGTCAAAAACCAGATACTCACAAGCACACAAAAAAATACCAGCCCCTGAATAATACCGGCAATCAGTCTGCTTGTCGAAAATTCGCCAAACATATTGGCCCGCTGCATACTCTTGAGCTGCTCGAGAATACTGCCGAGAAGCTGGTCCGTTTTCGTCTGCTTCTCAGCAGCAATTGGAGCTTCCTGATGGGATTCAGGTTGCTGCTGCGTTTCCTGAGAAGAGAGTTGCTCCTGCTGCTCAGCCGCTGTCACAGGCCGACTCTGAGCAGAGCTGGCCTTCATCTTTCTTACTATGTTGACAACCTCTGCCATATTCACCGCCCTGTAGTCGGGGGCTCGTGCGCCCGGCCGGATATTATGCTCGTGTGCCCGGCTGTCGACCATTATCGTCCTGCATCCCGCACGCGCGCCGGCCTCTATATCATCCGGGCCATTGCCGACCATCCACGATTCTTTCAGGTCTATATCCATATCCCTGCTCGCCGCGAGCAGCATCCCCGGATTTGGTTTTCGGTATTCGCTTTGCCTGCGATACTTGGCAATGACTCCTTCCGGATGATAAGGACAATAGTAAATGCGGTCCAAAGATGCGCCTTTTTCGGCCAGCATCTGTTCGAGCCGTTTATGAATCTCGCCCAGCACCTCTTCGGTTACAATTCCTCTCGCCACCGCTGACTGGTTTGAGACAATAACAAGCTTATAACCCATCGATTTAAGTGCCGACAGGGTTTCAGGGATGCCATCGAGCAGCTTCAACTGGTCAGGATGGTTCATATACCCGGGGTCTTCGACCAGTGTATCGTCGCGGTCAAGAAATATCGCTTTGTTCGCCATCGCCCGATTCGCTCAAGTTGGACTGTCCGAAAAATTCTGTTCGACAAGCTTACAGATTATGTGATACGCAAGCTGATGTATTTCCTGGCTTCTCGCAGTTGATTTATTATTCGCACAAAGACAAATATCGGCAAGCCGTTCGAGTTTGCTGTCTTTGGTGCCCGTAAAAGCAAGCACAAAAGCCCCTTTCTTTTTGGCAACCTCGGCGGCAGCCACTATGCTCGGTGATGCGCCGCTCGTCGACAGCGCCCAGAAAATATCCCCCTTTTTGACAAGCGCTTCTGCCTGCCTTGCAAATACGTCCTGATATGAGGCGTCATTCGCTATCGAGGTAATTGTTGAGGTGTCAGTGGTCAGGGCAACCGCCGCCAGCGCCCTGCGGTCACACTCGAATCTGTTAACCAACTCCGCAGCGATATGCTGTGCATCAGCCGCCGAACCACCGTTGCCGCAGATGTAGACCGTGCCGTTCTTCTTGAGCGCATCGACTATCGCCCCGGCGGCAGCGACCATCGTCTCCAGCCCCGTGGCCTGAAACTGGGCAACCATTTTCCTATGCGATTCAAGAATCTGGTTTATCTGGCTTTCTACATTCCCGTCCATCAGGATTGGCCCGCCGGAGACTTCGACGGCCTGGTCTTGGGCAGCAGAGACCTCAACTTCTCTATGATTTGCGTTGAGCTTTTGCCCTCCACAAGAGGAGCCATAACTACCTTGCCGCCGTATGACAGGACAAAATCGGCGCCTACTACGCCTTTACCCTCCCAGTCTCGTCCCTTGACCAGAACGTCCGGTTTGACCTTCTTTATCAGGTTCAGCGGTTCCGGCTCATCGAATACAGTTATATAATCCACGCTCTCGATCGCAGCCAGAACCTCGGCCCTGTCATGCTGGTTGTGAATGGGGCGCCCGGGCCCTTTGACGGTCTTGACCGACTCATCGCTGTTGAGCCCGACAACCACCACGTCACCCTGGGCCTTGCAGAACTTCAGAAATTCGATATGCCCCCTGTGTATTACGTCAAAGCAGCCGTTCGTAAAGACAACGACCTTATTCTGCTTTTTGCGCCAGGCCAGCTCCGCCAACAGTGAATCCACCAGGCGGGTCTTGCCGTCATTGCCGTGACGAAGACAGGCGATTTCATTGATGACTTCTTCCATTGTCACAGTTGCACCGCCGAATTTTTCAACCACTATTCCCCCGGTTATATTCGCCAACTGGACGGCCGTTTTGTAGTCACAGCCGGATGCAATTGCAATCGCAATAGTCGCCAGCACCGCGTCGCCGGCACCTGTAACATCATAGACATTGCGAGGTCTGGTAGGTATGTGTTCGCTCAAATCCGGCGACTTAAGGTAAGCGCCTTCTTTGTCTAAAGTCACTACTATGGTGTCAAGGTCGAATTTCTGCGAAAGCTGCTTGGCCGCCCTTGCCACGTCATCAATGCTTTTTATCTCAAAAGCTACCCCAAGACCCACCTCCCGCCGATTCGGCGTAATAACCGTAGCACCGGCGTATCTGGAATAATCGCCGATAGACGATGGGTCAACCAGGACCTTCTTACCCGCCTTTACCGCTGTGCGTATTATTTTTTTACACAGCAAATCGGCAAGCACTCCCTTGTTATAGTCCTGCAGACAGACAACATCGACATCGGGAAGTTTATCCTCAACAATCTCGACCAGATGTTGACACTGCTGCTCGGTCAGCGGCTCATTTGATTCGCTGTCCATTCTGAACAACTGCTGCTGATGGCGGTGCTGTGCAAGACCAATCAAACGCCGTTTGGTCGTCGTCGGTCTGTCCGATGTATTTATCAGGCCTGATACGTCAGCCCCCTCCGCTGCAAGAAGCTCCTTAAGCTTCTCCCCGTTGGCGTCGTCACCGACAATCCCCACACACAGGGGCTTCGCGCCGAGTGCGCATAAATTTGCCGCCACTAATCCAGCGCCGCCCCAGCTATAGTCGGTCCGGTAAACCTTCAATACCGGAACCGGCGCCTCCGGGCTGATACGGTCCGCATCGCCGTAAATATACACGTCGAGCATAAAATCACCGACGAGCAATACCTTCGGCGAGCCGAGATTACTAACGGCCTTAAAAAGATTATCGTACATAACTTTCTCTTCGCTCAAGCTGTGCGTTTCTGAGGTATTCTACCTGCAAGAAGATGTTTAATCAACTGTATTATGCCGTCCTCACCCTGCGTAAACTGCATATTAACTGCCAAATACGCGAAAACCAGTTCGGACGGGCTATCTTTAGGCACAGCAATTTTGTTGTAATCTTTCTCGGTCGTCAGTATTACCTCTGTGCCAAGCCGGGTCGCCTCCCCCAAAATATCCCCGACGTCTCTGGATGTATAGCTATGATGGTCGTCATAAATCTTCGACCCAACAAGACTAACCCCGGCCCGACCAACAGTCGTAAGAAAGGATTTAGGATTGGCGATTCCACAAAAGGCATAAACCTTCCTGCCCTTCAACTGTTCAATCGGAATTACTTCATCTTTCGCAGTCCTTACACAAACGGGGGCGTAAATCGCCCGTGCGATGACAATAGCAGGATTTATCCGGCTGACAGTTTCTTCGATACCTTTCAAAGCATCCTGCGAAACAAGGTCGCACCTGGTAATGACCACAGCGTCTGCCCTTTTCAATGCCACAACGGGCTCCCGCAGCAATCCCGCAGGCAGCACCTTGTTGTAGCCAAAAGGCTGCGTCGCATCGACTGTTACTATATCGATATCCCTGTGAAGCCGGCGGTGCTGAAATCCATCGTCCATAACCAGAACCTGTGCACGATGTCTTTTGACCGCCTCAAGGGCACCGGCCAATCTGTCTGCGTTTACCACAACTGCCGTGCCGGGGCAGTTTTGGGCTAATATCGCCGGCTCATCAGTCTTGCCGTCCTTCTTGGCTTTGTATCCGCGGGTAAGTATGGCGCAGTTGATATTCTCCGCCCTCAGCAAATTACACAGCCAAACCACAAGCGGCGTCTTGCCCGTGCCGCCGACCGTTATATTACCGACACTCACAACGGGCACCGCGGCTTGCGTTCTGTCGGTCGTTATCAGACCGGCCAGCGTTACCGAATACGCTCCCCTTCGGCCCGTATCAAAAAGCCAATTGCGAGCATCAACACCTGCTCTATAAAACACTGAGATAATCTTGAGCAACGCTCGCAATACGCCGCTAATCCTTCCCCTGCTTTCGCCTGAAACCAGTTTTTTATAATTCCACTGGTCCATAACATTGATACTACCGCTGTTTTATTTTTCTGATTATCGCGTCGGCCATTTCCCTTGTGCCGACTGCGGTCGGGTCGTCGCGGTTTTGTTTCATATCATAGGTTACGTCCTTGCCCTCGGCGATGACCGCCGCAAACGCGGCTTCGAGCCTTTCGGCCTCGGCCTGTTTGCCTATGTAGTTGAGCATCATCACACCGCTTAGTATCAGCGCAGACGGATTGACTTTGTTTAGCCCCTTGTATTTTGGTGCGCTGCCGTGGGTTGCCTCGAATACCGCCGCCGAGTCACCTATGTTCGCGCCGGGCGCCACGCCCAGCCCGCCCACCAGCCCCGCGCATAAATCGCTGAGGATATCGCCATAAAGGTTTGGCAATACGATAACGTCATAAAGCTCCGGCTTCTGCACAAGCTGCATACACATATTATCAACTATTCGGTCCTCGAACTCGATATCGCTATTCTTTTGCGCGACCTGCCGGCTCACGTCCAGCCAAAGCCCGTCGCTGAACTTCATAATGTTGGCCTTATGGACACTGGTGACTTTCCTGCGGCCCATCTTCCGGGCATAGTCAAATGCAAACTGGACGATTCGCTCCGTCCCAAAGACCGAAATCGGCTTGATGCTTATCCCCGAATCCTCTCTTACTTTCTTCGGGCTGTGCTTATTGAGCCAGCTTATAAGCTCGGCAGTCTCGCTTTTGCCCTTCTCGAACTCGACTCCCGCGTAAAGGTCTTCGGTGTTTTCACGGACAATCACGAGGTCGATATCCGTGTATTTACTGCGAACGCCCTTGTAGCTCTTGCAGGGCCTGACGCACGCGTACAGGTCGAGCGTCTGGCGAAGATGCACGTTGACGCTGCGGTAGCCCGTGCCCACCGGCGTCGTTATCGGGGCCTTAAGCGCAACGCGATTGTTCTTTATCGATTGAAGCGTCTCCTCAGGTAATGGCGTGCCATGCTGCTCCATCACCTCGGTTCCCGCCTCGCAGATATCCCAGTTGATTCCGGCTCCGGTTGCATCAATACACCTGCGGGCCGCCTCTGCTATCTCAGGCCCGATACCGTCGCCCGTTACCAGCGTCACGTTGGTCATAATAAACACTCCAGGGATTTCATAAATCGTTGATGATATACTTAAGCAGGCCGGGTGTCAATGATGACGCGTTATATGCAGACCGGTTAAGATACTGACCGACGAAGACGTGAGAATACATTTTCCATTTTGCCGGGCGCCGCCATTGACAAATCATCGCCGAAGCTGTTATTCTGCAAGTGCAGTATGACAACCGGGAGTGTAGCTCAGTCGGTAGAGCAACGCACTTTTAATGCGTAGGTCCTGGGTTCGAATCCCAGCACTCTCATTCGCATATCATCACCGGCAAGCCCGCCGGCCCGGCTAAACAGTTGAAAAACTTGAATTATCAGGGCAGATTTGGTATGCTGTTTAGAGAAGGGCACCACGACACAGCAGAAAAATTAAAAGCCACACCGAATGTTCCGCTAAATAATTATGAAGCCCAACTTGTCAAAAAACAGGCAAAATTCGACACCCGGCAATCCTAAAGCATACACGAAAATATTCATTATTACTGCCCTTCTGCTTTTGCTTCGCCCCTCTTACACACCGGCACAAACAACGCTAATCGACGATTTCGAAGACGCCGACCTTGCCGCCGAAAACTACTGTTACTGGACCGCCAATGCATATGCCGAAAGCGTCAATGGTGAAGTGCTGAATCTTGAAAACGCAGACGATGGCACAGGCAACCGTGCTGCACACGCCGTCATACAGGCCGGAAGCGGCACATGGAGAAGCGCCGAGATTCTTTTGAAGCTTGCCTGGGATCAAGGAAATGCCGCCTATAAAACCTATGTCGATTATGGATACGACTTGCGGGCCTTTGAACAAATCCGGTTCAAAGCCAGGTCATCGCCCGCAAGCTATTGCAGGTTTCTGCAGGTATCGAACGCGGTGCCGAATTACCAGTATTACTACAAATCGCTGAATCTCTCAGCCGGCTGGACGCAGTTTGTCATTGATTTCACAGAGCTTTATAGCGAACAAAGTGAGGTTACGCTCGATGAATCGCTGCAGCATACCGATGAGCTTAAGCTCTCCCTGTATCCTTCGGAAGGGGCCGATGTCGAGATATGGATTGACGATATTGAATTGGTCGCCAACCCGAACTACATCCCGCCCGGCCCGGTCGATATTCCATCAGGGCTAAAAGAAGCCGCCGAATCAAAAGGTCTTAAAATCGGCTTTCTGCCGACATCGTGGCATATGGCCGACGAGCCCCTGATGGCATCAATCAACAATAACTCCCACTTCATAATGGCTGGCTGGGCAACAGGCCAGGCTGTAATTCAAAGATCACCCCATTACTGGGATTTTGCAATGGCCGATTCCACCCTCAAATGGGCCAGCGACAACAACAAAAAAGTCAAGGTTCAGCACCTGGTATGGCATGGTTCCACGCCGGACTGGATTGTTAATGCCGGCTATACACCCGCCGAAGCAAACGGCATTATGCAGGAATTTATTCAAGAAACAATCGGCTATTATAAAACACACTACCCCGGTATTGTTACTCACTACTCGGTTGTCAATGAGGCGATTGACGACGCCTCCCATTCCTACAGACATACCTTCTGGTATGATACGCTGGGACCTGAATTCATCGCAAATGCCTTCCGATTCGCTCACGAAGCCGACCCGAATGCGAAGCTGTATTACAACGATTATGGAATCGACGGCATTAATCCAAAATCCGACGCCGTCTATAATATGGTAAGCGACCTCCTCAACGAAGGAGTCCCCATCCACGGAATTGGTCTGCAAATGCATATCTTCAGCTTAAACTGGTATCCGGGTAAACAATCAATACTGAACAATATGAATCGATTCGGCCAACTGGGCCTGGACGTCTACATAACAGAGGCCGATATCACAATCAACGACGACCTGACCGGCCTGACAGAAGAAAAGCTCAGCGAGCAAGCAACTGTGTACCGCGAGATAGTCGAGGCGTGCGTCGAATCGCCATACTGCAACGATTTGGCCTTTTGGGGAATCACCGATAAATATTCTTGGATTGTAAACCACCTCGGCCATGACGACTGGCCGCTCGTCCTCGACGAAAACTACCAGCCAAAACCTGCATGGTGCGCAATTATGGAAGAGCTTGCCGGCAGAGGCGACCTTAACGCCGATTGCATGATCAACCTGTTTGATTTAGACATATTTGCATCACAGTGGCTCGATATGGGTAATTGCTCAGCCGACAGCGATTGCGCGGACCTCAACGGTGACAATACGGTTGATTTTCTGGACTATGCCGTCATGGGGCAAAATTACCGATAGAACACCCTTCGCGATACGCGGTTTCTAAATATCGCTCACTGGAAATGATTTGCTATACTATCGCGGCTTCAGTAAGCGGCTCGTAATTCATCTGCCCGCTTTCCTGCTCACCGGGCTTAAACGGCAGCGGCTCAAAAAAGCTCATCGCCACACGACGCAGGCCGGCATTCAAATGGTCCACTCGAGATACACTGCCTGAGCGAATTAAGTCGGCAATATCGAAGCTGTCATCCGGATGATGGCACGGAACGCTGAAACGAGCCGTTATATGCTGGCCCGGGCCGGGGCAGCCCCTGTTCGCATAGCAGGTAAACGCCGCCCCTCCGCTGCAAACATCCACCATTTGACCCTGGTGAAGCATTCCCGCAAAATCCTCGGCGAACCAGACGGGCCAGTGATACCTTAATCTTCGCTCTCTCCTTCGCTCAGGCGTGTACTCCATTTTACCAATCCCTCAAGACCCAATGCGTTTGCAATAGTGCAAATCGACGGTTCGAGGGGATGCCTTTAGAAACAGGGACAGCACAAAATTGACGGCGGGAAAGCGTAACACAAAATAGCTTACAGCCGGACACACGAATCTATCGCGAAAGAGCGTCTCAGACCGGCTTCAAAGCCGATAGAATCACCGAATTGTTAACGAAAAATTTTTTAGATGATGACCCAGATGAAGGCTAACGTCCCTATAATTATCGGTCAATTATGCTAACAAGGTCAATGAACTGTTGTCCCCGCTGCTGGTAATTCTCGAACATATCGTAGCTGGCACAGGCGGGACTAAGCACAACCACATCCCCGCTGACTGCTATTTCATTGGCCAAGGCCACCGCATCAGCCAGCGATTTTGCGAATCTTACAACTGAGAGGTCTCCCGGCTGGGCCCCTATCGCCTTTGCTATTTGAGGGGCCGTCTTGCCTATGAGAATGGCTGCTTTGGCCCTTTGGACAATTTTTCGACCAAACTCATCGAAGGCAACTTGCTTATCGTAGCCACCCGCGATTATAATAGACCTGTCAAATGCCTCAAGGGCAACTATAGCACTATCAGGTGTGGTTGCCTTGGAATCGTTATACCAGCGGACTCCCCTGTTTTCCGCTACAAGCTGCAGCCGATGTGGTAATCCCTTAAAACTGGGCAAACTCACTTCTATCTGCTCGTCGGTCACACCAAAATATCGGGCAACGGCAGCACTGGCGGCAAGATTCGCTAAATTCGCCCTTCCTGGCAGCGCGAATACCCTGCGAATCTCAGCAGAAACATCGTCGGCCGAGAACTTCATACAGCTCCGTCCCGATTGAGCCGCGTATTTTTCAAACCACTCACGTCCCACCTCATCCTCGCCGTTGAATATCGAAACAGCCGGTTTATTCTCATCGAGCTTCTGGTATTGAAACAGGGGTTCTTTGGATTGGCAGTAACGCTCGAATGTCCCGTAACGGTCCAAGTGATTGGGGCTGAGGTTGGTCAAAACGGCTACCGCAGGCGCCTGCTTCGTCTGGGCCAATTGTTCAATCTGAAAACTCGACAGCTCCAACACAACCAAATCATCCGGCTTTATCCGGTCAACGATTGTCAGCATCGGCTCATTCCCGATGTTGCCGCCAAGCCACACCCCGTCACCGAAACGACTTCGCAATATATGTGCAGTCAGCGCGGCCGTAGTGCTCTTGCCGTTGGCGCCGGTTATCCCGATTATCGTCGCCGGACAACGCTCGAAGAACAATTCAATCTGCGAAGTAACTCGCCTTCCGGTCTGTCGGGCAATCTGCACGAACTCATTATCAAGCGGCACAGCCGGGTTGACTATCACGATATCGGCCTGCTCAAAATCAGCCGGCTGATGTGAACCAAGATGATACTTAACATCGAGTCCTCTAAGCTGAGTAATTGATTCGGCCAGTTCCTCCCGTCCGGCCAAATCGGCCACTACGACCTTCGCCCCCGCCTTGCAGGCGAACTTCACTACATCCGCCCCCCCGCCGAACCTCCCAAGCCCCATCACCAATACCGTCTTGTCTCTAAAGGACTGTTTTTGCATTTTGTCCGCTGCAATGAGTAACGATGCAATGTTGCACTATTAGGGATTGATTATTTCGCCTTCATCGGACCGGCACAGAGTACTTGTCCCGCTGAACATCCGACACCAACTACAGCTTATCCTGGACGGCTTTCGCTATGTCGACTTTGGCGTCGACAACGGCCTGTTCGATGCACTTTTTCCAGTTGTCGCCGAACTGCTCCTTGTATTTCGGATTCTCATAGGCGTATATCAACGAGCGGGAAGCGTTAATCAATGCTCCGCTTCCGTCGCGCTTGCAGAACCTGATACAGTCCTTTGCGCTGGCGCCCTGCGAGCCGTAGCCGGGAATGAGAAACCAGACCTTGTCATATTTTCGCCTCAGTTCAGAGGTCACCTCAGGCGCCGTCCCGCCCACCACCATACCGACGTTGCTATAGCCGGCCTTGCCTATTCTCTCCGGCTTATCCGCAATCTCGCCGACGACCGCTGCGATTTTCTCATACACCTTCTGACCGTCCTCGCAGACGCTATCCTGTATAACGCCGGCACTGGGATTGCTGGCCCGAACCCAGACAAATACGCCTTTACCCTGCTTTGTGGCTGTTTCGGCAAATGGCTCTATCGCCTCCGCCCCGGCATAGCCGTTAACGGTAATTGCATCGGGAGCTAATGTGTCCTCCAGACCGGCTAGTTCCGGATTTTGCAAGTGTGCCGCCGCGTATGCCTCGGCGGTATGACCTATATCACCGCGCTTCACATCGCCGATGACTTCGATGTCGTGCTCATTCGCCTCTGAAATAAGCGAGTAATATGTCTCGATGCCTTCCCAGAGGTATTTCTCAAAAAAGGCAATATTTATTTTCACGGCCGGCACTATCGGCGCAACAATCCGCAAAACCTGTGTGCAGTAATCGAATATCGCATCAACTGCAGAGGCCACGTCAAACTCGTTGTCCATATCCCGTCGGCTCCTTATCGCAGCGGGAAGCCGGCCATAAACCGGGTCCAGCCCGACAATCAACGGAGTCCGCTTGCTCTTCACTCCCTCAAACAACCTGTCACCAAAGTGATTAGCCATACCAAAGCACATCCTCAGTTAAAGTTTTTAATTTTTACCCGACACAAGCGGGTTTACTTTCGACCTTTTCATTCTTACTATAACCACCCGACCAACTTCTAACAAGCTTCGGGTCCTGCTGTAATGAAAAAAGATTCGGCAAAGACGAAAAAAACGGTTCTTAAAAAGTGCCGCTGGCTGGTCATTCCAATCGCATTGCTTACATTGGCTTTTATACTGATATCGCACAGACCCGGTCGCTACAATCCCGTCAAGGTTGTAGACAATAATCAGGTAAGCCCCTATCTGACACACCAGCTTATGCCGGCCGTTTACAACGGTGCACAGCGAGGCGAACCTTTCGAGGTTGCTGTTACTCAGGAGGGATTAAACGACGCCATCGCCCGGTCCCCACAGCCCATAAGACTGCACAATATCACCCTGTCCGACGCTCAGGTCATTTTTACCCCCGACCAAATCATACTAATGGCAACGGCCCGGGCGCAACCAGTCGATTTTGTCATTACCGCCGAACTCAATCCCATTATCGACCAGCATGGATTGCTTAATATTCACGTCAACAGAGTCGCACTCGGTGCTATAAAAATCACAGGCCTGGCAAAATGGATAGCTGCGTCGGCCTACTCAAACTGGCTGTCCTCGACGGGTACCGACCCAAACAATCTCGCCGCAAGGGTATGCCAGTCACTTCTCAATGATGAGCCGTTTGAGCCGGTTTTTGAAGTCAGCGGCAAACGGCTGCAAGTCGAGCAAATGCAACTCGCAAGAGAAATGGTCAAGCTTCGGCTGATACCTGTTTCCGACCAATCCCATCAGCCCTGAACGGCGCCACGGACAAAAACACAAGATATAGTCACCACTCAGGTCGCATCTCCCGGTTAAACTCGAATTTCGAAATGCTTCATTATAGGACCAGCCCGTATCTAACCTGTCTGGCAATTCGTTATTTAGCGTCCTTTGGGCCTTGTCATTAACATAACGGGTCATATTAACGATAAAAATTACATAACAGAACTTTCATCGGGGGCTGCAAACCGGGAATGTTGACAAAACATTTTCAGGAGCAATGAATGGGAAATCTGCCAACAGACAAACAACCTGCTACACACCATAAACAGATGCCTTCGACCGCAACGAACGGAACCGGCAACTCCGCTAACCAGGTCGAACCGGGACAGCAACACCTTACGGACGAAAAGGCGGACTCGTCCGGCGTAGCGCCAGCGAAGACAGAAGAAAAACAGGAGCTGCTCAGGCAAATTGAACATATCAACAAGGAATTCAACGACTTCGTCTACATCATATCTCACGACCTCAAGGCCCCGCTGCGGGCCATCAAGGCCCTGACTGACTGGCTGGCCGCAGACTATGCCGACAAGTTCGACGACGACGGAAAAGAACAACTCCATCTGCTTTTGAACCGTGTGAATAGAATGCATAACCTCCTCGAAGGCGTGCTCCAATACTCAAGAATAGGGCGAATGACGGAGGAAATAGTCCAAATCGACCTAAACCAGCTTGTGCCTGAGATTATTGAGTCACTGGCCCCACTACCCAACATACATATCACCATTGAAAACCAGTTGCCCGTTATTGTCTCAGAGCCGACACGTATCCAGCAAGTATTACAGAACATCCTCAGCAACGCCGTCAAATTCATGGATAAACCCGATGCCTTCATAAAAATCGGATGCGAGGAAGAAGCCGGCTTCTGGAAATTCAGCATCTCGGACAACGGCCCGGGAATCGAAGAGAAAGACTTCGAAAGAATCTTCCGGCTGTTCCAGACACTTCAAGTCAAAGACCAGTGTGAGACCACCGGAGCAGGACTTACGATGGTAAAGAAAATCGTCGAACTATACGGCGGTCGAGTATGGCTGAACTCCAAAGCAGGCCAAGGCACTACGTTCTTCTTTACTCTGCCAAAATCCCCCGCCTCAAATAAAACTACGGTTACCGTTGCCGCTACTACGGGCCAGTGATATGCGAAACGCACATCCAAAAACAACCGGCAGTTCAGAGATAAACACGGAGAAAATTAAGATACCCATCCTTGTCCCGCTCTTCGCCGTAATCCTTGCGCTGCTGGTCACCTTTACGATAGCCATCTACCGGTTGCAGCAGGAGCAAATCAACGATGACCTCCATAAACGGATTGAGAATACAAACAAATTCTTTCAGGACGAGCTTGGCGAGGACAAGAGACTCCTCGGCGGGATAATCCACTTATTCAAGAATGATACAAAGCTACAGCAGCTTTGGCTCGCCAAAAACCGTGAAGCGCTGCTTGAGTACACCACCCCCACATTTGAAAAACTTCGTAACGACTACGGGATAACCCACTTTTACTTCATCGATGTCAATCAAACCTGCTTCCTGCGGGTTCATAATCCTAAACAGTTCGGCGACCATATAAACCGGACTACATTAGCCAACGCGAGCCGCTATGAAAAACCATCATGGGGCATCGAGCTTGGCAAATTCGGGACCTTCACGCTTCGCAATGTTCACCCCTGGTTCATAAATAACTCCCTCGCCGGCTTTATCGAACTCGGTGAGGAGATAGAACACATCACTCCAAGACTCGAAGAGGCCCTTGATGTCGACCTTGTCTTCCTGATTGACAAGGCACTGCTCAATCGTAAAGACTGGGAACAAGGCCAGAAAATGATGGGCCGAACCGGAAACTGGGACTTGCTGCCCAACAGCGTCGTGGTCGATTCCGTTCTTCCGGTCATACCGCCAAGATTCGCGGAATTCATCGGTCTGTCTCACGTCGAACACGGAAATCGCCTGATATCCGCCAAAGTCAACGGCTCAACCTATCGCGCTGGTTTCGTCGAGCTTCGCGACGTCACGGGACATGATGTCGGCGATATCCTCATCATCAAAAACATCTCAGAGAGACAAACCGCCCTGTATCGGCTGCTGGCCCTTGTCACAACCCTTTGCCTTGTCCTCGGCACTTTGCTGGTCACGTTTTTTTATGCCCACATCACCAGCATAGAAAAACGTCTTATCGGCACACACGCCTCGCTCAGAACAGAAATCGAGAAACGCAAAAAGGCCGAATCCGAACTACGGGCGCACCGCGACAATCTCGAAGAGCTTGTCAAGACCCGAACAAGAGAAATCGAGCGGGCGAATAAAGAGCTTCAGCAGGAAATTTTGCAACGCACCACAGCGGAAAGCTCGCTCGAAAAAGCCAATACGGACCTCGAATCAACCGTAACCCGGCTAATTCAGACCAACAGACAGCTAAGTGAATTCGCCCACTCTGCCACTCACGACCTAAAGACACCTCTGCGGGGCATAGGCACCCTGGCTCAGTGGCTCGCCAAGGACTACCGCGACAAATTCGACGAAAACGGACGCAGGCAAATCGAGCTTCTTGTCAGAAGAGTCGGGCATATAGACAAGCTCATTAACGCAATACTTCTGTATTCCACAATAACCAGGAACATGGAAAACGAACGCCCGCTCGACCTCAACAGACTACTCAAAGAGGCCCTCGCCGAAATCAAGCTGCCGCCAAATATCGAAATCGCTGTTGTCAAAAACCTGCCGGCCATGATCTGCGAAGAGAAACTTATCCAACTTGTCTTCTATCACCTGCTTACCAATGCCATCAAGTCCATAGACAAACCGAAAGGTCGCATTACAATCGGCTGCAGCGAACAAGGCCCTTTCTGGCAGTTCAGCGTTTCCGACAACGGCTGCGGCATCGAGCCGCAACACTTCGAGCGGATATTCAACCTCTTTCAGACACTCCAGAGCCACGAAGAAACCAACAGTGCCGGGGCGGGACTGGCTCTGGTTAGGAAAATTATTGAACTGTACGATGGCCAGATATGGCTCAGGTCAAAAGCAGGCCGAGGCACTACATTCTTTTTCACCCTGCCAAAGCAGCCGGCTGCCGTCGCCTCACAAACGCTGGAGCCGGTGGCGACCTGAGTACACACCCGTCATCTATCCCCTGTACCTGCACAAAATCAGCCAAATCAATAAACCGGGCCCGCTCCCGCCGGCGGCAAAGACGAACAGCACCATCCCTTACGCACTACATATAAGCCAGCTCTGTAGAACCAATTGCCGTCGTCGGCGCCCTCGGCCCAATCCCGCCTAAGCCCTGCCCCGCAAGCTAAAATTCGTAGATAATCATAAAAAATTATTGTTGTTGACGGGTTTGACGATTAGTATAGTGTGTTCGAGTTTTAAGGATTACGGTTGCAGAACCTGGATTTTAGGTGCGCAGGATGATTTTCGCAGGGTATACGAACAGTGGAAATTAGCCGAACAATCGCTATGTTCGGCAAAGGTTTCGCGCCGATTACGGTCGGAATGCCGGGGTTTCTGCTCCAGTGGCGGCTAACGATGCAGGTTGCTGATGGGGTTGGTGTTTGCGATAAAACGCAATTCCAGCCCATCACCGGAGGCAGATGATGTGATAGCGGACCAATGACAACCTGGGTTCGTTTGAGCCGTGCTGTGGAAGTGGAAACCGCCTATGGTTTCCATTTTTTCTTATAAGCAGGTAAGGATAATAAAGGCAAATGAATCAGGAATTGCTCAGAATCGTAGAGAACATGGCCAGGGACAAGAATATCGACAAGGAGTCGATTTTCACGGACCTGGAAGAGGCCATGGTCTCTGCTATCAGGAAACATTTCTCGGCAATCGACAGTGAAATCGTGGTTAAAATCGACCGCGAGACAGGGCAGGTTGCCGCCTTCAAGGACCAGGAACAAATCAACATCAAGAAGCTTGGCCGGATACCCGCCCAGACCGCCAAGCAGGTTATGATTCAGAGAATAAAGGCCGACGAAAGAGACAGCATCTACACAGAGTTCATACAGCGCAAAGGCGAGATAGTAAGCGGCTTGGTTGTGCGATACGAAAGCGGCACGCTGGTCGTGAGTCTGGACCACCGAACCGAAGGGTTTATGCCCAAAGGCGAACAGATAATCGGCCAGACACACAGGCCGGGCGAAAGAATCAGATGCCTCATACTCGATGTCAGGGAAGTCTCAAATCAGGTAAAAATCATCCTCTCGAGGACACACCCGGATTTCATACGCCGCCTGTTTGAGCAGGAGGTGCCCGAAATCGCCGAGGAGATTATCGAAATCAGGGCGCTCGCACGTGAGGCGGGCTATCGCACTAAGGTCGCCGTTGCCTCGCTCGATGAAAAGGTTGACCCCGTCGGGGCCTGCGTGGGTGTCCGCGGCAGCCGTATAAAAAATATCGTCGACGAGCTCGGCGGCGAAAAAATCGATATCGTCCGATGGAGCGACTCCTCACAGGTCCTTATTACAAACGGGCTTATGCCCGCCAAGGTCAGTGAAATCGCGTTATGCTTTGAGCTGGGAAGAGCGACGGTCGTGGTGCACGAGGACCAGTTGAGTCTGGCAATAGGCAAACACGGTCAAAACGTGCGCCTTGCCGCACGCCTGACCGGCTGGGACATAGATATACTCACTCCCGAAGAATACAACCAGGGCATAGAACGCCTGACAAACTGTGTAAAGAATGTAGAGAGCGCCGATGACACCCTCGTCGATAAACTGATAGCCCTTGGCGTTATATCCGTCCTCGACCTTGACGATATCGGAACAAAACCCATAGTTATGGAGCTTAACATCGCACCGGAACTCGCAGAACGGCTTGTGGCCGCAGCTATAGAAGAAGCCAAAGCCCTGGCGGCAGAAGTCAAGCAGAATCAGGCAGAAGAAGTTTTAAACCAACAGCTAAAACAGGAAGAACCGGCGGATACTGAAAACCAGACCTGACTAACAGGAGTTTTTCAGAAGTGGCAACGACAAGAGTATACCTACTGGCACGAGAGCTCGGAGTCAAAAGCACTGTAATTCTCAAGAAGTGCCAAAATGAGGGGCTGGATATACAAAACCACATGTCCACCATCTCTGCCGGGCTTGCAGCAACAATAAAAGAATGGTTCAGTGAGGGTGAACACACTACAACTGTCGAAACAGCCGAAAAGGTCAACCTTGAAAAAGTCCGTATCAAAAAACCCAAGAAAAAACAAACGCGAAAAAAGAAAACCCCCGCCGCGGAACAAACGGAACAAAAGCCCGTTGCCGGTGAAGCTGAAACGCAAACCACTGCGGCTGCTCAGGCGCCGCCACCGGCCGCTAAAGAACCCGGCAAACCCGCCAAAAAGCCAAAAAAGTCGCCGGAGCCGCCCCTCAAACCGGAACCGATTCTGCCCGCAGGCCCAATGCTCGAAGCACCGGAGCCGGCAAAACTGACAGGCCCCAAGGTTGTGCGAATCGAAGCACCCGAACCGGCAATGCCTCCGAGAAGACCTAGGCCCAAGCCTAAACACGGTATGCCGGTGACCGAACCATTGATGGGCTTCGAGAAGAAGGAAGAAGAAGATATTGCCGGGGGTAAGAGTAGCCGACTTCCGGCAAGGCGGCCCAAAGAACGAACACATGGACGCAGACGAACAGAATATGACTCGGAAAGCGTTAAAAGAACTCGCCTGATTAGTCAGCGCAGAGAAAGGGACCTGGAGGAAAGAAAGGCTCGACTGAACGCTGCCGGCAGCGAAGGACTGCGTCTGCGGCCAACGCGGAAAATCGCCACAAGAGCACACGCCGAAACCACATTAGCCGCTGCCAGACCCACCAAGACCACGGTGAGCGAGCCAATCACCGTCAAAAACCTTTCCGCTGCTTTGTCAGTTAAAGTCTCCGACTCAATAGCAAAGCTTATACAGCAGGGCGTCATTGCCACCGCAAACCAGGTCATAAGCCCGGAAGTCGCTGAACTCATCGCAATGGAATTTGGGACGGAGCTGCATATCGAGCGAAAGGCATCTCTCGAAACCCTGATACGTGCCGAGTTCGAAAACAGAGAGCGTAAGCACATCACCAGACGTCCCGTTGTGGCAACTATGCTCGGCCACGTGGACCATGGCAAGACGAGTCTGCTGGACAAAATTCGTTCTTCAAACGTTACCGCAAGCGAAGCCGGCGGAATCACCCAGCATATAGGCGCTTACCAAGTCAATGTCGGCGATAGCAAGGTGACATTCCTCGACACACCGGGCCACGAAGCATTTACTGCTATGCGGGCAAGGGGCGCAAACCTCACGGACGTTGTAGTGCTGGTCATCGCCGCCGATGACGGAGTGATGCCGCAGACCATCGAGGCTATACATCACGCCAAGGCGGCTAACGTCCCCGCAATTGTGGCGCTAAACAAAATTGACCTGCCAGGCTGCGACATCAACCGCATTTATGCCCAGTTAGCTGAGCACGATTTGGCTCCAGTCGAGTGGGGAGGGCAGACTGAAGTCGTCAAGACCAGCGCCGTCACGGGACAGGGCATATCGGATTTATTGGAGCATCTTGACTATATAGCTGAACTGGCCGAACTCAAGGCCGACGATACCATCCCGGCTACCGGCGGAGTCGTCGAAGCAAGACTGTCCTCTACGCGAGGGCCGGTAGTAACGCTGCTCGTTAAGGAAGGACTTATCGAGAAAGGCGACATAGTCCTGGCCGGTTCCGCCTATGGCAGAGTAAAAACTCTCAGGGATGGCTTTGGCAAGAGCGTCAAATCCGCCACAAGCTCTACACCCGTTGAAATTACCGGGCTGCAGTCCGTCCCGAACGCAGGCGACACGTTTTACGTGCTCGACGACATCAATAAAGCTAAAGAAGCCGCACAGGAAAGTCAGGCACGCCAGAGAGAGGGTTCACTTACCAAAAGAACCCGAATCACGCTCGATAATCTCTTCAGCCAGATCAAGGCCGGAAACGTCAAGGAGCTAAACGCCATCTTACGCGCCGATGTTCAGGGCTCGGTCGACGTCCTGACAGAGTATCTGTCCCAACTGAGCACTTCCGAGGTAAAGCTAAAGATACTGCACGCCGCAACGGGCGGTATAACCGAGGGCGATGTCGTCCTTGCCGAGGCATCAAATGCTATTATCATCGGTTTCAACGTCGTGGCCGACGAGCACGTTACCAGAATGGCCGAGGCAAAGGGTGTCGAAATAAGATTCTATAATATAATCTACCGCATAACGGAAGACCTGCAGAAATCAATGGTCGGACTGCTTGAACCCGAAGAGCAGGAAAAAACCATCGGTCGGGTTGTGGTCAGGACCACGTTCAAAATCTCGAAAGTCGGCACAATCGCCGGCTGTTACATCAGCGACGGTTTCGTTAAAAAGAACGCCAGGTTGCGCCTGATACGGGACAACATTGTTATCCGGGATAACCTCAGTATCGATTCGCTAAAGCACTTCAAGGACGACGCCAGCGAGGCGAGGGCCGGCACTGAGTGCGGTATAAAAATCGCCAGATTCGACGATGTAAAAACCGACGATGTCTTTGAGGTCTATGAAATCGTCAAGGTCGCTCGCTCCCTTGAGTAGGCATTGCGGCTATGCCCACAAGAAGACAAGAGAAAATCGCGCGTGTCATCAGGGAATCGGTAAGTGACACAATAGCGAACCACCTCAACGACCCGCGAATCAAAGCATTTGTAAGCGTCACGAGGGTCGAAGTCTCAGCGGACCTCCGAATAGCCAATCTGTATCTAAGCATGTTCGGAGGCACGAAAGCCGAACAGGACAACACCTTCGCCGCAATAATGCACGCCAGAAGACGCATTCAAATGCTGCTGGGAAAGGCGATGAGCAGCAAGTTTTGCCCGACTTTGAATATCCACAGGGATGATAAATTCAAAAAGGCCCTGGAGACTATGCAGCTCCTTGACGATTTGGCCCGCGAGCTCAGCGACAAAGATTCCGTTGACCAACAGCCCCATTGACTGTTATATTCTCTGACCGATAGAAAGGTCTCGAACTTTTATTGGCTGCCGTCCCGCAGCCCCCGAAAACGCTTATGAAAAACAGCAGCGAATACGCAAAGAATATCAAAAAACTGTATCGCTCATTGAAACGGCGGCACAAAAAGACGGACAAAGTCGAATTCGATGACCCCATTGATGCGCTTGTCTACGCCGTAGTAAGTGAGAATATGACCGAATCGCAGACACAATCCGCAATCAAAGCCCTGAAAGGTTACTTTGTCGACTGGAATGATTTGCGTGTTGCCGCCGTAGAAGAGATTATCGACGTGCTCGGCAGAGACGCCCCGGCGTCTCGCAGGATTGCAACGGCACTGGTCAACTCGCTCAGGTCGGTGTTTGAAAAATACAACACTTCCAGCTTGCTTGCCCTAAGAAAATTGGGCAAACGGCCGGCAAAACTCGTGCTCGAAAAGCTCGCCGACACAACACCTTTCGTCGTCGACTACTGCATGCTGACGGCCCTGAACGGTCACGCAATACCTCTTACGACGCAAATGACAGAATACCTCAAGGCCAACGAGCTTGCTCACCCTGAAGCCGACTACGCTCAGATAGAAGGTTTTCTGGCCAGACAGATATCGTCCAGAAACGCTTATGAGTTCTATTTACTTTTGCGGCACGAAAGCGAGTCTGGGAAAAAAACCAAACGCTCAACCAGAGAATCGGTAAAAAAGAAATAGAAGATAAACCAGAAGCCGGCTCGATTTTCGGAGTAACGTAAATTGTCAGAAAAAACAATAAAACTCGGTATCCCCGCAGGCAGTCTGAAGACGGCAACGATTGAGCTTTTCCGCAAGGCCGGCTTCAACATCTCCGGCTCCGACAGAAGCTTTCTGCCGGCAATCGACGACGAAGAGATTGACTTGACCATACTGCGCGCGCAGGAAATGAGCAGATACGTCGCCGACGGCGTCCTTGACGCCGGCATAACCGGCTACGACTGGATAATGGAAAACGGCTCGGACGTCGTCGAAGTCTGCGAACTGGCCTACAGCAAGGCGACAAGCAAACCGGCAAGATGGGTCCTCGCCGTCCCAGAGGAGTCGAAGGCAAAAAAACCGGAAGACCTCAAAGGGGGCATTATCGCCACGGAGCTGGTAAACGTCACTGCCAAGTTTTTTGCCGACAGAAACATCGACGTAAAAGTCGAATTCAGCTGGGGCGCCACGGAAGTCAAAGCCCGCCTAATAGACGCAATCGTCGAGCTAACTGAAACAGGAACATCACTAAAGGCAAACAATCTGCGGATAATAGAAACCGTTATTTCCTCCACGACCCGCCTTGTCGCCAACAGGCAAAGCTGGCAGGACAAATTCAAAAAAGAGAAAATCGAAAACCTCGCAATACTTCTAAAGGCCGCCATCGACGCCCGCAGCAAAGTCGGATTGAAGATGAACGTGGAAAAAGCCAATCTCGAAAAAATACTCAAGGTGCTCCCCTCAGAAAAAAGCCCCACAATTTCAAGTCTGGCCGACTCCGACTTCGCCTCTATCGAAGTTATAATTGATGCTAAAACGGAACGCTCGCTCGTTCCGGCCCTTAAACGCGCCGGCGCCTCGGGGATTATCACATATCCTCTCAACAAAGTGATTCATTAAGCTGCTGCGGGGCAACCCGCAGGAAACTCTATCCCCAACCCACAAATTCGACACCGGCTCACTTGGCCCGGCCGAGATACGAGCCATCGTCGGTGTTGATGCGAACAACCTCTCCAGTCTCGATAAACTGCGGCACACGGATTTTCAGGCCCGTCTCTAAAACTGCGTCTTTCATCTGATTCGTTACGGTAGCCCCTCTGGGCATAGGCGTCGTCTCGGTCACGGTCAGCTCAACCGCCTTGGGCAGCTCGATGGTGACGACTGTTCCCTCATGCAATAAAGCCGTCAACAGCGTATTGGGTTTGAAAAATTTGATTTGTCCGCCAATTAAATCATCCGAAACCGTTACCTGGTCATAGGACTGTGTATCCATCAGGATATGTCCGGCGTTGTCGGAGTAGAGATACGCCATTTCCCGCCTGTCAAGAAACGCCTGCTCGACATCCTCTGTAGAACGCAACCGCTTTTCCGTGCCAACGCCATCGGACAAACGCTTGAGTTTGACCTGAACAAATGCCCGCAAATTCCCCGGCGTCACGTGCGTTGCCTGTGTACATACATAAAGCTCCCCGTCCATTATTACCGCCATTCCCTGCCGCATATCACTTGCCTTCACGATACTCTCCTGATATGTAATTCACAAAATATCAAAACTAAAGAATTCTGCAGTGTATCACAATAGGCGATAAAACGTCAAGCGCAGATGCCGAAACCCATAGCGCGAGCCGTCACTGAAACGCGCTAAAGTTCAATTTGCGCTGATGCTTCGCGGATCGATGTACTTAAACTCAAAATGAAAACCGTCGGCCCGGCTGATGCCGTAAAAGGCGGAGTAGCCAAAATACCTCTTTACTTCGTCAAAATCCGGCAGCAAGCCAAAATCAGCAAGCTCGCCGAAGTCAGGATTTGACATTACTGCCGCCGCAGGCCCCATCCCCACGCTGGCACGCTGGGCCTTGGCGCTCTCCTTCAACATCCACCACAACAGCTCCGCCGATGCCGTATCATCTTCGAAGCCGGCCAATCCCACTACGGATGGCACAGCAGATTTCACACGTGCAAACCATTCAGCCGAACCAATCGATTCGTTTTCAGTCCCGGCCAAAGTCCGAATCGCACGCTCTACCGCCGGTTCCGGACCGAGAATCAAGTGAGTGTCGGTAATCGTAAAAGCCATTCTGGCAACCGTTGCAGTCCCCGAAGCCGCACTCTGCATTGCAGCTCCCCCGTCCAGAAACGGCAATCCACTGGGAGGCAGAAGATATATCGTATGCCCCAGCAGATCTCGCGTTGGCTCCGGATTGTTCGGCACCATTAAACGTCTGTGCACATACGACAGGGATTTCTCCAAAGCGATGCGGTTACTAACCGAAAAAGCCATGAGGTTCTCCGTCGGCATCACGCCCATGGTAAATGGCTTGTTTATGCTCTGGGCTATCACAATTTCCGAACCGAGATACTCTATGATGTCGTTTCTCAATGACACCGCTGGCCCGCCCTCCGCATCCGCCTCAATCAGCGGCTTTTGCATCGCCATAGCCATAATGGGATTAAAGCCAATTACAACGCCATACAATTCATCGTATGCCTGCCGGATATCCACGTTCACAAAGCTCAACGAATAGCTCGATGCGGGCACAAACCGGGGTGGTTTGACAGGTCGTGAATTCGTCTCAAGCATCTTCAAAACGCCCCTTCTGGTCCCCGTCGTTCTCAAAAACGCCTTTCCGCTAAATAAGCCCTCTCCACCGGTATCAAAGCCCAGCGAACAGCTCAGCCCGCTAAGGCCGTTAAGCCCCATATTCGTCAACGTCGTCCGGACCCTTCCCGTCGTATCTTCAGCAGCTATCTTCCGCATCATCTCTTTGAAATTCACATACAAGCCAACGTCCCTGTCCGGCCCGACGGCTGCCATTGCAGACGCATAATCGATATCGCCCGCCAAAGCTGAGCCGCCGGCACCCTTTATCTGGGCAACGACAAACTGAACCGTCTCTACGTCGGTGCCCGCTATGAGGCAGTCGTCAATAAAACAATACACAATTTGCTCCGGCGGCGGCTGAACCATCTTATACGTCACGTTACCGTCCTCCGGCTTGTAGCTTTCCCAGTCAGCCACCCTTTGAGGCGCGACCTCGGTCGTCAATGTTGCGATACTAACACCTCGATAA
>Ga0315544_1000279_pt1 | contig 50276 bp, 42 predicted proteins | sample SalMarSW160130MG_2_FD_202543 | JGI IMG/M metagenome (GOLD analysis project Ga0315544, IMG submission 202543) | Salt marsh sediment microbial communities from the Plum Island Ecosystem LTER, Massachusetts, United States - Salt Marsh Sediment SW1601-130 ...
AAGAACTTTCTTTAACGACACTCTGAAAACCCCATGCAAAAACCATAGAAAATTAAATGACCGCGTGATTTAGTTCAACCGGGACTTCACGCTGGGCCGTTCCGGCCACATGAAGTCCTATTTATTAAGATTAGTATTTTTGGTTTAAAGTATAATTTTTCTCTGGGTAATGTAACCTGGCAGAAGCACCTGGATGTTAATCCAACCGGAATGAATGAAAACAGGGAATATGATATTCTCAGAGAGGGGAAAAACTATAAACTTCACGGGAAAATGACCATTACGAGGAAAAAATCACTATAAAACTTATCAGATAATATTAAGGAATTTGAGTATTGAAGGGTTGGACAGTTAATCCGACCCTTTAATTTTATTAAAAAAACTCCGGTACCGTACAACTGGTACCGGAGGTCATGAAGATATCAGGAATGAAAAAGGTAGCTTTTACGGCGGCCTTACCTGCCGGATGATCTTCTGAGACCATGTTCAGTCATCACCCAGGTATTGTCACTTCTCACCACGTAATTAAAATCCCGGTCATCATAATAATATGAATGCAACATTTTCTCAGTGGTCCTGTCCATGTGCACAACAGTACCTTCAGGTACAAGCAGATTCACCCCTACATTGTCGAATGCCCACTTGCTGCCCTCCGGAATAGTAAAATATTCATCAATGAAAATGGTATCTCCTGCAATTCTGTAATTATAAAGTAAACTTTCAGCTTTTCTCATAGCATCAGTTTTACTGCGACCGGCAGAGCGTTTTCTTATATCTATTTTTAGCGAATTATCATAGGAATTATCAATTGTCAGATGTGTCCGGATATAAAGGTTCCTGTTGTCCCCCGAAAAATAAACAGTATAATCCTCATCAGGTATGGAAATATCTTTATCATAATTAAGATCAGAGATTTTGCTGCCGCTTATAATATAAAGGTTATCCGGCGATTCACTTATAATATCAAGGGATGATGTTTTTGCAGTTTCAGCAAAACTGACTCCCTCGTTAAAAAGAATAATTGAAAGGGCTGCTACACTCATAACCCAGATCACAAGTGCGATGAGTGAAAAAATACCATCCCTGGCCCTGAACCAGAATACCATTCGTACTCCCCAGTATATCATTGCAAACAGAGGAAGGGCGACAACTATGAATGTCAGAAACATGATCCATGGAGCAACAGCAGGATTTACAATATAATTTAGAAAATCGGGAAGATAGAAGAAGTCAATTCCAAATGAATCAGTCGAAAAGTACCCGGGATACCTGAAGAAGAAGACCATTATGAAAGACACAAATGCGATAAAGCCTGATGCCACAAACGCAACTCCAATGATTATCAGGAAGATGCGAAAAATGACAAAACATACTCTTCCTAATGCCCTGAAGACTTCATTGAAAGCATTACCAACACCTGAAGCGGCATATGTACCGGAACCATAAACAGGTGTATCGGAAGCCACTGAACGGCTGGCTTTAGGGGTATACTTCCGGTATGCAGGGTAAGCACTGCCGTACATTTCTCTCTTCTGGGTATCCGTCCTTGCAGAAGGAAGCGCAATCCATAATGCTATGTAAACAAAGAAACCCACTCCAAAGAAAAGTGCAAAAAGAATGAAAATTAATCGTATCCACACCGGATCGGTATTCATGTATACACCCATACCACTGCAAACGCCCCCTATTATTGTATCGTCGGGATTTCTGTACATCTTCTTTCTTTGATTGGAGTAAGGTGGAATTTCAGATTCTTCCAAATCGGTGTCAAAATCTTCGGGTTTGCCAATAACCGATATCATTGCCTCAACATTTTCCTTCGAAATCACTCCTGCCAGGCCCTTCTGGGATTGAAATATTTCAGCTATCCGCGATTCTATGTCTTCAATGGTTTCTGCTCCCCCTTCCACATGTTTGAATCTTACATCAATTGCCTGAAGATAATCGCGAAGCATCCGGTAAGCATCCTCATCAATCTGAAACAAGCTGCCACCAAGATTTATTTTTATTGTCTTATCCATTTTTTTCAGTTTTAGTTTGATTAATAAATGATTACCTGGTCCTGATCAGGTTAACTGATTCAACAAGATCATCCCACGAATTGTCGAGTTCTTTAAGATATTCCCGGCCTTCATCCGTGAGTTCATAATATTTCCTGGGTGGCCCCTGTTGTGATTCTTCCCACCGGTAACTAAGCAAACCGGCATTCTTTTGCCTTGTCAGAAGCGGATATAATGTTCCTTCAACAACAATTACCTTCGCTTCTTTCAGTTCCTTTATTATATCGCTTGCATAACAGGAGTCTTTCGATAATACCGATAGTATGCAGTACTCAAGAATCCCTTTACGCATCTGTGCTTTTGTATTTTCTAAATCCATGACATTAAGTTTTAAGTGTTTTTTGAAATAATTCATGTTCCCGTAACCAGCTACAGGTTCATATTCTTCCTCACATTTTCAAATTCCTTTTTTACGGACTCTTTAATGTTGTGAATATTTACCCGTTCACCCTTCATCTCAATCTTCTGTCCAGTGGTTTTTGCTTCGGGAAGAACAATGTAAAGGATAAGGTAAACAAGAATACCCAGGCCTCCCATCATTGCAAGAATCACAAAAATAATCCTGATTATCCAGGGTTCGACACGCCAATACGCACCCATGCCGGCACATACACCACCTATTATCCTGTGATCAGGATCGCGGTACATCCTGTGATAACCCGGCGAGGTAAACTTATCACGGGCAGAGGTGTCCTCTTCATCAAAAATATCCTCGGGAGTGCCTAATACAGCACATACCTCGTAAACATCTTCAATGGTTATCACCTGTTTATAGCCTGTCAGTTTTGCGCGGAACAGCTCAGCCATACGGGTTTCAATATCTGAAAGGATCTCTGCTGAACTCTCTTCACTTGCAAAATGCAACTCGAGGTTCTTAAGATATCTTTTCAGTTCAGTATAGGCATCCTCATCAATATTAAATGAGTAGCCTCCAAGATTAATACTAACTGTTATTTTCATAGAACTAAAAATTATTTACTACTATATAATTTAAACATCATTACAATGTAAAGATATATTAAAATAAATATACTATGCAATACATAGTACTAAAAAATTACAATAATTTTGAAAATAATTTATAATGAAAAGAAATTCAGTGTAATAGAAAGATCCTAAATTGCTGTAAGGAAAAGGAAAAACACAAGATATTGTGAAAGGGGAGCACAAAATGACCAATCTCAAGCCCCTTCCGGTGGAAAGTATAACTCATCCCCCGGGGGCCTACCTGCCGTCAGGCAGGGAAGAGTTAAGCTCTGAGAAAGGAGATTTGAGGTTGAGTTAAGAATCTCTATATTTATAAAAATATTTTTAAACAATGAAACGATATAAATGGAGCATCATCGCTCCGGGAAAAATGGCAGCCAAATTTGCCAGAGGATTGAAGCTTCTTGAAAATGCTGAATTATACGCTGTTGGATCACGCGATATCACAAGAGCTGAGAAATTTGCAAAAGAGCATGGCTTTAAAAAATTCTATGGCAGCTATGAGGAAGCGGCAGGCGATCCGGATGTTGACGTTGTATATATAGCTTCACCCCATTCCCATCACTATGAACACACAATGCTCTGCCTTGGCAACAGGAAAGCTGTCATTTGCGAAAAGGCGTTTGCACTAAACAGCCGGGAGGTGGAAATAATGATCAGTGAAGCCTCCAGACAGAAAGTCTTCCTGATGGAAGCTCTATGGCCACCATTCCAGCCCTTTTATGAAAAAGCAACTGAAATCCTGGAATCTGGTATAACAGGCAGTCCTGTTCACCTGCATGGGTATTTCTCATTCATTCCGCCTTACCACCCCGACGACCGTAAGTTCAATCTTGCACTGGGAGGAGGTTCCCTGCTCGATATAGGTATATACCCTGTGATTGATGCACTGACTTTTATCGGTGTTCCCGACGAAATCAAAGCTTCCGCATCATTTGCAGAAACCGGTTCAGAGGAATCACTGAGTGTGATATTCAGCTATAAGGATGGACGCATGGCAACACTGTACAGTTCATTTAAAACCGGCATCGGAATCGGTTGTGACATTCTTTGTGAGAAGGGAAACCTGACTGTCACACGGGGTCGCGATATGACCCAGAAAGTGATTCTTGCGATCCATAACAGCGGTAAGCAGGAATTTTATTTCAATCCTCCGGCAATGGGTTATCACTGGGAAGCAGAAGAAGTAATGAAATGTCTCGACGAGGGAAAAACCGAAAGCTCTGTTGTCCCTCTCTCTTTCAGTCTCGACCTGATAATAACACTCGACAGGATCAGACAGGCAGCAGGAATCGTCTTCCCGCAGGAAGTACAATAAAAGACAAATGAAAAAGTTTAGACTTTGGAAGATTGAATGAGATCGCTTCTTCCGCTTCGCGGGATCGCAATGATATTAGATACTAAGATAAAACTTGATAAACGCGAAACAAAAAACAGCATACACCAGGGCATCTCTAACCCTCACCCAGCACCAAGCACCAAGCACCCAACACCCAGCACCCAGCAACAAGTTCATATGCCACAAACCAACCACGATATAACCTCCGAAGGCGCTTTTTACCGGAAGAAATTCCTCCTGAGTATAATTATTCCCGTAATATTTATTGCTGTAATGTGGCTGGTAAGGATCGTGGAGGTAATGTTTGATATTAATTTTTCAGGTGGAGGAATCTACCCATTAACTGCCAGAGGATTACCGGGGATTATTTTATCGCCCTTTATCCATTCAGATTTTGATCATCTGTTTAATAACTCAGTACCACTCTTTTTTCTTGCAACAGCGCTTTTCTATTTCTACTCTGAAGTCGCACTCAAGGTCTTTTCTTGGACATACCTGATAACCGGATTACTGGTATGGCTGGCAGGAAGGGATGCCTGGCATATTGGAGCAAGCGGACTGGTTTATGGCCTGGCTTCATTCCTTTTCTTCAGTGGGATCATCCGTCGCTATTTCAGGCTCATTGCATTATCGCTTCTTATAGTATTTTTGTACGGATCAATGGTCTGGGGTATTTTCCCGGGTATTTATAAAAACGTTTCCTGGGAATCGCATATGCTCGGTTTCTTTTCAGGAGTGATTCTCTCAATATGGTTCAGAAAAGAGGGACCACAGGAACCTGTTTATGATTGGATGAACGAGGATGAAGCTGAAGAGGATAATGAGTAAATATATTATTTATATTGTATTACAGGTGATGTATTTTATTTAATATCTTAAGCGTTTAAAAGGGGAAGATGGCAGATCTGTCGGTTATAATAGTCAGTTACAAAGGATGGGAACGGCTCACGAAGTGTCTTGAAGCACTGCACTCATTTACCGGGAACAGATTCACATCAGAGGTTATTGTCGTTGATAATAATTCTGAAGATCAGACCATTTATGAACTGGAAAAACGTTATCCGGAGTTCAGGTTTATTCACAGCACGGTTAATGGAGGTTACGCATACGCATGTAACATGGGCGCTGGAAAAGCCACCGGAAAGAACCTGCTTATTCTTAATCCCGATACAGTCGCCAGTGAAGATAAAATTGAGAAATTACTTGATGCCGCAGCATTATATCCTGATAATTATATTTTTTCATGCAGACAGGTTAATGAAAAAGGTAAAGAGAGCAAAGCCACAGGCTCGTTTCCTGATCTCTTTAACCTTACAGGATTTCAGAGATCTCTTTCTTCACTACTGAATGATTGTATAAAGAAAAATACAGGTCCTCAGGACCAGGACATATCTTTTCCCGACTGGGTGTCGGGATCCGTTATGTTGATAAACAGGGGGGTTTTTCAGAAACTTAACGGTTTTGATGAAGATTTCTGGATGTACTTCGAAGATGTTGACCTTTGTAACAGGATCAGAAATATAGGAGGTAAAGCTGCTTTTTTCTGGAATATCATGATTGAACACAACCATGGCGGAAGCACAAGAGTCGATCTGAAGACTACATCTATAACAAAAACCGAAGTCTGCATTTCAAAACACCTTTATATTAATAAGCACAAGACCGGAACAGAAAGATTCTTTATTCAGTCATTCCTGATTGTGAATTATCTTGTTACAGGTGCATTAATGGTACTCCCCGGTGTAATATTATTTTTTGTCCCTCTGCTTTTTGTACGAACCGTAATTTTTGCCAGACTGATAAGCTACTATGTTCACTCCATTCTCAGAAGATCATGGATTAGTCCGCGGGCAATTAAATATTGCGCCGAAAAATGTTAAAAAACATTAATAATTACTGTGTTGGGTGTATTTGTAAGGTATTTATAGAACATATTTATCATCTTTGTGTTTGATTTTTGTGGTGAAATGGAATATTATTTCACTTAAGAAGAATCAATTTAAGTTTACAATAACAACCTAAATATTTTATAATGAATAAGTTATTCATATGTCTATTATTTTGTGCATTGTTTTTTACTCTTCCCTTTGCATCATTTGGGCAAGTTGTACAGAAACAGGAAGATACAACGAGGAGAGTAGCAGTAAAAATATTTCTTGACTGTCGTGGGTGCGATATGAATTATATAAGAGAGGAGATCCCATATGTTAACTATGTAAGGGATGTCCGCGAAGCCCAGGTCTATATACTTGAAACCGACCAGAATACCGGTAGCGGAGGAAGACAATACACATATACTTTTCAAGGGCAGGGAGAATTTGAAGGTCTGAATGATACCCTGATTTATACAACAAGTCCTGATCTGACCGGCACCATTATAAGGGGCAAAAGGACCAATATGCTGAAAATGGGATTGATGAGATATGTTGCCAGAACTCCACTTTTCAATGAGATTGAGATCAGCCATAATGAGGAACTTGAAGCCGAAGAGGTAACTGATAACTGGAATTATTGGGTATTTGAATTAGAGATAAGTCCACGGTACACAATGGAAGAGTCTTACAGAAGACTTGACCTGAATAGTTCAGTCCAGATATCGAGAATAACTCCTGGACTCAAATTTGAGGTTGAAGTTGATTATAATTACAACAGGCAAAGATTTATAGAAGATGATTATGATACAACGTATTTAAGAAGTTCAAAATCGATTGAAAATCTTATTGTTAAAAGCATCACGAATCATTGGTCAGCAGGGATTATGTGGGATATACAGGCCTCCACAAGGAATAATTATTTATTTAGTTCTGAATTTATGCCTGCTGTCGAATATGATCTCTATCCGTATTCTGATGCTACACATAGACAACTAAGATTCCTGTACAGTGCCGGAGTACAGTTCAGTAATTATATTGATACTACATTGTTTAACAAAAAAAGGGAAACGCTATACAAACATGGTCTGAGAATTGCCTATCAGGTGCAGGAAAAATGGGGTTCAGTCAATCTTTCACTGAATGCATTCAATTATTTTCATGACTTTTCTAAATACAGAATTGAACTGGATGCTTTTCTGAGAATAAGGATCATTAAGGGATTATCCCTTTCTGTTAACGGTGGAGCCGGTTATATCAATGATCAGTTGAACCTGGCCAAAGGAGAGCTTTCGGAAGCCGAAAGACTACTGCGGTTAAAAGAACAGGCTTCAAAATATGAGATAAGAGGAGGTGTGGGTTTAACCTATGTTTTCGGATCTATTTATAATAATGTGGTTAATCCGCGCTTTGGGAATGGTCGCAGGGGAGGTGGTGGAGGCCAGGGCGGCGGCTTTTATTGATTGAATCTTACAGATGGATAATTTATTTGAATTAACGAATACGTAGAGACGCGCAATTTGCGCGTCTCTACTATTTTATTATTATTTTTACCGGATAATTACAGGTCTTTACCATTTCTGTGTAAATTCCTTACAGATGCATGAACGATTCAGGTATAAAACCAGTGATGATCTTATTAAGAAAGCAGAGGAACTGGGTTACAGCCTTCCTTTCAGTGATGATGTTTCTTACTTGCTGACACCGGCCTCTTTGGAAGGATTTTCTATACCCAACCGCCTTGTGGTTCAACCCATGGAAGGTTACGATTCAGAAAATGGAGGATCACCATCTGATCTGACAAAAAGACGTTACCTGCGGTTTGCCCGCGGAGGTAGCGGAATTATCTGGTTCGAAGCTGTATCTGTTTCGTCCGGCGGCAGATCAAATCCACACCAGTTATGGATTAATAAAGATAACTCAGGTAATTATGCTTATCTTAATGAAGAGGTTAGAAGAGTATCAGCCAGCCTGGGATTTGATCCGTTTCTGGTAATCCAGCTCACACATTCGGGCCGCTACAGTAAACCTGAAGGAAAACCAGAGCCTAGAGTCGCAGCACCTAATCATATTCTTGATCGGATCAAACCTTATATTCTTACTGATGATGATTTAAAAAGAATACAGGATCAGTATGTTGTGGCTGCCAGACTGGCAGCAGGTTCAGGATTTGATGCCATCGATATTAAAGCCTGCCATGGTTATCTTATAATAGAACTGCTTTCAGCTAAAATGAGAAAAAACAGTATGTATGGAGGGATGGATCCTGCAAAGAGATTCAGATTCTTCCTTGAAACATTCGACAGGATAAAAGATGAAGTCAGGGGGATTCACATTACAACCCGGCTCAATATCTCCGATCTTTACCGGGGCGGTTTTGGCGTTGATGAAAATGGCGGTCCTGATTTCACTGAGCCCCTTATGCTGGTCGGGGAGTTAAAATCACGGGGGATTCAGTTGATCAACTTAAGTATGGGCAGTCCCTATTATAATGCTCATGTAACCAGACCATACGATAATCCCCTGCCTGGACGGCAGGTTCCCGAGGAACATCCGCTCACGGGAGTTATAAGGTTGATAAACAGCACATCAATTTTTCAAAAAAGATTTCCTGAAATCTCATTTGTTGGTTCTGCATATTCTTATTTGAGACATTACGCTCCGAATGTCGGAGCTGCTGTTATTAAAAATGGTGATGCATCTTTTATCGGATTTGGCAGAAATTCTTTTGCATACCCTTCAATGCCGGCCGATCTCATTAAAAAGGGGAAAGCGGATCCTTCAAGAGTATGCATAACCTGTTCAGGTTGTACAAGGCTTATAAGGAATTTCAGGCCCGGAGGTTGCGTTATCCGCGACCGTGAAATATACGGTAATGAACTCAAAAAACTTATTGCCAATGGAAAATGAAAAAAATGTAATAAATAACTATGTTATTGATAGTTACCGTATTAACACACTGGTTATTGGCAGTGGTGCAGCTTCTCTTAATGCAGCTGTGAGGCTTCGTTCAATGGGTCAGGAAGATATTCTTATTGTTACTTCTGAATGGGGTGGCGGTACTTCAAATAATGCAGGTTCAGACAAACAGACTTATTATAAACTATCTCTCAGTGGCGATAAACCCGACTCAATACCCGAAATGGCCAGGGACCTTTATAATGGGAAATGTATGCACGGGGATATTGCCTTGTGTGAAGCACAGGGATCTGTCCAGGCGTTTATGAATCTGGTAAATCTGGGTGTTCAGTTTCCACACGATAAGTATGGTGGCTGGGTCGGATATAAAACAGATCATGATCCCCGTGCAAGGGCAACATCAGCAGGACCAAATACCTCAAAATTGATGTTCGAAGTACTTGCAGGAGAGGTTAATAAGCGCAAAATAAAGGTTTTAAACCATCATCATATCATTACACTTCTGACTGATAAAGGTAAAACAAAGGTAACAGGTGCACTTGCAATTAATATTGATGAAGATGATCCTGAAAAAGCATTTGTACTGTTCAACGCTACCAATATTATTCTAGGAACAGGTGGTCCTGCTGGTATATACCAGTCTAGTGTTTATCCATCATCCCAGACCGGATCAACAGGAATGGCATTCGAAGCAGGAGCTGCCGGGCAGAACCTGACAGAATCCCAGTTCGGCATCGCATCCCTGAAGTTCAGGTGGAATCTGTCAGGAAGCTATCAACAGACTTTGCCACGTTATTTTTCAACAGATAAGGACGGTAATGACGAAAAAGAATTCCTGAATGAGATTTTCTCTGATTATACAGCTCTTACCAGGGCTATTTTCTTAAAAGGATATCAATGGCCATTTGATCCCATTAAAGTTGCCGGTTATGGGTCTTCACTTATTGATCTCCTGGTTTTCAGAGAGTCGGAAGAAAGAGGACGAAGGGTCTGGATTGATTTCAGAAGAAATCCGTCGTGGTGGAACGATGAATCCTTTGCTCCGGACAGGCTTGATCCTGAGGCATATAGATACCTCGTCAATTCAGGTGCACTAAGAGAGACTCCTGTTGAAAGGTTACAGGCAATGAATGCTCCGGCTGTCAGTGTATTCAGGGAAAATGGTATTGATCTTTATTCTGAACCCCTGGAGATAGCTGTTTGTGTCCAACACAACAATGGAGGACTGAAAGGCAATATATGGTGGGAATCAGATCTGAAACATCTTTTCCCTGTTGGCGAAGTAAATGGATCCCACGGAGTCTATCGTCCTGGAGGATCAGCCCTTAACTCAGGTCAGGTGGGAAGCCACAGGGCTGCTATGTACATTTTCAAAAAATATAATTCTCCGGCAATGACATTTGTTGAATTCCTGGATAAAACCAATGAACAGATAGTTAATAAGCTTACCCGGGCAACTCACTGGTTGTCATCAGGCAAGAAAGGATTGAACGGACAATTAATTGCTGAAATACGCAAGAGAATGTCTGAAGCCGGGGGGATAATACGTACACGGACAAAAGTACTGAAAGGAGCAACTGAAGCAGCGATGATGTTCAACCAGGTGAGTGAAAAAACCGGGGCCGCATCAGTTCCCGAACTCGTTGAATGTTTCATATTGATGGATCAATGCCTCACTCATTATGTATATCTTGAGGCAATCAAAACTTACATTGAAAAAGGTGGAAGAAGCAGGGGATCATATATTGTAACCGATAAAGAAAATTCAGATCCTTTTATCAGGGCTGATACAGAATGGAATATAAACCTCTGTCAGTACGATCGAGAAATTGAAAAAAATATACTCGTGACACGGTTTAAAGAGAGCTGGGTTATTTCAAATATTGAGAGAGTAAAAGAAATACCTTCTCCGAACCTCTGGTTTGAAAAGGTCTGGAAAGATTATCTGGAGGATAATTACCTGTAAAGTTGAGGGTTTCAGGCAAATTATTATCTTTAGGGCAGGATATACCATAAAACCTGATATAACTTTATATTCTTTGTATGAATAGCAAACCTGTAGCTGTAATTACCGGCGCCAGCAGAGGAATTGGAAGGTCGGCAGCAATTGCCCTGGCAGCCGAAGGTTTTGATATCGCAGCAATAGCCCGCTCGGTCGACAGTGAAGGAATGGAGATCCTTGGATCGGAGGTCGAAAAAAGAGGTATGGAGTTTTTCCCTATTGGGATGGATATTTCCTGCACTTCATGCCATACAGAGGCAGTTGCAAACATACTGGAAAGATATGGGCGCATAGATTTTCTGGTCAATAATGCAGGAGTTGCCCCAATCAAGAGAACCGATATTCTTGAAATGACAGAAGAAAGCTATGACAGGGTTATGAACATTAATCTGAGAGGACCGGTTTTATTTGCTCAGAGAATTGTACGGGAAATGATATGGTTAAAGGGGCAAATAGCTGATTACAAGCCTGGTATAGTATTTATTACATCCATGTCTGCAGCTTTTTCTTCGACAAACAGGGCGGAATACTGTATCTCGAAAGCCGGTCTCAGCATGGCATCCACAGTATTTTCCGACAGGTTATCCAGCGAAGGAATAATGGTATGCGAGGTTCGGCCCGGAATTATCCGGACCGATATGACAGCCATAATGAAAGATAAATATGATAAACTGATAGCAGAAGGCTTTGTTCCCCAAAAAAGATGGGGATTCCCTGATGATATCGGTAAGGCAGTTGCTTCTATAGCCAGGGGCGACTGGGATTTCTCAACGGGCATGATTTTTGAAATAAGCGGAGGTCTCAATATCCGCAAACTTTAGATAAACAACTGCTGAAAATTTTAAGTGCCAGGTCAGGAAAGCCTGAACAATTCTAATGTTTGTGATGTTTAATAAATGAAAAATAAAAATATCACAAATATGAAGAATATTGGGTTAATATTAGTTATAACAATCTTAATATCAGGAAATATGAATGCACAGGAAAAGTATAATGCTGACAGGGATAAAACCATTCTTGCATGGCTGGGAGAGAAAATTTTAGGTCAGCATACAGGTACCGTTAACCTGCAGTCGGGTTGGATTATCTGGCAGGATAATAAGATTTTGTCGGGGGAATTTGTAATTGATATGACCACTATAAAAGATAACGATGCCAATGCCAGGCTTGAAGGTCACCTTAAGTCAGACGATTTTTTTGGAGTCGAAAAGTTCCCCGTATCAAAGCTTGTGATCACAGGAAGCACTCCTTTCGATAAAGGAACAGGTACGGTTAAGGGGAATCTTACAATCAAAGGGATAACTAACCCGATCGAGTTCAAATCGACGATGCAGAATAGTGATGACGGGATTTGGTTCTATGCAAATATTATTGTTAACCGTACAAAATATAATGTCCGTTATGGCTCGGGAACATTCTTCGATAACCTGGGCGACAAAACCATTTATGATGAGTTTAAACTAAAAGTGAACCTTCTGGTTAGAAATTAAAAATTCTTACACCTGGATGAAAATCTAACCAGATATTGATTTTACCTCCATTTTTTTGCTGTCAATAGCATAGTAAATGATTACTACAAAACAGATAAGGGGAACAATATAGGAGTAGTTGATACTACCAGTCAGATCGGATACTTTCCCCTGAAAAAAGGTAATCACTGCGCCTCCCAGAATAGCCATGATCAGTCCCGAACCGCCAATCTTCGTATCATCACCAAGGCCAATGACAGCCTGACCAAAAATTGTCGGGAACATCAGCGACATAAATCCCGATATTGATACCAGTGCAATTACTCCGACCATCCCACTGCCGAAAATCACGATAAGTGAGCTGCAAATGGCCATTAATGCTGCAAAGGTAAGCAATGATGAAGGTCTGAAGAATTTCATCAGAAATGTGAAAATGAATCTTGACGAAGCAAAAAGAATAAGAGCAGCTATATAATAGGATGCTGCAACCTGCTCAGGGGTTTTACCGGCCGGCAGTGCAATATGTTCAAGGTTCAGAGCTGCCATGGCATAACGTATTGTAAATGACCACACACCAATCTGGGCACCAACATAGAAGAACTGTGCTATTACTCCCATGACATAATTTTTGTTTCTGAGCAACCTCGACAGGGTTGGCCCGAGGTTCACAGACGACCCTGCGTCGGAGGCACGGGGCATCTTTACAAAGAAGATTACCAGCCATAAAATAAGGAGCAGGAATCCTATCGAGACATAAGTCATTGTAACTGCATTTAATTCCCCGGTTTGAATTACGCGCAGGTCGGACGAGGCCATAGCGGCTCTTTCAGCTGCAGAAGAAGTATTGAGCTCTGAAAGGATGAATATCTGACTTATCACCACTCCCATAATAGAACCAAGAGGATTAAACGACTGGGCCATGTTAAGCCTTCTTGTACCGGTACCTTCTTTCCCCATGGCAATAATGTAGGGATTCGCAGCTGTTTCAAGGATTGAAAGTCCCCCGAATAAAATCCACAGTGCTCCGAGGAAATGAAAATAATTACCTGTAATCTTGGCCGGGAAAAACATCAAACACCCGGTAACGTATAGCCCGAGACCAAGCAAAACTCCGGATTTGTAGGAGAATCTCTTTATATAAATTGCAGCAGGTAATGCAAAAATGAAATACCCCAGACCGTAACATGATATCTGGATGAGTGAGGTCCTTGCATCTGTCATGCTCATAATTCTTTTAAATGCTGCCAGAAGTGTATCTGTCATGTTGTTGGCAAGCCCCCAGAGGAGGAACAATGAAGTTATAAGAATGAAAGGGACGAGATTGCCTGGTGCAATCAGCTTTTCTTTTAACTTGTTTGAATTCATTTCCGGGATATATTTAATAAAGATTCTGATAAAATCAGGGCATAAAAATGGTAAAAAAATGTCAGTCACAATCATAAAGACCGGAAATAAAATCGAAAAGCAGAATGAATGACACAACTTTCATTTATTCTTCCGGAATAGTCTGATCATTTTTGGTCTGCTATCCTGTACCGGACTCCTGGTCACCTGTGAAAGAGATCAGGAGCCACTGATTGTCCTAAATGTTTCACACCAAAAACTTTTATTTATATTGAAACCAGTCTGGAGGAAGATGTTGATTATCAAGTCATGTTTTTCCTGGATGACAGCGATGACGTTTCCCGGAATAATTACAGGTTTTCTTGTCCGGGCTATAGCAGTATTAATAATGATGATGGAATTGATTCATTTTATTTAGTAAGCAAGCTTTTAATATCAGAATTTTCTGCATAATCCGAAGCTGTTTTACCCTCATTGTTTTTTAAATCGGGATCTGCTCCATTTTCCAGCAATAACTTTACAACTTCAGTATGCCCGTTTTGCGAAGCAAAAATCAGTGCGCTGGTACCATCGGTACTCTTCAGATCTAATTTTGATCCATTATCTGCAAGGAGTTTTACAATTTCTGCATACCCGTTAATGGAAGCCACCATCAGGTCTGTGAATTTGATAGTTCTCTGTACATCAAAGTGTACATCTTTTTTATGCAACAGCTTTACGATTGTTATATGGCCGCTGCGGGAAGCACGTATAAAGGCGGTAGTTCTATCGGAATTCGCCGGCATACTGGAATTCTCCTCTTTGTCCGTAGATAACTTTACAGCTTCCAGATGTCCATCCTGCGAAGTTGCGACCATAGCAGTAACCTGTTCAGGATATTGCAAATCCGGTTTTAATTCTTTATAAAGCAACATATTTATGGTTTCAGCAAGTTCATCTTTAGCACTAATTACAAGGGCATTTGCACCATCAGTTTCCTGCGAATCAGGTTTTGCGCCTTTATTAAGCAATAGTTTTACAATTTCACCATGCCCGTTCAGGGAAGCTAAAAACAGAGCATTTGCTCCATCAGCGCACTCTAAATTGATATCAGCACCACTGTCCATCAATAACTTTACAAATTCAGTGTACCCGTTCAGGGAAGCCGTCATCAGAGCAGTTGCTCCTTCCTTATTCTGCAAATCAGGATTTGCTCCTTTACCCAGCAATAATTTTGCAATATCAGTGAATCCGGTCAGAGAGGCTTGCATCAGGGAGGTTGTTTTATTATTTATATCCTGCAAATTCACCATTGCTCCTTTATCGAGCAATAATTTAACAATCTCGGTATATCCGTTCTGGGATGCCAGCATCAGGGATGTGTATCCGTCAGTTGCCTGAAGATTTATATTTGCCCCGTTATCGAGTAACAATTTTACGATCTTCGTGTGTCCGTTCTGGGAAGCCATCATCAGGGCGTTCATTCCATCAATTGCCTGCAAGTCCAGGTTGAACCCCCTTTCCAGCAACAGTTTTACTATTTTGACATAACCGTTATAAGATGCGTACATGGCAGCAGTTATACCATCAATTGCCTGGAGATTAGGATCTGCTCCTTTTCTGATCAATATTCTGCACACTTTTGTATACCCATTTGCTGCTGCATACATCAATAAACTTCGGTCATATGTGTCCGTGTAATCAACATAATCGACATTTCGTACTACCATCAGTGCACCTCTGAGGTCTTTTACTCTCAACAGGTAGTTCAATTTTTCTGCGTCTGTTAATCTCTGTGCCTGTGTTTCACTTATACAGAGTAGCACGAATAAACCAATCATTGCTGTTAAACATTTTATTTTCAAATGATTTGGTTTTAGTGAGTCAGCAATCATTGCTTCAATTATTATGTCAATTAATGATTCATACTTATTGGCGATAATAACAATCTTATCTCAATCAACCTAATAAAGATATGAAAAAGGCAGGATTTTCTTTAACTTTTATCAATCCGAATTATCACAAAATCTGATTCAATCTAATTAACTCAAGTTGCAAGTTACTCTACTGTATAAGTCGGACGTGTTGACCACATTTGGCCGATTAGATTACAATTAACATATATAACTTAGCAACAAGCACTTAACTCTGGCCAAGGATGGTCAATCTACCTCGGTCAGATGTGGTCAAGGCCACCGGTTTTTCCAGTATACTATAAAGAGTAATGCAAATGCAATTATTATCTGCCATAATCACCCAAGTGGTAATATGCAGCCAAGTGAGGCTGATATACACCTGACAAAAAAGATTAAGGATGCATTAAAACTGATGGATGTACAGTTGCTTGATCATTTGGTTATAGTTTCAGAAGGGAAGTATTATAGTATGGTAGATGAATGTATTTTGTAATAAGCAGTTAATGTTTCATATATCTTTTAAATGCTCCGCCACACATATAAACCAGAGACACTATTTATTAAATTTTCTGACCTTAAATACACCACATTCTGCCAATTATTCATGAAATGTGTTAACAACCTAAATTCTAAACTATTTCACAAAGTCGTTATTAAAGAATCATTAGCGTAAACTTCAATTTTTTCAATTGTACCATCAGTGTCATAAGCCGAAAAATAAATATCAATTATTTCTCCCGGTTTATAAATAAAATTATCATTGGAAGGATATGTAATTTCTATATGAGGGATATAATTATAGGCAAGTAAATAGGATAATTCATTTCCATATCCTATTCCAGCACCATTAACCGCATATGATCTGATGTAGTATGTTGTTTCACTTAGCCCGGTGATTTTAGTTTCATAACTTCCGCTACCAGAGCCATCATTTGTCCAAATTGTATAAGGATCAAGATCACGTAGAGTTAGATTTTGATGAGTACCCAAACATATTCCTTTCTGAAAAATGTCTGATCCTCCGTCATTAATAATGTTTGTTCTTATCGTTACTTCAGATGACGTAAGCCCAATGATTTCTGCAGTGAGTTGCGGTAAATCTGGATTTTTAAAGCAAGCGACCAGATAAAAGTTTATGCAAAAAAGGAGGCAAATCTTAATTGCTGATTGACGGAACGGGTGATGATTTGCATTTATCATGGCATCTTTTCTTTATAGAATTATAATAGCTTAATATGATATCCGAAACTGAATGCGACCGGCCATGGCTCCCTGACATCATATCCGATAAGTTTCATATCATCTATTGCATTATGATATGCATCAGGTCTGAATGGGACTATTACTTCAAACCTCCAGAATGATTTTCCGGATCTTTTAGATTTCAAAATCAATCCGGTACCGACACTTGGACCATAGTAGGTCGTTTTACTTGTAACATTTCCTTTAACAATCAATACTGCATTGTAACCGTACATGCCTGAAATATGAAAGTTTACCCTTTTTTCGTTTGGAAAATTCAACTGTGCTCCGACATTATACCCTAACGCATTCAGGTTATAACCCAGGCCACCAAATAAACCGATTCTATCAGCAGGGAAAAAAGATAAGTGTCCTCCAAAACCGCCATAGTCCAATCCAGCACCGATGCCGACATTTATTTTCCCTGGAAGCTGGGCAAGGGTATTGCGCGAGACTAAATCCAATAAAATTATTGACAATATTAAAAGTTTTTTCATGGCGACTAATGATATACAATTGATATACAATTATGGAACTCTTAAGATAACTTATGCAAGGAACTTATATAAATTTTGGTGGAATCAATGGCAGTAATATTAAGTTAGTCAGAAGGAATTCTTGACAAATCCGGGATATTTATAGCATTTTCCTCAATTATCTCATAAGCGCTATAACCTTCCCCAGCATGTAATAAAATAAGCAGACCAATAAGAATTGTCTTTTTCATGATAATAGTGTTTTTTATCATGAAAAACAATAAGACAGTTCAACTTTACAAAGTTATACCATGTTAAAGCTAAAGTCAAATTTATTTTTGCCACTCAACCAAGCCCCATTTTCAAAGGACCTGGTGAATGATTAATAGTGCTGTTGATAATCGAAATTAATATGATTTAGAGAGCAATCCGAATACCTTCTATTGGGTTGGATCTCTCTAAGGCCAAAAAAGGTAGGTTATTTTCAAAAGCCAGTCCGTTTTATAATTGATGGCCATGTATAAAAATATCCAAATCCATACTATGGCCACTTTTCGGCTGCATTTGTGATTCAAATTGCCGTAGCCTTTTATTCTCCGTCAATGCAAGTTTTCGGTAACCCAGGTTGGCTACCAGATAAATACCAGGCATTCTTAAATTTCCAATAAATCTTTTAACAATACTGAGTATACTATTAAAGGCAGTCTTGGTATTGATTTCACCAACTTGCAGTTCTAATGGCGTCATATTCTTAGGTTGGAACACTACGGTATGGTGGTCATAATATCCCCATTTTTCATGTAAAAGCCTACCTTGCTTTTTAAATTCTTTATATACACGGGTACCGGGATAGGGTGTTAACACATTGATAGATGCAATGCTTATACGATTTTTTATTAAAAACTTTACTGTTTGCCCAAATGTCTCATTTGTATCTTCATCAAAACCGAAAATCACGGAGGCCTGTATTAAAATACCCATTTTTAATATTTTTTTAATACTTTGTTTGGTGTCTTCTATGCTTTTCAGCTTTTTATATTTTTGGTTGTTGGCGTCCACAACACTTTCCAATCCAATAAACAGTCCTTTGCACCCGCTTTTTTTGGCCAATTTCATCATCTCTATATCCCATGCAAACGAAATGGACGATTGCCCGATCCAATTAATTTTTAATGGTATCAATGCCTTGAAAAGCTCCTTGGCATACTTCGGATTAGCAATAATATTATCATCAAGGAAAATATAATTCCGGGACTCTGATGCCACAATATCTTTCACCACATTTTTTACGGGTATATGCTTGATTTTCTTGCCAAAAATATCCGATACACAACAAAAATCGCAATTATAAGGACATCCCCGTGTGGTTTCTAAAGGCACCAATTTATAAATCCATTTATTAGACAACATTGAAAAATCTTTGGGTATATATCGGTCTAAATCCGGGTTGGGTTCGTGATATATCCGCTGCAGGTTATTGCTTTCAATATCTTCCAGTATTTTCCCCCACACTCCTTCTGCTTCTCCAATCACTACAGCATTGGCATGTGCAAGTGCCTCATCGGGCAATATTGTGGGGTGCACACCTCCCATTACTACTATTTTGCCTTTCTCCCTGAATGCATCGGCTATCCTGTATCCGCGATAAGCATTAGAGGTCATGCAACTGATGCCAACAACATCACATTCCTCATTCGGATCCAATTGCATGCATTCCTCTTCAACTATTTTTACTTTATGTTGCTTTGGGGTAAGGCCCTGAAGTATATACAATGCAAGTTGGGGTATCAAAATGCCTCTGTTGGTAAATTGGTGTTGGTCCCTAATAGGCGAAACTAATAAGATTTTCATTACATAGTTTTTATTGTTAAAGATGACTGGCCTCTAAACGGTTGGTGTAAATAATGGCTTGCGTCCTTGTTCGCGTATGAGGATATTTTTCCCCATGAGGCAAGCTGGTATTTACACCATGATAGCTGTCGTAATTATTCGACTATTCATTGGTGCTAACAGGCATCTGGGATCAGTGTTGGTTATATGTAAATTGATAACATGAATCAATTAGTTGTCTGGAAGGGGAAGGTTCAGTTTCTCAAGGATGGCAATGAACCGGGGGTTGTCATACAACGAATCCAATGTATAGCTTTTTGTGGCAAGATATGCCATATTTGGATCGCGAACTTCATATCCTTTTTCAAGGCAATCCATAGCTTTATCCTGTTGATTTCCCCTAATATAAAAGACAGCCATATCAATGGGTGCAACGAATCCCTTGTCATCCAATACCTCCCACTGGTGCAATATTTCTTCATATGCCGCAGAAAAACCTTGCTTATCGAAAATCCTCTCAATCTCTATAAAGGCATCTTCTTCAAACTGTCCTCTGGAATAGACGGGTAGAATATGCTTTTCTGCTTCAATTACCTTATCGTAATCCCCGCAACGAAAAGCTACCATACTAAGTATTATATTGGCAATAAAGTTTTCCGGTTCAATAGCCAATACTTTTTCTACAGGAGCCGTGGCAGTCTCACAATCATCACCTGTCATTAATAACGCCAATGAAAACATTGTCTGAATTAAAGGATTTAACGGATCCAGGTCAGACGCCAATTGTGCCTGTGTTTGTGCTTCATCAGACTTATGAAGGGCACATAATAAATGTGCATACATCATCCGTGTTAAGGATTCGTTAGGATTGATTGCCAGGGCTTTTAAGAACTACCTTTCAGACTTTGCCCAGTTCCATTCATTCAACCAGGCAGTATGGGCTATTATAAAATGAGTATCAGCATTATCCGGATCAAGTTTCAGAGCTTTATCAATGTATTCGTTGACTTTTTGATAGGCAACGGAAGGCGACTCAAGACTATTTTGAGCGAGTGCCATCCAGACCATAGCCAGACCGGAATAGAGAGGTACCCAATCAGGATCTTTTTCAATAGCAATGTTTAAATCCGCCCTTGCTTTATTCAACGATTCTAAACTAAGATCATCCAAGTATTGAAGACTCCTCAAGAAGGCATCATAAACCTCCCTGTCAACTGTTCTTGATTTTGACAATAATCGCTCTTCTTCAGCAGTTAATTTTATATTTATCTCTTTAGCAATCTGTTTAGTTACCCCGTTATACCAGTTCAGGATCTGGTTTCTTGCTATCTTGTAATCGGCTATCCAGAGTTGCTCCTCCTCCCGTCCAGTCTTTATTAATCTGGTCTGGAAACAAATAGAATCCTCTCCCAGGCACAAAACAGCCGTTTCAAGTGCTGCGTCAACTTTTAATTCTGATGTGATTTCTTTTATTGTTTTGTCAGAACCTTTAAATACCTGTGATGTTGTCGTACCAGGTATATGTAAACTGCCGATTTTACCCATATCCTGGATCAGCGATGAATGCATTCCCGATACAAACCACTCAAGTGTATCCTGTCCTGTGTAATTTGAAAATGGAAGTACTACAATTGATCCTATAGATTCTGCCCGGGCCTGCTTTCCACCACCTATTATGTCAAAGACTATCAAAGAAACAATTACAATAGCTCCAGCGAGTAGAATGCCAACAACCGCTATAATTCGTTTCCAAGGTTTAGTTCTTGTTTTTCTGAAACTGACCTGTTCTTTCCTTTTTACCTGAAGGGCACCCGGCTCTTTTTCAATTGCTACCTGGCTCTCCATATAGGTCAGGTACCACTCCAGGACGGTTGTAAGATCGAGCAAGACTGGTTTTACCTGCCTTGGATCAAAATCTTTGGGATGGGCGCCGAGGGTGGACAGGCTGTTGAGGTTCTGCATCGAGATGATTATGTTATGCGGAACCTTCTCTTCCCTGTTCAGCTTATCGATAATGCCTTTCAGCGGTTCAGTTCCCCTGGGCCTTTTCAGTTCCCGTTCGCTAAGATCAGTAATGATGACCTCAAGGCACCTTCTGGAATAGACCAATACCATATTCTCATCATCGGCTTTGATCAATTTTTCCAGCTCCCTGGCAATCTTAGGATGTTGATCTTTGAAGGAATCATAGAGCTTCTCCAGATCCTTGATTTCATATGACCAGGTTGTCATTTGGTTAACAATTTATGATTCACTAAAGTTATTGTATATGTAAAGGTACCCTATTCTTATTCCAAAGTCAATTTTATTTTTACCATCTACCCAGACACTCCGTGAAGAAGACCTGGTGATGGCATTAATGGTATATTCAATTATTCCAGGATTATCTTGAAATAGATAATATAATAATGGACTCCACGGATAACATATACTTCTTTGATTTCAACAGTTAGCTTAATGGCATCAACAGGTACTTTCTCTTCTTTGGTTATATCAGGGAAGTCGACCAATGAAACGATCCAGAAGGGAACATATACTCTCCTTAACTTCCCTGATTTGTCAATAACCAGAATGCTGTCTGAAGACACCCATTTCAAGAGTTCTTTAAGATATTCCTCTCGGCTCATAAACAATTGTAGTTTGTCGTAGAATTTTTAGTAACTCACATCTCAGCACACAGTTGATCCCCTTAAAGAATAGGATAGCCCTTATATCAGAAACCATGACTCTTTCTGATTCCTTAAATGCTCAACCAGACTGTTAATGAAAAGAATCGAACCGACATTTCGATCAATGAAAGTATCAATATAGCTGCTTTTAGTTGCTCCTGTGAAAAGGTTATATAACTTCCACATATCAATATCGCCTGATTCTGTCCTGCAGAATGATTTATCCTGATAGTAGTCCTTAGCCACCGACGATATCTGTGTATCTGAAATAGATACAACAGTATCAAAATCCTTTTTCATCTTCTGAGGCAGGTAATGATAAAGCCTTGATTTACCCACTAGCTGAGCAAATTGATGTTCAGTCAAAGCATATTCAGACAGGGTTTTTAAATGATTGATCTGCCTTTCGGCATCAAATCTTGTCAGAAGCTGAAATACTCGATTGAATAACTCCGGCACAGACATTACTCTCAGGTCATCCAGGAAACCATCAGTATTTATACAGAGATTAATACAGACATGGTTCTTGAAGCCAATAAATACTTTGAAATGCTCTTCTGTCTTCTTTTCGTATAGATTCTCAGGGGTATAACTTCTCACGCCACCAGCACTTAGTGAGAGTTTATTCCCATTGACAGTAGAAGTAATACCTGGCACTTCTAAGACAAAAGCCATTCTCTCATAATAAATTGTCTTTTCCTCTTCTAAAAGTGCATCTGCAGGCTTACCCATAGCTTCTGGGATACGACCTTTTATCGGATGGCTAATCCTTATAGCTGGATACAGGATATTTTCTGAAGAGAAAAATTTCTCAACTGCCTGTCTGCTCAGTAATCATGAATGGCAGAGGATTGGTGAATAGACCTGTTCTATCTTTTGTAACAGTTGCCTGATGACGAATATCAAGTTCAAAAACTGTTGTGAGCTCAAAATCCATCCCTTCTCTTGTGACTCCCTTCAAGCCCACTTTCTCAGGAGCCATTTTCCCATTTTTCTCGTTTAAAACATAATCAGTCTTCGATCTGATTGTTAAAATTATATGGCAAGGGCTCTGTAGCATTTTACTAACAAATGCATTATGAGAAGGGAGAACCTCACCTTCGTTTAGATAAATCCAGCGGTGAGTAAGAGTTACCACCTCCCCGGTTTCTCTAACCGTGAAATCATACGGTTTGCATTCCACTCTTTGTACAGAACCAGGAATCTCCTGTCCTATCAGATTCTGACAGGTAGCATCGTCCAGGGTAGAGGTAATCGAAGCCTTCTTCGAAGTTGCATACCAGGCTCCTGATTCTTTGGATTTGACAAGCTCAAGTCCTCCCTGAAGGATCAAAGCATTAAACTCAACACCTTCAAGATTTTTTCTTTTCACGAAATCAACAATTGTTACCATAATCTTTTGTATTTGGTTAATAATTAATTTATTGACTGGGGATAATCACCCAATCTCAGAATGAGGCGGGGTGTATTTTGGATTAGAACTCAGCACACGCAGCTTATCCAAAAAAATTATTAGCTTGGCGGGGGGATAGGTTTTCTGGCAGACGAAGTACCCGGGGGTATTTTAAAAAGGTACCTGTACTTCACACTCTCGATTGAATAAAAAAGCCTGCCGATTAAAGCCACGCCTTAAAAATCCCTGAGAAAATGAATTTCCCCAATAATAAGTGGTACCTTTAGTCTTTTAAGTAATGTCACAAGCCCAAATCGCCCTTTAGATGCGACAATTGAAAATCATCGAGCAGGTTACCAACAGGGAGAGCCCATCCATGAACAAATACTTTAATGAGATAGGTAAGATTGAGCTTATTAGCGCAGAAGAAGAAGTTGACCTGGCCAGTAGGATACACAAGGGAGACCTGGATGCACGGGATCGATTGATAAATGCAAATCTGCGTTTCGTGGTTTCTGTCGCAAAGCAGTATCAGAACCAGGGATTGAGTCTTGAGGATTTGATCAATGAAGGGAATCTTGGTTTGATTGAAGCTGCACAACGATTTGACGAAACAAGGGGTTTTAAGTTTATATCTTACGCTGTTTGGTGGATTAGGCAATCCATTATAATGGCCCTGGCTAATCAGATAAGAATTGTACGGCTCCCCCTAAACGTAATCAATAATATTTATAAAATTAAAAAGAACCTTGTCGTCCTAGGACAAAAGTATGAAAGAGAACCAACTACACTTGAAATCTCACAGGCATTAGAGATGGCTACTGCTGATGTAACAGCAGCAGTAAAAAATACCGGCCATTATATTTCAATGGATGCCACACTTGTACAAGGTGAAGAAGAGACCATGTATGATGTTCTATCATACGAAGATTCTCCAAGCCCTGATAAAGAACTGCTAACTGATTCTCTAAGGAAAGAAATTGAAATAGCCCTTAATACATTAACCCGAAGAGAAGCCGATGTTATCAGATTATTTTATGGTTTAAGTGGTAAACACGCTCATAGGCTCTTGGAAATTAGTGAGGAATTTAATCTGACAAGAGAAAGAGTCAGGCAGATTAAAGATAAGGCGATTAAAAAATTAAAGCATACATCGAGATGTAGAATATTAAAAACCTACCTGTGTTAACTGAGTCCTCAATTCAATTTTTATTTACACGGCTTTTAAAATACTAACTCTCCCTAATGCACCCATATAAGGCATTGATTATCAATATTTGGGTGAGAAGGGTGAGAATTTCACTATTAATATGATATTTTTTATTATAACTGAATAATAATAGATAGGGTAGTAGAGTGCAAAAGCCGGACGTCTTGACTACATTTGGCCGGTCAGATTATTAACAGTATAAATAACTAAAAAACAAGAGCTTAACTCCGGCTAAAGGTGGTCAAGGGCACTGGCTTTTCCACTATATGGAGCTTTTATGATTTTTTCACTTTTATGCCCGGATAGATTTGAGTAATTTTACTACGAGATTGTTTTTTACGTGATAAAAAGGGAAGGGTTACCCTTGTCAAATAATGGCAGGGGTTTTCTTTAAATAATAAAACCAGCACCCCTAACCATAACGTATGTTTTGCCGTATACTATCAATAAAAAAAATATAAAGGATGCTGGCAATTATCAAAGTTCTGAAAAATTCCTTAGATCGGTTATAATAAAATCGGGTATTTTTATTGAAATAAAAAGGCATAACGTATCAAATCGTGTATTATATTAAAAAAGGTTAACAACGAAGAAATGCTGAAAGCTTTTAATATCTTGCTCCCCAGGCTGGATTCGAACCAGCGACCCTCTGATTAACAGTCAGATGCTCTAACCAGCTGAGCTACTGAGGAATTTTTTAAATGATCGCGTCTTATTTTAGCGTGCCAAAAATAAGGGCTTTTAGTGAATTAAGCAATATCTTTGCTGAAAATTTTTTGAATGAAACGGATTCTTGGTATCGGCAATGCACTGGTTGATGTGATGACACTGATCAATGATGATCAGATGCTTGAGAAGTTCTCTCTTCCCAAAGGAAGCATGATTCTTGTAGACGGGCAGAAATCACAACAGATCAGATCAGAAACGAAGAATTTCAAAAGAACCTTTGCATCAGGAGGATCTGCTGCCAATACCATACACGGACTTGCCATGCTGGGTGTAGAAACAAGATTTATTGGTTCAGTTGGTAGTGATGATACAGGAGATTTTTTTGAACAGGAAATGAAGGATGCCGGTGTTAATGCTCTGTTATTCAGGCGTAAATCAGACACAGGAACAGCTGTCGCCCTCATCTCGCGGGATACTGAAAGGACATTTGCAACTCACCTCGGAGCTGCCATTGAACTTGAGGCAGATGACCTGAAACCTGAATATTTTGACGAATATGATATTCTGTACCTGGAAGGTTATCTTATTAATAACCTCCGGCTTGTGGATACTGCATGCAGAATAGCAAAAGACAAAAATATGGCAGTGGCACTTGATATGGCAAGTTACAACGTGGTTGAAGCTTATATTGAGGAATTCAGGAAAATAGTGAAGGACTATGTGGATATTGTGTTTGCTAATGAAGAGGAAGCCAGAGCATTTACAGGTCTATCACCTGATGAAGCTTTAAGTTATTTTTCGGAACTATGCGAAATCGCTGTTGTAAAAATCGGATCAGGTGGTTCATTACTGAAGAAAAATAATAAAGTGATAAGGATGCCGGCACTGCCTGTGAGGTGCAATGATACAACAGGTGCCGGTGATCTGTATGCTTCGGGATTTCTTTACGGATATGCTAATGGCATGAACCTTCAGAAATGCGGACAGATAGGTTCTCTTCTCGCCGGTAAGGTAATAGAAGTTGTGGGGGCCAGAATGGAGAAGAAAATATTTAAAGAAATCAGAAGAATAATAAAGGACTCTATCGACTCAAATCAGATAGGCTAAATCCACTATTTTTATTATCTTTAAATAATTGAATAATTAAAAACCAGAGGACAAATATTATGAAGAAAATAATTTTTGTATTTATAGCCCTGCTGTGCTATACCCAGGCAGAAAGTCAGGAGGGCAGGAGTCTCTTCAACGGCAAGGATCTTACCGGGTGGCATGCAGATGTACCTGCAATGGATAATGATGAGAATGCATCATCTCCTTTCATTGTTCGTGATGGATTACTTGTCAGTCTGGGTCGGCCCGGTGGTCATCTGATAACAGATGAGGTTTACATGAATTACCGGCTTGAGGTTGAATACCGTTTTGCTGCCAAACCAGGCAACTGTGGTGTGCTGGTTCACGCGTCAACGCCTCGGGCGCTTTATAAGATGTTCCCTAAATCCATCGAGGTACAGATGCAGCACGAAAGTGCCGGGGATTTCTGGTGCATTGGCGAGGATATAACAACTCCGGATATGGAAGCACGTCGCGGACCTAAAGAGGAATGGGGTGGTACTGAAGGTAAAAGGCGCCAGATAAAAAATTTGACAGATGGTTCGGAAAAACCAGTCGGTGAATGGAACAGTATGGTTATTGAATGTGTGGGAAGAGAAGTGAAAGTATGGGTCAACGGTGATCTGGTCAATTATGGTTACGATTGCACAGCCGACAGGGGACAGATTGCATTACAGGCTGAAGGATCAGAAGTAGAGTTCAGAAAACTGGTTCTGACGCCAATTAATAAGTTGTCAGAATAAGATTACCCCCAAACCCCCCGGGGGGGCTTGATTAATTAGTTTAGAGCAAGTCCCGTAGGGGGATCAGGGGATTAAATGATATTTACCTGGCTAACTCGGCTTTATCTCCCAGTATTGTTGTATAGGGTTTGATAATATAATTAAAGGTAGCTTTGGTTGTTCCCAGAAGGTACTGCTCCAACGGGCCGGGGCCACAGCTCCCATTACCTAATCCGGTAGTGGCCATATCGATAGTTAGAATTGTCTCATCTCTCCTTGTCAGTTCAAAGGGGTGATCAGCCTCATTAAGATCAACCGGAGTATAATGCAGGGTGCTGAAATTCATAAGGTTAGGTGCTGATACAAGAATACCATATCCGGAATGACTGGTAACAGTAAACCAGCGAACATCTGTCCGGTTGCCACAATCCTGGGGTCTGATGTATGGTACAAACATATCATCTACTGTTGAGGTATAACGTCCGATATGTACAGCTCTCTTCCGGTCGACATAATTTTCAAATGGTCCGGCACCAAAATATTCTACATTTTCAAATCCCTTATTCAGGCTAAGAATAAAACCTAATTTTGGTAAAGACCACGATGCTTCGTCCGGTAGAAAGAGTGTATTCACATCAATTACACCATTACCGTATACAGTATAAGTTGAACTGGTTGCAACAGAGTAACCTGAAGGTTCTGTTGATTTCATTTCCACTTTTATTTCAACTGTTTTGTTATTTAATTGTTGAAAATTAAACCCTGTTACTTCTGCTGTAAGATTCCATAGCTGCATCTGGTTTGATGCTCTGCCTCTCAACCTTGAATCATTATCCAATGGTGCCCTGTAAATATTGACTACCGGTCCGCCGATACTGGTATATTGTACTTGTGGGGCCTGTGGTTCCTGTGGAGTTTCGGACCTCATTCTAAACCTTGGGCGGATAATTATTGCTTCAGATTCAAAAATTCTGGTTCCGAAGTATTCCAGATAAGTGATAGTTCCTGCTGTTTTGCTAAAGTTAATTTTAAAATCCTTTCCCGTAATGATTACAAGATCACCACTTTCTTCCATAACCAGCGATGGAATTTTATCAATATTCAAAGCTGTAACTTCAGGAACATCCACCGGAACTTTAATTTGTTCAGAAGCTACTATATGGCCTCTTTTTGCCCAGAGTACATCTGTTTTTAGCTTTAGAAAGATATTCAGGAAGTATTCAGAACCGGCAGAGGGAGTTATTTCTTCAACTGGAATTGTGACTTCCTGTGATGAACCGGGAGCTATATCAAGTGATCCAAGAATGCCGGATTGTATAATCTTACCGTTGCATTCCATAACCCATGAGGCTTCATATTGATTAAGGTTAGTGAAAAGGTTTTTGTTTGTTATGTTTACTTTCGCATTCAACAGATCAACAGGTGTAATTGAAACGTACTGATATACTTTTTTGACCTCTTCCATTTTAGGAGTTATCTGTCTGTCGGGTGTTGTTAAACCATTTATACAGAAGTTGCCGTCGTTTGGCTGGTCGCCATAATCACCACCATATGCAAAAAAGTACTCATTTTTTTTCCCCGGAACCGGTTTTGCCAGTCCCTGGTCAACCCAGTCCCATACACAGGCACCGATTAGCCTTTTATGCTTTTCAATTACATCCCAGTATTCCTGAAGGTTTCCAACAGCGTTACCCATTGCGTGTGCATATTCACATAAAATAAAGGGTTTGGGATCATCACTTTGTCCTTCTTTTTCAACTCTTGCCACTGTCGGGTACATTGTTGATGCAATATCTGCACAAGCGTTATATCCCTGGTAATGAACCGGTCTTTCAGTATCCCTTTCTTTAACAGCCTCAGTACAGGCATCAAAATTTACACCTCCGCCTGCTTCATTACCATGTGACCAGATGATGACGGAGGGATGGTTCTTATCACGCTCGACCATTCTTACAACCCTGTCCACATGAGCTTTCTGCCAGCGAGGATCGCGTGCCAGTGATGCTTCACCATAACCCATCCCGTGCGATTCAACGTTAGCCTCATCGATCACATACACACCATAGATATCGCATAGTTTAATAAAATCCGGATGGTTGAGATAATGGCTGGTCCTGACCGTATTGATATTGAATTGTTTAAAAAGTTCAATGTCGCGCTTCATAACCTCAAGACTGACATGTCTTCCGGTAAACGGGTCGTGTTCGTGACGATTGACTCCCTTCAGCAGAGCACTTTTACCGTTGATCCATAGCTGTTGATCTTTAATCTCAATTTTTCTGAATCCGAAAGGAGTGGAGATAACTTCAGAAATATTTCCTGCTGCGTCTTTAAATACAAAAATAACCTGGTAAAGATTTGGAATCTCTGCTGACCAGAGTAGTGGTTTCTCAACAGGAACTGACCTTGAGATTCTTAAACCGTTTCTTGTGGAAACCTGTTTTACCGGTATTGAAACAAGCAGATTATTAGCATCGGGGAGTTGTCCGAATTTTGTAAGGAAAACATCACATGTATGTGTACCCCTTCCGCCGGCATTACGAAATTGCAGGTCGATATTCAGATCAGCGCCTGACAGGTCGTCATTAAAACCTGTTTTAAGTGAGAAATCCCATAGGTGAATTTTGGGTACGGCATAAAGATAAACGTCACGGTAGATCCCGCTCAGTCTCCAGAAATCCTGGTCTTCAAGATAACTGCCATCGCTCCACCTGTACACTTCTAAAGATACATTGTTTTTACCTGTTTTTAAATATTTTGTAATGTTGAATTCCGCAGGAGCCATACTCCCCTGGCTGTAACCCACCTTTTGTCCGTTAATCCAGATATAAAATGCGCTCATTACGCCATCAAAATGAATTATGATCTCTTTCCCTGCCCATTCGGCCGGGAGATCGAATTCACGACGATAGGATCCGACAGGATTAGGTTCCTGGTTCTGAGTAAAATTTTCAGGAGGATTACCAAGGATCTTAGGGGGATTCCTTTCATAAGGATAGGTAACATTTGTATAGATAGGAGTTCCGTATCCCTCCATTTCCCAGCAGGAAGGAACATTGATATTGTCCCAGGCCATTACGTCGAAATCGTTTTTATAGAAATCAACAGGTCTCAGATTTGGATGTTTGACCCAGTTAAACTTCCAGGTACCATTCAGATTGATATACAATGGAGAACCGAATGGTACATCAGCTATTGCCTGACTGATGCTGGTATAAGGAATATAATGACTGTGCGGGGCTTCCTTATTGATCCCGATTAACTGTTCATTCTCCCAGTCGTTCTGCGCAATCAACGGGGTAATGAACAATAAGCCAATAAATAATGCAGTTAGAGATTTCATGAATACTTAGTTTATATTTAGAATAAATTTATCAGGCTCAAGTTAAAGGTTTATGGTGAAAAAAGAAATGAAAATGATGAGCGTAGTTTTTAACTACGCTCGTAATTCATTACAGTATTTGTCCGAAAATATAAGTAGTTCTTAGTACTCGGGTAATTGATAATCGTTATGATAAACAGGTGTGATAAGCTTATTGGCTGTCTCGGTTTTGAACTGCTGTTTGGCATCGTCCCAATAAACTTTTTCACCCGTACGGTATGCAATATTTCCCATCTGTGCCACAAGGGCCACTCCTCTTCCGATTTCAATACCTGCATTAAGCTTTTTAGGAGTGTTATTCTTAATACAATCGAGGAAATTCCTGACATGAAGATCAAGACCACTGCCAACATTTTTCTGGAGAGGAACAGCTTCCATTCTTTCTTTATCAGGAAATACTTCCCAACCGTTACGGTCGAGAACAAGAGTGCCGTTTTCACCTGTGTAGGCCATTCCATGAGGTCTTTTCCAGTTTCCAAGGCCGATACCAATTGTATGTTCCCATGTCATTGAGAAGTCATTAAAGTCATAAACAGTAGTCAGAGTATCGGGAGTGACCATGGCATCATTGGGAAAGGCATACTTGCCTCCAACAGCCATAACAGATTCAGGGACTGTTCTTCCCATTCCATATAATATATAATCAATAAGGTGCACTCCCCAGTCAGTCATGACTCCTCCCGCATATTCCCAGAACCAGCGCCAGGTCTGGTGAAAGCGGTTTTTATTGAAAGGACGTTTGGGAGCCGGCCCAAGCCACAGATCGTAATTAACACCTTCAGGTACAGGAGAATCAGGTTCTTTGGGGATGGCAGTCTTCCAGTCAACAAATGACCATGCTTTGCAAAGTCTGATTCGTCCCAGCTTGCCGGATTTAAGAAAGTTGATAGCATCCACAAAATGAGGCTGGCTACGCTGCCATTGGCCAACCTGGACTATCTTATCATGCTTCCTGACTGCTTTCTGCATTATGTTGATTTCGGCTATGGAGTTTCCAATTGGCTTTTCGACATATACGTGTTTGCCGGCTTCGAGCGAATGAACGAACTGAAGGCAATGCCAGTGGTCGGGTGTGCCTATGATAACAACATCTATATCGTTGTTTTCGAGCATCTGGCGGTAATCAACATAGAGTTTTGGCCTGGGAACATTGAGTTTTATCAGGTCGTCGGTCCGTCTGTTTAATACGTTCCGGTCGACGTCGCACATTGCAACGCATTCAACTTCAGGATTTTTGAGAAATGAGGTAAGGTCATTAAATCCCATACTGTTAGCCCCGATGAGAGCAACCTGTATCTTATCATTGGCTGCTGCTCTGCTACATGATATTGATATAGCTTCAAGGGGCAACACAGTTCCTGCAGTCAGTACAGATGCAGTTTTGATGAAATTTCTGCGGGTTGAATTCATATTTGCTGATATTTTAAAAGAGTATTTGCAAGGTAATATTTTATTGGCAGATGATCAATCTATCGTATAATATAAAATAAAAATGTAGCAACGCCCAATTTTGGCGTTGCTACATTTCCGTCGGATTAAATACAAGATCAACTACATCAGCTTTTTTGAACATTTTCTTTGAAATCTTCTTAATATCCTTAACGGTGTATGACTTGAGAATATTTTCATAATTAGCAGGATCGTCGCTGTTAATTCCATAGCTGTAAAACCGTGTAAGGGTACTCAACCAGTAGGCATTATGCAGCTTGCTCTCTTCCCTGTTCTTAAGAATATTATTTACTGCTTTGTCAAGATTCTCCTGGCCGGGGCCGTTCTTTATCATATTGTCCAGTTCCTTGTAAATGATTGCCTTCAGGTCGTTTGCGCGGACCGGGTTGCAGTCGAATGTTATAATTCCTTCACCGATCTCAGTGGGTCTTTTCTGAGCTGAAAGGGAAACACCCACACCATAGGTTCCTCCTTCGTCTTCTCTTACTTTTTCGGTATAAACAATATCGAGGATTCCCTTGATCACTTCAAGTCCCAGGTAGTTGTAAGGATTGTATTTAATATCTTCGGCAAAGGCAAGAAATACAGTTGATTTGGGAATAGTAAGGGGAAAGCTTATTTCGCGGGTTATCTTGCCTTTGGGCTGAACAACATTCCTGTTGATCCATGTTTCACTGCGCCCCCTGGCAGGCAGTGATCCAATATATTTCTCAACCAGAGGAATTACTGTTTGCTCTTCAACATTACCAACAATAAAGAAGGTGAACTCATCAGCACTGTAAAACCTGTCAGTGTAGATACTTCGGATATCATCAAAGGAGATGTTTTCAATCCCGTCTTTTGTAAAAATTACCGTTCTTGGATGATAACCGGTTACAATCAGGGAAACACTGTCGCTTTTCATTTTATTCGGATCTTTTTCCATGTTTGCAATAAGAGCGGCATACCTGTCGATTATTGCATTATGTGCTCCGCTATCGAACCTTGGGTGAGCAAAGCGCAGATAGAGAAGTTGCATCATTGTTTCAAAATCCTTTGGTGTTGATGATCCACTGATTGTTTCAGAGGTTTCACCCAGAGAGACTGCTACCGAAGCCTTTTTCCCGGCCAGCATCTTCTGGAGTGTAATATTATCATAATCGCCTGTACCATACATTGATACAACCTGCGGCAGAAGAGTTGCAGGCAGTACTAGATCATCCTCAAGTTTTGATATACCTCCTAAACTGAAAGCTGAAAGCAGAATATTATCTTTTTCATAATCAGCTTTTCTGTACACAACCTTAACATTATTTGCCAGTGTCCATTCTACAGCATCAAACTGCGGCAGAGGTACAGTCTTAATGATTTCTGAACCGGCAAGCTCATCTTTTATAAGGGATTCGGCCAGCTCTTTATCTTCATATGGAGTAAGAGGAGCATTCTTAACTTTGTTAATAATATCAAGGGCTTCCTGTTCTGTCAGGTGTATAATATCATCACCTTCAAGTCCCTGAATAATAATGGTCCGGTTTTCATCAATCATCACCTCTCTGAACTTTGCGGTGATCTCTTCAGCAGAAATGCCATCCACTATCTGTTTAAGAAATTCAAAATCGAAATCTATTGACGTGAGAGGTTCCCCTGTTAGAAAATAATCCTGAATACCCTGAACATAAGTGTCGTTATCAATTTTATCTTTCTGTTTATAATAATTCTCATATGTAGACAGCATGGAAGCCTTGGCTCGTGACAGTTCTCCGTTAAAGAATCCGAACCTCCTGGCTCTTTCAGCTTCGGTATAGATAGCTTCAAGTGCAAGGGCTTCTTCATTTTTACGTGCATTCGCGAAAATTGAAAATGCATCATACCCTCTTGCATAATAGCTGCCGAATGATATGGATCCACTGACAAACGGAGGATCTCCTTTCTGGAGAAGCTCACTGATCCTTGTGTTAATCATTGAATTCATCAGTGATATCACATGATTATCGCGTACGTAATTAAGATTTTTATTCTCCGGAGCCACTGCTTTATGAAGGGCAACCACTGAAACAGATGTCTGGGGGGCCTCCTTGTCTCTGGCAAGGACATAGTATGTCTCTTTATGATAAGGCACTTCTTCGAGTATTCTTGGTAGAGGATTTTCTACAGCGGGAATTTTCGAAAAGAGTGTTTTAATTTTTGCTTCAACTTCATCAACCTTTATATCTCCTACTATTGCAATAGCCTGGAGATCAGTTCGGTACCAGTTGTGATAAAAATTCCGTATTTTGTTGTACGGGAAGTTATTAATTACATCCAGACTCCCAATTATATCTCTTACAGCATACTTTGATCCTTTCAGAACAACAGGTATGACTTCAAATATCATACGTCTGGCAGCGTTCTTGCTGGTGCGCCATTCTTCAGCAATCACTCCCCTTTCGAGATCAATTTCCTTTTCCGAAAGAGTTATAAAATCGGACCAGTCGTTCAGTATAAACAGGCACGTATCAATAAGTCCGGGAACATCAACAGGTACATCCGAAAGGTTATAAACTGTTTCGTCAAACCCGGTATATGCATTGATATTATATCCGAAGGCCACGCCATGTTTTTCGAGACCGCTGATAATACCCTTTCCGGGGAAGTGTTCAGTGCCGTTAAAAGCCATATGTTCAAGGAAGTGGGCAAGGCCATTCTGATCATCGTTTTCAAGGATTGCTCCTACGTTCTGGATTATATAGAAGCTGGCTCTTTTTTCAGGTTCTTTATTGTGTCTGATGAAGTATGTGAGTCCGTTATCCAGTTTTCCCATCCTGATGTCAGGATCAACAGGTGCCGGTTTGTCAAGTTCAGGCTGTGCATGTGTTATTCCTGCTGCCAGTGACGTGGCAACAAGTATCAGAAAGGATTTTCGTAAATTCATTGTATGATTATTTGTTAAACAGGCCATGCAGTTCCGCATTAATCTTATCAATTACTTCGCTCAGATGATCATTGTTGTTCGGGAAATTATAATGATCGGCCTCCACGATGAGTAGTTTGCCAAGATCGTATGATTCTATCCATGCCTCATATCTTTCGTTCAGTCTTTTCAGGTAATCGATTCGGATTGAGCTTTCATATTCCCGGCCACGTTTCTGGATCTGATTTACAAGTGTCGGAACGGATGCCCGCAAGTAAAGAAGAAGATCAGGTGGTTGTATGAATGAGCACATCATTTTAAAGATAGTCGAATAGTTATCGAAGTCGCGTGTCGACATCAGACCCATTGAGTGAAGATTTGGAGCAAAGATATAAGCATCCTCATAAATGGTTCGGTCCTGTATAATCGACTTTTTGGATTTTCTTATCTCAATAATCTGACTGAAGCGTGAGTTGAGGAAATAAATCTGAAGGTTAAATGACCAGCGTTGCATATCCTCATAAAAATCGTTCAGATAAGGATTGTCATCCACATCTTCATAATGAGGTGTCCATCCGTAATGTTTGGCAAGTAATCCTGCAAGGGTTGTTTTGCCTGATCCGATATTACCTGCAATTGCTATGTGCATAGGTGAGTATGTTACTTAATGGTATAAAATTACTAAAAATTAATACACTTTAGCTCACTTTAGTCACTGCGGACTTTAGCTCACTTTTATCTCCGCAATTTTATACAAATCCTCAATATATTCCCTCGTATTTGACAACCTTGGGACCTTATTCTGACCACCCAGTTTGTTTTTGGCTTTAAGCCATTTATTGAATGTACCACGTGGAACAGCTCTTATTACCGGCATCATAAGATTAAGATCTTTAAATCGTTTGGTTTCATAATCGGAGTTAACCGATTTAAGTGTGTCATCAAGTATCTCAGTAAACCTATGTAAATCATCCGGTTCGCGTTCAAATTCTATCAGCCATTCATGCGAACCTTTTGTCTTAGTACCGATATAGACAGGTCCGGCAGTATAATCTGTAACTATCGCCCCTGTCGTCATGCATGCCGACTCCAGCGCTTTATCTGCATTCTCAATAATAACCTCTTCACCAAAGGCATTGATAAAATGTTTTGTACGACCTGATATTTTAAATTTATATGGTGCAAGGCTGGTAAAAATGATTGTATCACCTATCATATATCTCCACAGGCCTCCATTTGTTGATATAACTATTGCATAATTGATTCCTTTTTCGACTTCGCTTAGTGTGCAGACCGGGGGTGGGTCACTATTTAACCTGTCGACGGGTATGAACTCATAAAAAATACCATAATCAAGCATAAGCAGCATATCCTGACTTTTCGGATCGTCCTGTATCCCGAAAAATCCTTCGGATGCATTATAAGTCTCCATGTAATTCATCTGGTCTCCGTCAATCAGCTTCCTGTAATGTTCACGATAAGGGATAAAACTAATACCTCCATGAAAGAACACCTCCAGGTTCGGCCAGACATCAAGAAGATTGGATTTCCCTGTATATGCAAGTATCTGCTTTATAAGCACAAGTAACCAGGATGGTACTCCTGAAATATTGGTAACATTTACTCTGATTGTGGATTTTGTTAAGTACTCAAGTTTTTTTTCGAAATCATCAAGCAATGCAATCTTTTTAACAGGTGTTCTTAACAGTTCAACCCACGAAGGTGTATTTTGTATGAGGATTGCAGAAAGATCGCCATAAAGAGAGTTGTTACTTAATTTATTAATTTTATGGCTCCCACCCAGTATTAATCCCTTACCTGCGAAGATCTTAGTATCGGGTTTATTCAATGCATAAATGATAAGAATATCTCTTCCACCCCTGTAATGGCAATCTTCAAGCGATTCCTTGCTCATAGGGATGAATTTGCTTTTTGATGAGGTTGTACCTGAAGATTTGGCAAACCACCTTATTCCCCCCGGCCAGAGCAGGTTCATTTCTCCTCTTCGAAGTCTTTCAACGAAGGGCAGAAGATCTTCATAAGTTTGAAGCGGTACCCTCGATTGGTACTCACTTACTGATTTAACAGATGCATAATCATATTTCTTACCCCATTCAGTAGCGGTTGCTTTTGTCAGAAGGTTTTTAAGCGTTTTTTCCTGTATTTCGGAAGGAACTCTCTTAAATAGTTCAATCTGATTTATGCGTCTGGTATTAAGCCATTTAACTAAAGAAGGAATGATAGTCATTGAACTGGATAGGTTTGAATTTTAAAGATATAGAAAAAATATTCAGGATCGTTTAGTGAATTACCTGAAAATCTCTTTAAGTACTTCAAGAGATTTAATTTTTTTCAATCCGGGCAGGTGTAATGAATAATATTTCATAATTGTTTCGAGAACCTCATTTCTCTGAGATCCTGTCAGTGGAATATTTTTTGCGGAGTCGAATGAGGTGTTGAAAAAATCAGCCAGTATATCAGATATTTCAGTTCCTGCATAGTTGCCATGGACAGGAGGAACGGGAACGAATTTACCCTCCATCATATCAAACCAGTTATTTAGAGGGTTGGTTTTCAAACCAGGCTCAAAACCCAGAAAACTGGCGAGACCTGCAAGGAAGGCAATATGAAAATTTACAAAACCTGTTTTACGCGTGTCAAGGTATATAACAGAGTCTTCTATATAGTCGAACAGAGCTTCATTGGCACTCTCTTCTCTGAGTACAGAGGCAAGGACTTCTCCAAGGAAGATTGCAATACAACTCTTTCGCACATTGGCATGTATATCAACAGGTGCATATGAGACTGAGAACTCTTTCAGCGTCTGCATACTTCTCGATTCTTTGTTATACATTACCAGGTCGAGAATGAAAAGAGGCTGAAAGAAAACACTATGTTTCCCGGTTTTTTTCTTCCTCAAGCCTTTAATAAGGACCGACTGCCTGCCAAAATTCCGTGTATATAACCAGACTACTATACCCGAATCGGTATATTTTACCTGATGAAGTACTATTCCCTTTGTCTTTTCAATCATCCTGGGCAGAGTTTTACTTCAAATTTAAGACTATTGAGATTTGTAATCTATTTCAATATTAATTTTCGATCGATTTTTTTATATTTACCTGTCAACAAACTGCATTATGATCGCCATAAACAACGAAGAACTTTTAAAGCGTATAGCCCGGCTGGCCAGGCAGAACCAGGAGCTTGAAGAGTACATAAAAAAGCTTGAGAAACTGAATGAAAAGGTAACAAGGGAAAATGAGAAAATACAGTCTCTTTATGAAAAACTGTCACCTGCCGGCCTGAAACTGGAACGTGAGGTTGCAAAGAAGGAGAAGCCGCTCAAATTCAATATGGCGACAGTTCTTTTTGCAGACATTCATGGTTTCTCAAGACTTGCGGAAGGTATGGATTCCACATCAGTAATGGATGAGCTCGATGAGATACTTTTTGAGTTTGAGGCAATAGTAGGAGGTTTGAAAATTGAAAAGATAAAAACCATCGGCGACACCTTCATGTGTGCGGGAGGAATACCTGTAAAGAATATAACCAATCCGGTCGATGTTGTAATGGCTGCACTCGATATGCGCAACTACCTTGAACAATACGAACTGAGAAAAAGAGGTAAGGATAAAAGGATCTGGGAGTTGAAGATAGGGATACATACTGGTCCGGTTACTGCTTCAGTGTCAGGTAAAAAAAAGATTAACTATGACATCAAGGGCGACACAGTTAATACTGCCAGCCGTGTTGAAACTGTTTCGGAGAACGGTACAGTGCTCATCTCTGTGATGACCTATGAGCTTGTAAAGGAGTTCTTCGATTGCGAATATTATTGCAAGCTTCCTGTGAAATACAAAGGAGATCTTCAGATATATAAAGTAAAGGGACTAAAGCCTGAATTTTTGGTTGATGGCAAGGGACTTACTCCGAACGAATCATTCAGAATAAAGTTTGGACTAATCCAGTTTACAGATATTCAGGAGATAATTCTCGATAAGCTTGAGAAGGAACTACCCGATTATCTTTATTATCATAATGTTAAACACACTGTTGATGTTGTTACGGAAGTGGAGCTTATAGGATGGGCGGAAGGATGCACTGATGAGGAGATATTGCTTTTGAAGACAGCAGCATTATTACACGATGCAGGACATACAGTTGACTACGATAACCACGAATATCACGGAACAGTTCTTGCAAGAGAGTTGCTTCCCCAATACAACTATACACCTGAACAGATCGAACGTATCTGTTCAATAATAATGGCCACAAGAATGCCACCAAAACCGGCTAACCTCCTTGAATGTATAATTTGCGATTCTGACCTTGATTACCTGGGCAGGAGTGATTTTATCCCGGTGTCAAATACTCTTTTTGAAGAGCTGAAAGCCCAGAACAAAATGAGATCACTCAACGACTGGAACAAGCTCCAGGTTAAGTTTATTTCGGACCATCAGTACTTTACAAAGACAGCAAGAAGTCTCAGAGAAGTTAATAAACAGCTTCAGATTGAAAGGATACAGAGCCTGATAACCGAATAACTTACCTTATTACAAGCATTTTTGTAACGATGGCCTGTGTGCCGTCACTGCTAGCACAAAAAACAAGATAAACACCGGTTGTAACACGCCGGCCATTGTATGTGGTGAGACCCCACGAAGCCTGTCCTCCTTCAGATGTTGTCTCATAGACAAGGTTCCCGCTTATATCAGTTATTTTGATATCAGAATCTCTGATTAGACCTGTTATTGTGACATTGCCCTGAAAATCCTCCCTCACCGGATTAGGAAAAGAATAGACGTTAACAAATTCACTGGCTCCTGCTGTTGATTCACCTCTCACCGAAACCACTCCTTCGGATGTTCCGAACCATATCTCACCTGAAGTATTATCGAGAGCAACAGTGATTATTGAATCAGAAAGAATCGGACTGTTTTCTTTTTTGTAGTTTATGATCTGTTTTGTTCCATCAGGAGAAAGCAGGTAAGCGCCGGAACTGGATGTGCCAAGCCACTTCCTGTTACCTCCGTCGATGGCTATTGATGTAATTGTTTCTGTACCAAGCATATAGTCTGCAAGCCCCGTTCCGTCATTCCGTGGTATCTTTATCCTGAATGCCCTCGTATCATCATCAAAAATACTCTCCGGATCGTAATATATCAGAGGTCCATGATCGGTACCTACCCATATAGTGCCATCAAGATCTTCTGCAATAGAAAAGACTGATGAGAAGATTTTGTTCTCGGTATCTTTTACTGAAAATCTTTTATAATTATCATCACCTGAGATCTCCGGTGTATTATTGTCATCCAGCACAAACAAACCATAACCTCCAGGGAGAACTATCCATTTCTGACCTTTTGTTGTAATAATGATATCCCCGGCTACGGGTGCATCAATTGTTATCGGATTAACAATCCAGCTTCCATCGGGTTTTAAGATTTTTATATTACCGGCGACACCAGTATTTGTAATCCACAGGTTCTTTGACCGATCCATTGCAAGACCGCAGATCTTCACATTGTTGGTTCCTGGAATCTCGGGCTGGAGAGGAGAGTTTAACTCATTGTAATGATTCATCAGAATATTATTTTCATATTCCAGCAGACCATTACCCCATGAAGATATAAAAAAGTGATTGCTGTTGCCGGGATCGATCACAGCCCTCATGGCATCATATTCTGTGCCGGAGATGATATTATTAAAGCTATTGTTTTCATGAACCGAGACCTGAAAAGGCCTGCCAAGTCTGATCCATGTATTATCTGTACCTCCTCCGCAAATAATTGTTTTACCGGTTGCTGATACTATCCCTGTGACATTGTTACCAGCCGGACCAGGTATAGTTAAAGGCAGGAATTGTGTCATAGTCACACCTTTTACCAGACCGTAATTAATATCTGCAATCCAGATATTGTCATCATCGGTAATTCCCTGTGTGATATTGGTAGCACCCCAGCCATACGATGATATTGTTTTAATGAGATTACCCGAATTATTATAGTAATTTATAAAACCCGGTGATGAAATTGTAAATCCTTCGGGAGCAATATCGAAAGAGTTATTGAAGACACCGGGGCTGCCGGTAAAAAAGGTACTCCCGTTTTCAATGACATAAACCTCATCCCCGGATGAGGAAGGATCCGATTCGTTAACATATAACCTGCCTCCGGAAAAAACTGCATGGTTGAACCTTGATCCGGGGGCTGGCAAATCGTTGATTCTGTTCCAGTTCCCGAAATATGAGAGACCCTGGTTTGATGGATCAGCATACCACACACCCTTGCTTGTTACAGCATAAACCTGGTCATTCCCGAAAGCTATATCAAAAACCTCTGTATCATCAATACCGTTTCCGGGCTTCCATGTATCATGAATCTCCTTCTTAATCAGGTCAACAACTACTATTCCAAACCCGGAAGCCAGGTAAGCAGATTTTCCAAGTGTTCTTATCCGGTTAATTCTTTTATTCCCCGGTATGTATTTATTATAAATATCCGGTATATTATAAACGGTGTTATTGCTTACAAGGTCAATATTGGTGTTTGTGAATACGATAATAAGAATTGAATTTTCTTTAGACCATGCGATTGAACTAATTCCTGTTTCCGAGAGACCGTTTACGTGTGATAACTTCTTCAGTTCGCTATACTCTTTATTATAAACTATTATTGAGGAGCCTGTTGACGCATAAACCTCATTCATGCTGACACAAATACTCTTTGCTGTATTATAATTTAGGTGGTCTGACCAGGAACCGACAGGCATCTGACCTTCTGCAGGATTCGCAAACAAAATAATACCTGTTATGATCAAAATGCTTCTCATCAGGGAATAAACAGTTATATCTGTTCTTTATTGCTTTGCGTGGTATTTAGCAACAAAAACTTCTTTAATTTCTCAAACGCCCGTGCCCTGTGAGAAATTGTGTTTTTCTTATTCAGATCCATTTCAGCGAATGTGAGTGTATTACCTTCAGGAACAAAAACCGGATCATATCCAAATCCCTCTTTACCTCTTTTTTCAGTAATAATGGTTCCATTAACTATGCCTTCGAAAAGGTATTCCTTTTCATTTATTATCAGCGCTATAACAGTTCTGAACCTGGCCTTCCGGTTTTTCGTCTCACCCAGCATTGCAAGTATCTTTTTGATATTGGCATCTGAGTTCTTATCTTCTCCCGCGAACCGTGCAGAATGAACTCCCGGGAGGCCATCCAATGCATTAACTTCCAGTCCGGTATCATCAGCAAACACATCAAGACCAGTAGCTTTGTGAATAAACCTGGCTTTTGTAAGAGCATTTCCTTCAAGCGTTGGTTCGGTTTCAGGGATATCCTCTTCCATATTAATATCATAAAGGCTGAGAAGGATAAAGCTTTTTCCAAGAACATGCCTTATTTCTCTGATTTTATTCTTATTATTTGAAGCGAATACGAGTTGCATGGTGATGATCTGAAATTCCGGATAAAAATACTCAAATTTGAGCTTTCCTTTTGACCGGAGTAGATTATATACTACATTTGGAATGATTTCATGCAACATATTTGTATATGTTCCATTTCAGGAGTTTAAAATTATTTGTTGGAGTTATTGCATTTTTAATAATTCTTTCAAAATCTTTATCAGCTCAGGGAAATTATGGATCAGAGAATGTTCCGGCTCTTTCCATGATAACAATAAAAGGTGATTCAGTTGCTGTTGTTCAGCCAGGCCCGAATGGTCTGGATTATTCCGGCAATAATCCGCTTATTCTGAATTTCAGAAATAATAATATCGCATTTGAATTTGAACCGGCAGAATCCTTCGAATTTCAATATTTTCTTGAAGGATTTGACAGGAAGGTATCCTCATGGCAAAAGGCCGGTTTTAAGGAATATACCAATCTACCCGCCAGGAAGTACATCCTGAGGATCCGCTTCAGAAGCCAGGATAATCTGACAGGTGAGATCGAACCGATCGCTTTCATAATAAAACCTATGTGGTATTTCTCTAAGGTGGCCATAGCTGTTTATCTGACTTTGTTTTTTCTGATCATCTGGGTATTATATGAGCAGCTCAATTACAGATTTGCACGCAAGCAGTATATGCTTGAACAAATAATCAATAAAAGAACAGAAGATCTTATTATTGAGAAAGAAAAGACAGAAAAACTACTTGCCAATGTACTTCCAAAGAACACTGCAGATGAGCTAATGGCCAAAGGCAAGGCAGCAAAGATCAAGTATAATTTTGTAACTGTTTTGTTTTCAGATATTCAGGGGTTTACACAGATTGCTGAGGAGATGAATCCTGAAGTATTGATTGATGAGCTTGACAAGTTCTTTTTCCATTTTGATTCAGTTGTGGGAAAATACCGGATTGAAAAGATCAAAACTATTGGCGATGCCTATATGTGTGCAGGAGGGATTCCTGAAAAAAACAGAACCAATCCGGTTGAGGTTATACTGGCTGCCCTCGAGATGCAGGCATATATGAAAAAACTGAAAGAAACGTCGGAAGTGGCAGACATGAAATATTGGGATATCAGGATAGGGATACATACGGGAACTGTTGTAGCAGGAGTCATTGGTCAGAAAAAGCTGTCATATGATATCTGGGGTGATACCGTAAATACTGCAAGCCGTATGGAATCGTCGGGAGAAGGTGGTAAGATTAATATCTCAGGAACAACCTATGAGTTTGTAAAGGACTTTTTTATTTGTGAGCACCGGGGTAAAATGCCTGTTAAGTATAAGGGAGAGCTTGATATGTATTTTGTAAACGGAATTGTTCCGGAACTCTGTGATGAAAATGGAGAGCCTAATAGCAAATTCTTCAACAGGGTGCAGATGATTAAGCTGCAGGACATAGAGGAGCTGATCACTAATATGTATAATGACGAAGCCCCCCCGAACCTTTATTTTCATAACCCATCACATATAAAGAATATCATTGATCAGGTTGAATTGCTTGCAACAGCAGAAAACCTGCCTGAAGAGGAGTATATTGTTCTGAAGCTTGCTGCTATATTTCTTTATACCGGATATATTTCGGATTATGAAAAAGCAATGGAAGCCTCACTTGTCCATGTTGAAAAGGTTTTACCGGTGTTTGGATTTGAACAAAAGACTATCAAAGCTGCCAGCAACCTTATCATCAATTCGTTCAATGAACATTATCAATCGCTTTGTGATAAAATACTTCATGATGCCAGGTACGATTATCTTGGCAGGGTTGACTTTATCAAACTGACGGATAAGTTACTAAGGGAGAGAACGGAGTATGGTAAAGTTACTGATTCTTCAAGCTGGATAAACATACAAAGGAAGTTGCTGCTGGATCATGAGTTTATGACAAACACAGCCAGACTACTCAGGAGCGTTGCAATTGAAGATCAGGTCGCCAGCCTTCAGGAGTATAATAAATAATTGATTTTCCGATACAAAAAACTTCAGAGATAATTTTTAAAGATGTACTTTTACGACAAATTCTAACATCCCGGATATGGAAAACCTCGACTGGAAAAATCTTCCCTTTGGTTATATTAAGGCTGATTATAATTTACGTTGTATATACAGGAATGGGAGATGGGGCAAGCTTGAAGCAACGTCTTCTGAATATATTAATGTTCATATAGCTGCAACCGGTTTACATTATGGTCAGGAGGCATTTGAGGGATTGAAAGCATATATGGGAAAGGATGGAAAGGTAAGATTATTTCGCTGGGAAGAAAATGCTAAAAGGTTCATTCATTCAGCCGAAGGAATTAAGATGGCACCTTTCCCGCTTGAAATGTTCAGAGAGGCTCTGTTTGAGGTAATCAGGCTGAATAAAAGGTTTGTACCACCCTACGGATCCGGAGCCACATTATATATCAGACCACTTCTGTTCGGCAGTGGAGCTGAGGTTGGTGTTAAACCTGCCCTGGAATATACTTTCATATTGTTTGTTTCACCGGTGGGTCCCTATTTCAAGGAAGGATTTACACCCGTTAATATGCTGATATGTAGAGATGTTGACAGAGCGGCTCCATTAGGAACAGGGACATTTAAGGTTGGCGGAAATTATGCGGCAAGCCTGCGGGCTATAATTGCTGCCAAAGAGAAGGGATATTCCAACTCTATTTTCCTTGATGCAAAAGAAAAAAAATATATTGATGAATGCGGTCCGGCCAATTTCTTCGGGATAAAAAACAACACCTATATCACACCAAAATCGGAATCAATTCTGAACTCGATAACTAATATGAGTCTGATTGAGATTGCACAGAGTATGGGGATGAAAACAGAGCGGCATGCCGTTCCAGTGGACGAATTATCGACTTTCACTGAAGCAGGGGCATGTGGTACAGCTGCAGTGATAAGCCCTATTGCGAAGATTTTTGATCCTGAAACCAATATTGTGTACGAATATAGCAAGGATTGTATTGCAGGGCCATTAACCACCAAGCTTTATAACAAGCTTGTTGCAATACAGAACGGAGATGAGCCGGATGAATTCGGGTGGATTACGGTACTGGAGTAAAAAGAAAGAGGGAGAGGATTTAGAGCCGAAGTAAAAAAAAATGTGAAGAATAAGGAAACAGGATTATCGAAGACAAAACTGAGAAGTTCTTATGTGACACTGGTAATCAGTGTTTCTCTGGTTCTTTTCCTGCTTGGCATTCTGGGGCTTGTACTTATTAATGCAAAAGAGCTGTCAGATTATTTTCGTGAGAGCCTGTCGTTTTCCGTGATGCTTGATGATAATGCTAAAGAGGCAGATATCAGAATGTTACAAAAAGATCTTGATGCCAAACCATACGTAAAGTCCACCGAATATGTCTCAAAAGAAGAGGCTGCCCTGAAGATGAGGGAAGATCTTGGAGAAGACTTTATAAGCTTTCTTGGTGATAATCCTCTACCCCCTTCAATTGATGTCTATCTGTATGCAGGATATACAAGCCCTGACAGTGTTGCCGTTATTGAAAAATATGTTCTTGAGTATCCGTTTGTCAGGGAGGTTTATTACCAGGAATCACTTTTGATCCTGATAAATGAAAATGTCAGTAAGATCAGCATTTTTCTTCTGGTTATAAGTTCATTCCTGTTTTTAATAGCGGTTACCATAATAAATAATACTATCAGGCTTTCGATATACTCGAAGAGGTTTCTTATAAGGACGATGCAACTTGTAGGGGCAACCAGGGCATTCATCAGGAAGCCTTTTATCATCCGCAGTATTTATCATGGGGTTCTTGCAGCATTGATTGCGATGACTCTGCTGATGGGACTGTTGTATCTGGTTGAGAAAGAGTTTTTCAGGCTCTTTTCCTTTGAAAGCACAAAGCTTTTAATCCTCCTTGGGGCATTTATTATTACAACCGGAATCTTAATAAATATTATTTCAACATATTTGTCGGTGAACAGATATCTTGGTATTTCAGAGGATAAACTTTATTACTGATCATATTATGAGCACAAAGAAAAAAAAGGACGAGAGATTAAATTTTGCGCTTGGTCGCGAGAATTATAAATTACTGGCTATTGGTTTTGTAATAATTGTAATAGGATTCTTACTGATGCTGGGTGGTAAAGCAGAGAGTCCTGATGAATTCAGTGAAAAGATTTTCAGCTTCAGGAGAATAACACTTGCACCAATTGTAGTGTTAACAGGATTTGTGTTCGAGATATGGGCAATAATGAAGAAGCCAAAAGATCCTGATAAGTAGTCTTGACAATCAGACATTATGAATTGGCATGAAGCGATAATCCTTGGCCTGGTCCAGGGACTGACTGAGTTTTTACCTGTAAGCAGCTCAGGACATCTTGAAATCGGGAAATCACTTTTTAATATAGATGCAGCCAGTAACTTTTATTTTACAGTAGCGGTACATGGAGCCACTGTTGCCAGCACACTGGTTGTTTTCTGGAGGGAGATAATAAAGCTGCTGAAGAGATCGCTGGAATTCAGGATGAATGATGAGACAGTCTATGTAATTAAGCTTGTGATCTCAATGATCCCGGTAGGTATTGCAGGGCTTTTCTACAAAGATTTTTTTGAAGGACTTTTTAACGGTAATATGATTTTTGTCGGATCGATGCTTCTTGTTACAGCATTGTTATTGGCATTGGGCCATTTTATGAAAAAAAAAGAGAGGAACATAGGATATCTCGATTCGTTTATTATTGGAATAGCACAGATGTTGGCTGTATTACCTGGTATCTCAAGGTCAGGAGCTACCATCGCTACAGGTATGATGCTAGGTAACCGGAAGGATGAGTTGGCAAAGTTTTCCTTTCTGATGGTTCTGGTCCCGATTATAGGAGCTAATTTGCTGGAAATATTTACGGGTGAAATAACAACCGGCAGTATTGGAGTCGGAATGATACTTGTCGGAGCTTTTACAGCATTCGTGTCAGGTTATTTAGCCTGTCGCTGGATGATCACTCTGGTCAGAAGGAGTAAAATGCTATGGTTCGCAATTTATTGCACACTAACCGGATTAATAACTGTTTTTCTGTTATAGGATGGTTCAGGACCGGATAACTCTTTATGAAGAAGGGCAGGTGTTGTTATTCGATAAACCTGTTTACTGGACATCCTTTGATCTGGTAAATAAGGTAAGGATAATGATCAGGAGTGAGCTTGGGATCAGGGAGATTAAGGTTGGACATGCAGGGACACTTGATCCTCTTGCTTCAGGTTTAATGATAATATGCACCGGGAAAGCCACAAAAAGAATTAACGAATTCAGGGATCTTGATAAGGAGTATATTGCAAAAATTCATCTCGGTAAGACGACTCCCTCTTTCGATCTTGAGACACAGATTGATAATAGTTACCCGACAGGTCATATTACCCGTAAAATGGTAAAGAATACTCTCGAAATGTTTAAAGGAGAACAGAAACAGATACCACCCCTGCATTCCGCAAAACTCATTAGAGGTAAGAGAGCTTATGAATTTGCCAGAAAGGGGATCCGTAAAAGCCTTGAACCGGTATCAGTAGTCTTCAGGGAGCTTGAATTACTTTCTTTTGACATTCCTGAAATATCAGTAAGGATTATATGCAGTAAAGGAACATATATCCGTTCCTTTGCCAGGGATCTCGGTAAGGCGCTGGGCAGCGGAGCTTATCTCTCGGCTCTTGAAAGAACAGGAATCGGCCCGTTCCGGTTAAGCTCTGCACTAAATATTGAAAAATTCAAAAAAAGTCTTGATGATTTGAAACAAAATGGAAAATAATACGTATAAAGGTTTTCGAAAAATCAAATAATAATATACAAAAATGAAATTATCACAATTCAGGTATACCCTGCCACAGGAATTGATTGCTCTTTACCCCACTGAAAACAGGGATGAATCGAGACTATTAGTACTGAACCGGAAAAGCGGGGAAATGCAGCACAGGATATTTAAGGATATTACAGAATACTTCAGGGAACATGATGTCCTCGTATTTAACAATACAAAAGTGTTTCCTGCACGGTTATATGGTAATAAGGAGAAGACAGGGGCTGAGATTGAGGTATTTCTTTTAAGGGAACTGAACAGGGAACAGCGATTATGGGATGTTCTGGTTGATCCGGCACGAAAGATAAGGATTGGCAATAAACTCTATTTCGGTGAGAATGATGTGCTGGTTGCTGAAGTTATTGACAATACCACGTCGAGGGGAAGAACACTGAGATTTTTGTTTGACGGAACTTATGAGGAGTTTAAACATACACTTTACAGCCTTGGTGAAACACCTCTTCCCAAATTCATTAACAGACCTGTGGAACCAGAGGATAATGAGCGTTATCAGACGATTTTTGCCAAGTACGAAGGTGCAGTGGCAGCTCCTACGGCAGGCCTCCATTTCAGCAGGGAATTACTTAAGAAACTGGAAATTATTGGCGTTGACTTTGCAGAGATAACCCTGCACGTGGGACTTGGCAATTTTCGGAGCGTGGATGTGGAGGACCTTACCAAGCATAAGGTTGATTCGGAGAGGATCAGAATAATGGAGGATGCGGCCGAGATTGTCAATAAAGCAAAAGATAACAAACACAGGATATGTGCTGTGGGCACAACTGTAGTCAGAACCCTTGAAAGCTCCGTTTCCACAAGCGGTTATCTCAAGCCGTTTGACGGCTGGACCAATAAATTTATTTTTCCTCCGTACGAATTCAAAGTGCCGGATATGATGATAAGCAATTTTCACCTGCCCTATTCCACGCTTCTAATGATGGTTGCTGCTTTTGCGGGTTATGAACTTCTTTTTGAAGCTTACAGAACAGCTGTTAAGGAGAAATACAGGTTCGGCACTTACGGGGATGCAATGCTGGTGCTATAAAAAAGTCTTGCGCTTCACACTGTCCCTGCAAAACATACGATCATTAACGATTTCCGGCAGGTCATCAAAATTAACCACATTAATCTGGAATAATTTCTATCTTTCGATTATAAATTAACGGTTGCTATAATGCAACCTTGATTGATTTAATTGAGTCTTAGTAACATATTATTAATTAGTCCGTTTAATAATTTAAAATAAGGACAATGAAATAGAATAAAGAGCTGACCGGCTTAAAAAAAAGAGAGAGGTAAGGCGGAAGGTGATTTTTGTATTTTCTTGATTTTGGAGAGTAGCCTTAAAATATTGACAATCAGTAAAATAACCTGTAGTAATAAGGATAAGAATAGAGGTTATTCAGTAATCCGAAGGATTATTCTGACCCTTCTTTTCTGTCTTTTGCCTCTAATTTCAACTTATTCACAGTGGCTTTCAGGATATATTTACAGAAAGACAATTACTATTCCTGCCGCCCAGGTTAGCGGAGGGCCTCATACTAATTTCCCTGTTCTTGTTTCAGTGACTGATGCTGATCTTGCAACCACTGCCAACGGGGGCTATGTAGAGAATGCAAATGGGTGGGATATTGTTTTTTCACAGGATCATGTATCTGCACTTAATCATCAGGTCGAATACTATAATCCAACAAACGGCAATCTGATAGCCTGGGTTAATATTCCGAACCTGCCGGCCGGAGGTATTACCTTTTACATTTATTTTGGGAACTCATCTGTTGCAGCCGATCCTTCAACAACTGCTACATGGAGCTCTGACTACAACGGTGTATGGCATCTGGCCGGACTCGATGATGCAACCAGTTATGGGAATAATGCAACTGATTATGGTACTGGAAATTCTTCTACTGCAAAAATTTATTATTCAAGAAGGTGTTACGGATCGGGTGAGTATTTTCAAATAACTCAAACAACAATTCCTAACGGAAGTTTCACTATCTCTCTCTGGTTCAGACCTAGTGATGTTTCCAATAGCACATTGTTTGACCTGAGCAGAAGTACTTCTGACAAGTATTTCTTTTCCTCATTTACTTCTGCTACACTTTACT
>Ga0315544_1000280_pt1 | contig 50224 bp, 51 predicted proteins | sample SalMarSW160130MG_2_FD_202543 | JGI IMG/M metagenome (GOLD analysis project Ga0315544, IMG submission 202543) | Salt marsh sediment microbial communities from the Plum Island Ecosystem LTER, Massachusetts, United States - Salt Marsh Sediment SW1601-130 ...
AATTGCCCAATCTATGGAAGCCACATCTACGTGGAAACGGAACTGGGCACAAAAATTGAAACATCCCAGCTTTTCTGTAAGAGCTTCTGCAAGGCACACGCCCAATCCATGTTCGAAAAGTTCATTCCCTTCCCCGTAGAGGTATCGCAACCGCTAAGGATGGCAACTGACGGAAGATGCGAGTTCCGTATCAGGATTGCCCCCACTTCTGCTGCGCCGACTAAAGAGAAGTATGTTCCATTGGTTGTGTCTTGGAACGTGACATTAAAGTGTAATCTGAAATGCTCACACTGCTACCTCAACGCTAAAGAGACAAAGCTGCCGGACGAGCTGAGCACTGACGCGGCGAAGATGCTTATACATCAGATTACCGAGGTTAGCAGACCTCTATTAATTCTGAGTGGTGGCGAACCTCTGCTTAGAGAGGATATCTACGAGATCATTCGATATGGTGTAGACCGTGGTTTAAGGATGGGTATGGGAAGCAATGGGATGCTCATCGACGACGAGGTTACAAGAAGACTTGAAGATGCTGGAATGGGGACGGTGGCAATTAGCTTAGACTCGAGCATAGCGGAGCGGCATGACGAGTTCCGCGGCGTTAAGGGCTGCTGGGAACATGCTGTGAACGCTATCAAAGCCCTCAAGAAGAGCAGCATACAGGTTCAGGTTAACAGCACAGTGACTCCACAGAACTACGATGAGGTGGATGACATAATGTCGCTGGCGGAAGACTTGGGCGTAGAAAATTTTCACCTGTTTTTCTTAGTGCCTACAGGAAGAGGAACCGATATCGAGGATATAACGCCGAGAATGTATGAAGATATGATTACGAGTACGCTCGCCAAAATTACAAAGTATAAACTGAATGTGAAGCCTTCATGTGCCCCCCAGTTTATGCGGGTTGCTAAGGAGCAGGGGGTTGACATGTCGCGTTGGGTTCGAGGCTGCATGGCTGGACTGTATTATTGTCGTATCTATCCTTCGGGGGAGGTTACTCCCTGTCCATACATGCCGCTCAATCTTGGGAACATCCGCGAAAGGTCCTTTAGGGATATTTGGTTCAACTCGGAGGTTTTCAAGGCTCTGCGTGACTTTGACAGGCTGAAGGGAAAATGTGGGGTGTGCGAATATCGTGATGTATGCGGCGGATGTCGTGCCAGAGCCTATGGTGTGACCACTGATCTTATGGACTTTTGTGGTGCTCTGCATGAACCAACAGAATCGCGGGGTGATTATCTGGCAGAAGATCCATGGTGTATCTATCAGCCGAAGGCTATGTCGTACAGAAAGGAATAACATTAAAAACCGCAAAATCTTTTCTTTATCCCTCCAGTAAGAACGTGTTGTTGGGAAAGAGGTAAGAAAGATGAATGGTGAAAAGGTTTTGATGGGAAAAAGAAAGAAGATTGCTTTGGTTGCGCATGACAACAAGAAGGAAGACTTGATGGAGTGGGTGAAGTTCAATAAGTACCTTTTGAGTCTGCATGAACTTTATGCAACTGGAACAACAGGAAAGATTATCGAAAAAGTAGGCTTGGAAGTAGTCAAGCTTAAGAGTGGTCCTTTGGGTGGTGATATGCAGGTTGGAGCCAAGATTGCAACCGGTGAAATTGATTTTCTGATTTTCTTCTGGGATCCGCTTGAGTCTCTTCCTCATGATCCTGACGTGAAGGCTCTGTTGCGTATGGCTGTGGTGTGGAATATACCTGTGGCATGTAACCGCTCCACCGCCGACTTCATGGTATCATCAACGCTGATGGATCAGGAATACGACAGAATTCTTCCAGACTATGAGAATTATCGGCAACGCCGAATAGGCTGATTAGTTGACAGCTGATTAGTTCGCTGTCAGACGTTTGTCTCTATTTCGTTGCCGCGGTGAAAGGCAGTTGGTACAGGGGAAACCGTTTTGTGTTGTCGCTTGGTTTTTCCGAAAAAAGCTGTTTTTCAACAATACGCTGTTATTAGGCTATCCTTAAGTTACAACTTATCTTTTGATGTTGCTTTTAGTTCAAATAAAACCTGAAAAGTCTAGGCTTTTTCATTTTTCCTTATAGGGGTGGGCAAGGTCGTAAATAAATAAAAGTAAATATGATTTAATCTTCAGCATTGCGCGCACAACTACAAACATGTATTTACCATCGTAAAATAGAAACATAGTCATAATTCATAAACTTCTTTTACGGCTAATAAGTCAACTTCTTGTGACATCATTAAGATAGAGGTCTTAAAAGATTTTGACAGATGAAACATCTTCGTGAATTAATCTTTTCAAGACCTTACAATTAAGTGAGGAATAACTCGTGCCAGAATGTCACATATGTGGTCTTGAAGAACCAGAGGAAGACGGTTTCTATTGCAATGATTGTGGAGAATTTACGTGTAATTCATGTGGGGATGGAGACCTCTGTCACCTCTGCATAGGAGATGAAGTTTTTTTCCTTGATATTTTAGATTAAAAAGGGAATGCTGATAAATGTCTTGCTCGCGTGGATGTTGGATTACTAAGTAGATTAGCCCCGTTCTACCTATGAATGCGCACGCGCGGAACCATGAAGGAAACAGATATGAATAAGGGAAAAAATGAAACATGGATTTGTTTGATATGTGGAGAAGAAAACCCTGATGACGAGGATATATGTCAAGGTTGTGGAGCTTATAGAGAAGAACCTGCATATGATGCTATTGCAGATGATGAAGATTGATAATTATTATCCTTTTTTAGGAATGGATAACCCCACAGTTTAGTTAATTATTTTTTTGGGTTTTGGTCCGTCGATTGTCCATTTATCCATCTGGATTAAGTCAATTTCTGGTTTTAATTTCTCGAGAATATTATTAGCAAATTGATTTTCATGTGTAGCTATTAGTAGTTGACGATATTTAACTAGAGATTTTAAGGTATCCACCAGGGCATCTTGAAATGTTGGATCCATATTCTGGGTAGGATCGTCAAGAATCAGCAGTGGAAGATTTACTGCAAGCTTCTGGTTTATTGAAAAGAAAAGAGACAATGCTGTAGCATTTGCTTGAGCTGTGCTAAAACGAGTGTTAACATGGGTTTCAAATTCCGCTTCTTTATCATAGGCTAATAGATCATAGGAAACTGGCTCCTCAGCAATTGGTATTATCTTAATTTTCCTGAAAATGGGATGACCAATTATTTTATCATAGTATTCGTTTATGGAACTTTCAAATTCTTCAAGAGATTTATTGGTTAAATCGTTTTGGTGTATGCTAAGTAATTCCCGAATAGTCAGTAGTGAATTTTCCAAATCATCCAGTTTCACAATTTTGTAACTTATTGCATCAATTTTTTCGTCTATTTTGGATTCTTCTCCTGATCTTCGCTCAAAGTCTTCTAATTTGGATAGGTAATCAATTATTGGCTCGATTCTCTTAACATCATTTCGAATCGAGTCTATGCTTCCAGTTTCCTGAAGTTGATTGATTTTTGATTCAAGTTGAGTTAGGTATGATCTACTTGAAGCATCCAGTGAAATAGGATCTTTAGGACTGATAGGGGGTATTAGCTCTTTTAGATTCTCTTCCAATTCCTCGATGGTTTTAACGGTTTCTTCATGTTCCCTTATCTCTTGTTCATTTTTCCGTTTTTCCAATTTCTTATCTTGAATTTCACGGTCAAGTTCTCGTATTTTATTTCGTAACTCTTCTAGAAGGTTGTTAGCTTTTTCAATTGTAATGTCTTTAAGACCTGTATATTCCTTCAATCGTTGGAGTTTATTAGTTAAATCTGTATTGAGTAAATCGATTTGTCTTTGAAGATCTTCCACCTTAGAGATAACTGAAAAAATCTTTTTATTTTCACTTTTTAGATCCTCAATTCGTTTCTTGTTTAAGATTATCCGTTCTCCAGTAACTTTGTTTTGGGTCTCAAGTTCCTTTAGAACACTTTTTGTTTCAATTTGTTGCTTACAGACGGGGCAGTTGCTAGGTCTAGTTTCGCTAATGAACAGATAGGCTGACGAAAGAATATTAGTTAACGAGTCCTCTTTCTTGATTTGATTCTCTAATCGATCAATCTCCGTAAAATTCTCATTTCTTTCTGCAACTAAGTCGGAATATTCACCAGAATCCTTTACAAGTTTCTCTAGGTTCTCTTTTTTTCTTACGTAAGAGGGGTGAAGATAATTATAATCACTCAAGACAGGACCAATCTTATCAACTGTCTTTGAGTGACTTTCTTGTTGACTTTCTTGCGTTTTTATCTGTTGTTCAAGCATAAGAGTGTCTTTTTTGAGCCTTTCGATTGATTGCCCCTTAATCTTGGCTCTTGCATTATCTAGTTGTCTAAGAGTTTCCTGAATCTGCATTCTTTGTGTTTGATATTCGCTAATTTGGTCACTTCTGGCCCTTTCAACCGACAGTAGTAATGAATCTACGAGTTTTAGAAAGTTACGTACTGAATGTGTATCGGTTATCTTGAATTGGTCGATCTTAGGTTCTAGATTGTATTCTTTGAGAATAACTTCTAACTGAGGAACTAATGTATTCTTAAAAATATCCAAATGTTCAAAAGTTAATTCCTTTTTCTCATAGCCGTCTTTTATTAGCTCGGATTCCTTTTGGTCAAGGCGTTCCTTACTCTCAATTTCTATGGCCTTTTTTTGATCTTCAAGACTGCTCTTAATTTCTTGAAGAATTTTGATTTCTTTTTGGATTTTCCTTTTCAATATTATTTTGAAGTTTAGTTCTTAATCTTTTTGCATCACTTCGTCGAATGATAGTGGAGTCAGCAATTTTTGTTTTGGACTTGATTGTTTCTATTAATTCAAGGTCGATCTCATAACCTACAGAATTTCTTTGAAGTTCTTTAGCAACTTTCATGATAGTACCAGAACCCAGATATGGGTCCGCGCGCGAAGCCCACCAGTGTATGGAAAACATTTTAGATTATTGTGCAAAATGAGCGGTATTATCTCTTTTCCACGATATCACTTAGATATTTGCTTCCGATTCTTTTGCAGACTGAACAGAAACCACTTCTTTCAACAGCTCTGTTATGCCTTTGGATATGCAAAAGCGGGGTTCGATTTGACCGACTAAAATGTTCAGCTATCTTCTCATAACTTAACCCTTCCTCAATGTAGAGTCTTATCCTTTCTGCATGCTCACTGTCACTTACTGTTCTAAATGTACCACGATACTCTCCTTCGTTCAATTCTTCTCCATACTCAACTTTTATTTCCACTGCTTTGAGGATGTTTTCTTTTTCTCGTTTATGCCATTCATGAAAAGGGAACTCGCCTAAGCCAAGGGCTCCTTTTCGTGTGATGATGAAGAAGTTTTGTGGTTTCATGTTGCGGATGGTGGATGGGTTGAAGTAGCTGTAGAGCCAGTTCAAGTCTTTGGCGAGGCCTTGAACTCCCTGAGCTTTCAGAATCATGTAATCAGCTAAGTTTCTTATGTCGATGTCGATACTATAGAACCTCACTGAATCCAAGCCTAATGCTATTCCCATGTGCCGAGCCTCTCTTATGAGGTAAATCATCTGCGATTTGGCGAAGACCTAGTTATCTGAAACCTTTAATCTTGAATAGTAAAAGTTGGCTGCTTCTCTACAAACCATGTAGACGAGACGTTTGTAATGGAGCCTCTTGTAAAGCAGATCCGTTAACTTGGCTGCGTGAGAAAATTCTTGGTCCACACTCAAGTAAAGAGGTGACGCACTAACTACGATATCGTGTTTTTCAAAATCAGAAAGCTTTACTGATTCAACAGATTTTGCCGGAAAGGAACTGTCAACATCAACATTGTCACCATGAACCAATAGAATCTTCTTGTCGTCTGCATAAGGCGAACGTAGCCAGGCTAAACCTTCTCCATCCCTGCTACCAAAAAGGTCGAATACAACAGCGTTTTTCTCTAGGTATTGACAGGCCACATGTTCGAGGAAGCTAGATTTTCCACTTCCTCTTACTCCTAAGCAGAACCATGTTGAAGGCCTGTTGAATTTGATTGCCTCGTTGCCCCTTGCCCAAAGTACTTTCATCTTTTTGTAATCTCACCCTTCATGACCTGCAGCATTTCCTTGTACAGGTCTGGTTGAACCAGGCGGCTAAGTTTTTCAAAAATTTCCATGACTTGTGGAATGCTCCATCTGAGAAACTCGGATTTCAGGATTTGAAGGCTTGATGGATGAAGGTCAAATTGTTGGGTGAAAAGCCAGAATTCTTCGGCATCACTTTTTGCTTCACTTAGGCGTTTTCTTTTTTTGTCACTCTCTGCAGTGCATGAAGAACGGAAAGATAATGGAGTGTTTCTTCTCCATGGTTCAATGAAGCGTTTATAGTTCTCGAATGTGAGAGTGAAGCTCCATGCTATTGCTGTGAAATCGTCTGATTGGAATGTGTTTAGTAGACTTGAAGCCACGGTGTAGATTGTTTCGATTTGCTTCAGGTCTAACCCGGTTTTTTCGGGATCTACCAACCAGGCAGCTTCACAAATCAAACGGATCTTTATCAATTGGTCAATGGCTACGCTCATGATGAGATGTTGACAGAGCAGGTTTTCGTAGGCTCCCTGCTTGTGTAGCCTTAAGGCCTGACTGGCAAAATCTTCTAATCCATCCTTTTCTTCACTCATCGATCTCGCCTCTTAGAGCCTTCCGAAGTCTCTGAACATGTTCTAAAATTGATCTTAGCTTTTTCTTAGACACGGAGATCATCTCTTCCTCGTTACTCATTGTTTCCAATAAGCTCCTTAGCCTTTGTAGATGAGATTGACATTTCTTCAAGCAGTCTGACTACGGCGTATCTGTAAAAGCTGGATTTATTCATGCCCAATTTCATTCTCACATATTCAATGATGATGTCCAAATTGTTCGGAATCCAGAAGGTTCTTCTTTCCCCTTTTTCGTTCATTTTACCATCTCATGACTTTAGCCTTCTAAAGCCATGTGTAATCAGTTAGGAAAGGTTTATAACTTTTCAGTTATAAAGTTATTTTACTTCCTAAGAAGTGATGAACTTGAAAGAAAAAGGTATTGGGGAGTACCAAGTTAGAAAAGCTAGAGAATCTCGTGAGGCGATTTTAACAATATTAAACGACAATAAACCACATCGATATACTGAGATAGTTGAGAAAACAAAGCTAAGCACAGCTACTGTATCGAAAGTCCTTAAGAAACTTGATGAGGAAAAGAAAATCGAGAAAAACATTGATACCGAAAGCGGTGAATATCCATATCCGGTATACTACCGGTTATGTCCTGAGGGAGCTCGAGCCCTTATCGTAAGCAAGCAAATAGGCTTTATGGATGATTCTTTTGTTGAGACTAAATGGCCCAAAGATTGGATAAAAGAGGGACTGCGAGAAATAGTAACTGAAGCCTACAAAAAGAAGTTCGGCGCGGTTGCTAGATTAAAAAGAAGTAAAGAAAGTCGTTTCTTCTACGAAATATTAAAGAAAGAAGTCATAGAACAAAGAGCGTCCGAGACAACCCTTACAGTATTCCACAAAGGTTTACAGCCATTTGCAATAAATCAGGACAAAGTTAAGGTTACAATAGAATTATTGCTCGACCTCTTTGCAGATATTGTAGATGCAAGGAAAAATGATGAAGAGCCGGTAATGATGGTTTTAAGTTACTTACCAACAGCTTTGGAAGAAGAACAAGCTGCTGATAGATTTCTTGAAATTTTTGTTAATTGGGCGAAACAATTCAAAGGGGTTGACTTAAACACGGTTCCTCAAGAAAATCGAAAGGAACTTCAGGAAGAATATTTGACGACTTATAAAAAATACTATGATTCGTTAAGCGGCAAGAATTCCGCGCGCGCTGCATATTAGAACTAATAATATTTTTTTAACGGGTTTCGCTGATCCGATGCCAATTTTACCTGCCGAGGAACTAGTAGACCGCACCAATCCGATTTGGCAGTGCGCTTTCTGTGGCTTTCAACTTTAACGCTGTGCACATGAAGGACGTAAGCCATTGCACGGTCTTGGGGATTCTCAATCTGAAGCATTTGTCTCAGGCTTAAGTGCTCGAAGACTCGACGGATTGGACGCAGAGAGTTGCCATGACAAGAAATAGCCACATTACCTCTGTTTTGTCGAAGCCACACTTCAAGTTGCACCAGAAATGGCAATGTTCGATTTTCAACCATCTTTAGGCTTTCTCCTTCTGGTGGCGGAAAATCGTAACCTCGGTGAACTTGGGCAAACCATTCTGGCCTCTCCTCTGCAACTTTTCTTTTGCTTTTACCTTGAAGCAAACCATAACAACGTTCTATGAGCCGGTCGTCAGTGAAAACAGGAACATCCAGACGATTTTCAAGAACAATTTCAAGAGTCTTTCTGGCTCTCTTGAGATGTGAGGTAAAAGCATAGTCAATTTTTTCTTGCCTGAGTTGCTCTGCAACCTCCTGTGCTTGCTCCAGTCCTTTCAAAGTGAGTTTTGGGTCGCGCCAGCCTGAGAATATTCTCCGGCTGTTATCAGTCGTTTCAGCATGCCTAAAGACAAACAGCTTGCAAATCATCAACAATTTGCTCCATACATGCTAATGCAATCTTCTAATAAGACTTATTACTTTTCTTCAGTACGAATACCAATGCCTGTTGAACTAATCACGGAGTATGAATAATTGAAGAAAACCAAGATCGTCTGTACGATCGGTCCGGCTAGTCTTTCTCGAAACACGCTTGGGAAAATGTATCGTGCGGGAATGAATGGAGCCAGAATAAACACGGCTTATGGGACACTTGACCAGTACAGAATCATAATTAACAGTTTGCGAGAAGTGGCAGACATCCCAATAATTATCGACGTAAAGGGGCCTGAAATAAGGCTCAAAACAAAGGGCAGGAGAGTTGTCAATAAAGGCGACGTTCTTGAGGTAGGCAAAGACGAAAAAATAAGCTTCAACAACAACATCTACGAGCATTTAGATGTCGGTGATAGGAACTGTAAAGTTGTTGTCGGATAGGAATCCTGTAAAATTTCGTCGGATGGGCTTTACGAAGAGTCTGTTAACCATCGGGACTTTTGCTAGCGAATTTAAATAGTGTAACCACAAAACATAGGGTATTATGTCTCCTTCACCAAAAGTTGACCACATCAACTATGCTATTTCTGCAAAAACCCACACTCCAATGTATCTGATGCATAAATATTGGGCGAGAAAACCTCACAATGTCGTTGCAAAATACATTAAGCACTACTCAAAAAAAGGCGATATAGTACTAGATGCTTTCGCAGGAAGTGGAGTAACCGCCATTGAGGCTTTAAAGCTAGGAAGAAAAGCAGTTGCTATCGATCTCGATCCAATGGGTATATTCATAACTCAAGAGACTGTTATTCCGATTGATTTAGATAAGTTCAAAAGAGAGTTTACGAAAATCAAACAAAAACTTAAAGACAAAATAGATTCACTTTATAAAATAAAGTGTGCAAAATGTAAAAAGGTAATTCCTGCACAGGCTCTAATTTGGAGAAAAAACGAACCCATTGAGATACGATACAGATGCGAGTGTTCTAAAGGAGTGCAGTGGAAAAAACCCATAAATTTCGATTTAGCTAGAGTCAGGAGCATTGAAGAAAAAAAGATACCCTTTTGGTATCCTGATAATGAGTTGATTTGGAATACAAGAGTTAATGTTCATAAAGGTGACAAAGTTTCTGATTTATTCACGAAAAGGAACTTACTTGGGCTTTCAATGATCTATCATGAGATTGAGGCAATTGACGATGAGAGAATAAGAGATATTATGAAATTCACTTTTACTTCATCTCTTGGTCAAAGTAGTAAGATGGTTTTTGTTTATAGAATAAAAGGAAGAGAGAGACAAGTAGGAGGTTGGGCAACCCGAGGCTATTGGGTTCCTCCAGAATTTTTTGAAATTAATGCTTGGAATTGCTTTGAAAACCGCTTTAAAAAGGTCTATCGAGGAAAAAAAGAATCCAATGAAAAAATTCCCATTGTGAACAAAGCAGAAAACTTTGATGAACTAAGTAAAGACAAGAACATTCTGATCAAGACACATAACATTCTTGAACTTTTATCCATAGTGCCTGAAGAATCGGTTGATTATGTGTTTACAGACCCCCCTTACGGTGACAGCGTCCCCTATCTAGAACTTGATTATATGTGGTCATCATGGATGAAATTTGATGTAAACTTTGATGATGAAATAATAATTAGCGATAGCCCTATGAGGAAGGAAAAAAATTTTGATATGTATCAAAAAATGCTCCGTCACGCTTTTAGGCAGATTTATCGAGTTTTGAAAAAGGGTCGATATTTAACAGTTACTTTCCATAGCAAGGATATCAAAATTTATAATTCGATAATTAGTTCAGTAATTTTAGCGGGTTTTGATCTGGAGAAAATAGTTTATCAGCCACCTGCCCGAGCCTCTCCGAAAGGGTTGTTAGCTCCTTATGGAAGTGCTGTTGGCGACTATTACATTAGGTTTAGAAAAACTGGAAAGAAGTCTTTAGAACTTGCTGTTTATTCCGAAATCGATAAAGAAAGATATGAGAAAATCATAGTGGATACCGTTAAAAAAATAATAGGTGAACTTGGTGAACCAGCATCTTTTTCTACTATAGTCAATAGTTATCCGATAATCTATGATGAATTAAAGAAGAGTGGATATCTTTTTAGTGCACCCGAAGGGATTGAAGAAATCCTGAAACGAAACTTGAATAAAGAATTTGTTTTGGTAGATGTTAAGGATAACAAAGGCAAAGTTATAGGTCAGAAATGGTGGTTAAAAGGAGTTCTTTTCTTAGATAGAGTGCCATTGTCTGAAAGGATTGAAGCAATCACCATGAATGTTCTGAATAGAGAGATCAAAGTTTCTTTTGATGAAATTTTACGGCAAGTTTATCTAAAATTTACTAATGCCCTTACTCCAAACACTCAAAGCATTAAAGAAGTCTTGGAGGAGTACGCTGAAAAAACAAAAGATGGAAGGTGGAGATTAAAACCGAGAATCAAGCAAAGAGAAAATGAACACGATTCAATTGTGGAAATGCTTGCAATTATTGGAAAGCAAGTAGGATTTCAAGTCTACGCAGACATAGAAGGATGGAGAGAGATGCCTAAATTTGACCTTCCAGATGAGAATCTAGCACGAATAAAGGAAATTGACGTCGTTTGGCACAACGAGACTGAGATAACTCATGAATTTGAGGTAGAAAACACAACAGGAATAACAGAAGCCATAGTAAGAGGCTCAAACATCCCTAGTACTAAAACGAAACGCTACATAGTTATACCCGAAGAAAGACAAGATTTCTTCTACAGAAAAATCTCTGAACCTATGCTTAAGGAAAAAGTTGAAGAATATGGTTGGCAATTCATGTTCTATGATGCTCTAAAAACATTTTATGAAGGAACCAAACGAGAGAAGAAAGTTGACCTTTCAGAATTTGAAGAAATCTCTCAGAAACCCCAAATGCCCAAAAAAACCGTTGAAACACTAGAACATTTTACTAATTAAAACCCCATTACAAATAACTTAACAGGGTTCTGTTACCTCTTCGGTTGATTGAGATATTTCTTGTAGGTGTTACCTTTCGGTTGATATAAAAAATCGGTTGATGTTATGAGTAAGGAGTGGTGCTGAATACTTAAATGCTATAATTGAAGATAGAGAAGTGAGTACAATGAAAAATCATGATTGCCCACATTTAAACGAATGTAAGCAGTTTGTTCAAGAACAGGATTATGATTGGTACTGTTTAAGCAAAACATCTTGGAATCAAGAGAACTGTTTCAAGACTAATGGAAAGGGAATAATGGAGATGCATAGATTGCCATTGGAATGGTGGACTATTAAGCTACTGGACAGATATAGGCAAATGCAATCAGGAAAAGAAAAGCCTAACGAAAAATGAAAAAATCGTTTAAGTAGAGATTCATGGCTAGCTGTGACTTGCGTTTTGGATTAGAGTTTTCCATTTGTTTTTTCCCTCTATCGTAATTCCACATGCTTCGGCTGGAGTTTTTCCCTTTAAGCCTTCATGTTCTCGTATGTAGTTGTGGTAGATTTGGTAGCCTTTGAGTATTGGTGTGTCTTTTCTTTTGAGTCCTCGCATGGTTTTTTCTCGTTGTCTGATTTCTCCGTTTAGGCGTTCCATTTTGTTGTTGTTCATGTCGCCTCGTAGTTTGATGTGCCGAATATGTTTTGTTCTTGGGTTGCGTTGAGTCCAGTATTCCTTTTTGTAGGCGATATGGTACGATTTGAGTCCGTCTGTTATTATGGTTTCAGGCTTTTTTCCTGTAACCTTCTTGGCTAGTTGAAATAGCGTTCTTGCGTCGTGTTTGTATTTGGTTTCTGCAACTTCTTGTGCTATCCAGAATCGGGTTTCATCATCCATTATGGCGAACACATATTTCATATCTCCTTTGAATTTCATCCAAAGCTCGTCGGCTCTCCAAGTGTCTGAAACATCAGGTTTGAGCTTGTCTAGGTATCTTTCCATTAATCCAATGTATTTCTTTATCCAGTTGTAAACGGTCTGATGAGAAACTTCCATGCCAAGAAGTCTAAGGGATTTCTGTGTGTTTCTTAGTGATTCTCCGCTAAAGTATAGTTGCATGGCTGTCGTTATGGCTTGTGGGCTATGCTTCATGCGTTCAAATCCAACATTGAAGGAAAAGTATTGTTGACAGTTTCGGCAATAGAATTTCTGGATGTCTCCATGCTTGTTGTGTCGAACTCCATCCTTCACGATATTTGTTGATTTACAGTAAATGCAAGAAGAAACATTGGTTATCGGAGCTATCCGCTTTGACTCTACCCTTTTCCTTAATGCTAAACTGAATTCTACCGCATAGATGTGTTTGCACTTAACATGACGATAAATATGGTCAGGGCAACTGCACATCCAACCAATACTGGATTTTAAAACTTCATATTTGCCGTTACCCGATTGACTCTTTACCTCAAAAATTGTGTCCTCAAAAATAGCGACTTGACCAGAAATATGAGCTATCTCTTTTCCTCGTTCTTCACGAGCTTTGAGTTGTGCTTCCGTAATCATACCCATCTACCTACCAATACATAGTTGTATAAGTATATAAATCTATCGGTCAACACATAGGCAAACTTAAATACAACTAATAGGTAGATATGTTTACAGAGGAATGCTAGAATGAGTTTAGAAAGCAAAGTAAGTGAAGCTAGACCACAATCAAAGTCTCTAAGAGCAACAGTACCAGAAGGAATAGTGGCTTTTCTTGAGCTAGAAAAAGGTGACAAATTAAAATGGAAAATGGAAATCAGAGACGGAAAGAGAGTTGTCATGGTTAAAAAAGAAGGAACATGATTTGAGGAAGAAAAAGAACGAGGATAAACTTCCATCATTCAAACACAATTATCCTGATATACAGAAAGAATTTCCTGTACCCGATTACGTAAAGAGAGTTGACGACTTTGCTAAACATTATTTTAATGGTGATTATGTAGTAGATACAGATAGAGCATTCAAAATTCCTTATTCAATTGATGGACAAACAACTAGTTTAGGGCATTACCTAACCTTTTTGTTAACTGAGTATGAAACTTCAAAAACTAAAACCTTCCAAGACAGATATTGGAGTGGTTTTTGGTTATTTCAATTAATAACCCATGCCTTTGCGGTAAATGTAATCAAAATGGGAGATGGCTTAATAACTAAGCTCAAAAATTGCGAGATACAGAATAGACAACTTAAAGAAACTAAGGAAAAATTAGAACAAAGAATTTTGGAACTAGAGAGCGATAACGAAGAATTGCAGAGAGCTCTTGATATTTTTGGAGAGAGGGTTGCTGACATCGATGAGTAACCCTTTGATAGTCAAATGTTCACATTGTCATCAGATTTTTTCTACTGAAAAATTTGAATCTCATAAATGTGATTTACCATTAAAAAAAGTCAAACAAATTCCAGTTGTTTATTACCGAGATGACTCATATGACGACAAAAAAATCATGACTGGTTGGGGTATTGATGGAACACTTTACTCTTTTGTAGTTGAAAAAAGAAAACCCATACCGCTAATTGAACCTATCCGACGAATTTTTACAGAAAGAAAATCCGACAAGGACTTTACAGAACCCGGTGATAATGTTCTTATTGACAATGGTAGGCTGAGAACGCAAGTCATAGGAAAACAGGAAAGCGCATTGAAACTGCTTGCAGCAACAAGCGGCGAAATAGATGACGGAAAAGGAGTTAATATTCCGAATAAGAAGCTCGCAGTTCCAACCCTCTCAAATAAAGATCTTAAAATCATAGATTTAGCAACAGAAAATGATGTTGAGTTTATAGCTCTTTCGTTTACTAGGAATGCTCAGGACGTGAATAACCTGAAGAAGAAAGCCAAAGAGTTTAAGGGTGCCATCATCGCAAAAATCGAGAATTCTGAAAGTATCGACAAATTCCATGAAATCCTTGACGCTGCAGACGCAATTATGGTGGCAAGAGGAGATCTGGGCGTCGAGATAGAGCCTGAAAAGGTCCCTCTGGTCCAGAAATCGATAATCAGAAGATGCAACCAAAGAGGAAAGATTGTAGTAACCGCAACAGAAATGCTTGAATCCATGACGTACCAGTCGATACCAACCAGAGCTGAAGTCAGCGATGTTGCCAACGCAATATTGGATGGAACAGAAGTAATAATGCTTTCAGGAGAGACAGCCGTAGGAAAGTACCCTGTAGAATCTGTCTTGATGATGTCCAAAATAGCGAACGAGACAGAAAAGGCAGTAGAAAGCCAAGTCGAAGATGAGGGATTTATCAACATCTCAGACACAACAAGCAAGGCAGTTCAAAGAATATGCCAAGAAATGCCTGTAGACAAAGTTGTCACACTGACCAGGTCAGGCTACACGGCTCGAATGATTTCAAGGTTCAAAAGTCTTCAACCAATAGTCGCCGTTACACCTAACAAACGCGTCAAGAGACAACTTGAACTGTCGTTTGGCGTCTACCCAGTGTATATTGATTACCTTAAAGAAGATGACCATATTCTGGCAACTGCAAACCAGCTTCATTCAATTGGTCTCATCCGCGACCAAGATACAATTCTTTTCACCGCAGCCTTCAGAACCTCCAAGCCACATTCTAGCAATCTAATTGAGATACATAACATCAAAGAACTTACACGGCTGACTGAAACATAACAGACTACCTTTGGGAAGGGGCTCTCTATAGTGTCTTAACAGCCGCAGGTATTGAAAAGCTATGCAGATAAAGAAATAGCAAACATAGCTATTCATGGAGCCCTAAGTATTCTCCGGAAAAGTGATTAACAGACTTCTGAAGGCTGGCGCTTTTCGACGCGCGCGCATGTTGTCACAATCTAGAGAATCAGGGACTTTATGATATTCTTCAGCGTCGACGCTGAGCTCTGAAGTTTCACAATCTCCTCATCTGTTAAGGGTAGCTTCAGAACTTCTCTTACGCCGTTTCTGTTCACGATTGTTGGAACGCTGAGACAAATGTCATCCACTCCATAATAGTCGTGGAGTAGACTTGAAACTGTGAGTATCGCGTTTTCATCTCGAATTATGCTTTCAACGATTCTGGTAAGGCCAAGCCCAATAGCGTAGTATGTTCTGCCTTTAAGCTCAATAATCTTGTATGCCGCGTTCTTCACCTGCTCGAACATGTTGTTCAGATATTTGTCATCAATTTCTTGGCCGTAGACTATACTGTAATCTTTAAGCCTCGTGCCTGCAACACTTGCCAAACTCCAAGCAGGTACTTCGCTATCTCCATGTTCGCCAATAATGTAGGCGTGAACATTTCTGGGATCAACTTTGAAATGTTCTCCTAATACGTATCGCAAACGTGACGTGTCTAGTATTGTGCCAGAACCAATCACTTTGCTGGACGGAAAACCTGAGAGTTTCAAGGCAGCATAAGTCATCAAGTCAACAGGATTTGTGGCAACCAGAAGGATACCCGTTCTGTTGTATTCCTTTATCTTCGGGATAATTTGTCTAAAAATCTCAACATTGTTAGTCACTAGGTTCAGGCGTGATTCACTTGGCTTTTGGGCCAACCCAGCTGTGATAACAACAATGTCCGCGTCTTGACAATCTTGGTAATCTCCAGCCCAAACTCTGACGGGTCGAACGAAGGAGACACCATGGTTCAGATCCATAGCCTCACCCTCAGCTCTTTTCTTATCAACGTCGATGAGGACGATCTCTGACACAGTTCCATGAATCATCAGAGAATAGGCAAATGATGACCCGACAAATCCTGTTCCGATTACAGCAATCTTTGGAGCGTGGGAATATGTGCTAGCTGACAAAAAATCACCTCATAGCAGCTACAGGTACTAATGCTGGTTTTGAAGATAAATCTCTTACTCACGATATTCTACTTGTGCCCAAGTGCGATAAGAGTAATTAGGAGCAAGAGACGCTAATTACTGACAAAGTGCGATTATTATCGTCTTCAGGAGTGTGATCCTTTGAGTGTGAAAGACCCTGTGTGTGGAATGCCATTAGATCCTGAAAAAACTGAGTTCAAAGTGGAGTTTTTGACTAAACAGTATTATTTTGACAGCGAGTATTGCATGCGCAGCTTTATCAAAGGCCCCAAGATCGCCTATTTCTCCATGGAAATCGGCATAAAGAGTGGTATGCCAACCTACAGCGGAGGACTAGGAGTTTTGGCAGGTGACGTGATTAGGTCGAGCGCGGACTTGAGAATTCCATTGGTTGCAGTCACTTTGGTCAGCAAGAAGGGGTATCTGAAACAGAAGATAACGCCGGACGGAAGGCAACTGGAATACCCGGAGGAGTGGGAACCTTCGAAGTTTATGAAATTGTTACCAGCGACAGTGACAGTGAGGATTGGTGGAAGGGATGTCAAGGTTAAAGTTTGGGTTTATGATCAAGAGAGTCTGACAGGTGGAGTTGTTCCGGTTCTGTTTCTCACGACGGACGTTGAAGGAAACGCCCAAGAGGATAGAGAAATAACTGATTATCTTTATGGTGGCGACGAGTCATATCGACTAAAACAAGAGATAGTTTTGGGTATAGGCGGCATAAAAATCCTTGAAGCCTTAAACATCAACGTTAAAAAGTATCACATGAATGAAGGCCATTCCAGTCTTCTTACTCTTGAACTCTTGAGAAGAAATAACATGGACGCTGATGAAGTAAAGAACCTGTGCGTTTTCACCACTCACACGCCTGTTGAGGCGGCATTCGACAAATTCTCTTATGATCTTGTTTCGGAAGTGCTTGGAACTGAAATACCCCTAGAGGCATTGAAGAGGTACGGTGGGTCGGACCGATTGAACATGACGCTTCTGGCTTTGAACTTAAGCAAATATACCAACGGTGTGACAGAGGTGCACATGGAGTACTCGAGAAAACTCTTCCCTGGGTACCACATACAAGAAATAACCAATGGCGTTCACTCCTACGCGTGGACCTGCCAGTACTTTAGACAGCTTTTCGACTCGCATATTCGAGGATGGGCAAACGAGCCTGAACTTCTCGTAAGAGTTGACGCAATTCCAGATGAAGAACTGTGGGAAGCGCACATGAAAGCAAAACGGGATTTGCTCGACTTTGTTGACGAGAATGCCGGTGTGAGGATGGGTGGTGACACGTTGACTTTGGGTTTTGCCAGAAGAGCCACTGAGTACAAGAGAGCCACTATGATCTTTTCAGACCTAGAGAAACTTGAGGAAGTGGAAAGACCGGGAAAGATTCAGCTGGTTTTCGCTGGAAAGGCGCACCCCAGAGACGAGATGGGTAAGAGACTGATTAAGGACATCTACGGGTACATTGACCACTTGAAAAGTGAAATCAAAATCGTTTATCTTGAAAACTACAATATGGAGATGGCGGGGAAACTGACTTCCGGAGTTGATGTTTGGCTGAATACGCCCTTGCCGCCGTATGAGGCTTCTGGGACAAGCGGGATGAAAGCAGCGCACAACGGCGTAGTAAACTTCAGTGTCCTAGACGGCTGGTGGATAGAAGGCTGTGTCGAAGGCCTCACAGGGTGGGCGATAGGGCCATCCCCTGATCAAGCGATAAGCGAAGAAGAAAGAAGAAAAAGAGAACTGGGAGACCTCTATTCCAAACTGGAATATCTCATTATTCCAAGATTCTACCAGGAACGCGACAGTTGGATAAGAATGATGAAAAACTCTATAGGAAAAGTTGCATATTATTTCAACACTCACCGGATGATGCGAAGATACACAACAGATGCCTACCTGTGAACATGAGCGAGAGAAGAAAAGGACCATAAGAACGAGCACATTGTTATCGTCTGTCCACTGTCAACGTTACATTGGGATACGCTGCTGAAGCAAGAGTAAAATCTGTCTTGGTGTTAGATATAACATATTTGAGAGGTGAAGTTGGTTGAGGATCGGCTTTTTTGTATTAGAGTATCCACCCCAGCTCGTGGGTGGTTTGGGCACATATGCGGAATACATAACTCGCGAGTATGTTGAGTTAGGCCACGATGTCTCTGTTTTCACTCTTAACCCGGGAAATCTCCGAACATCAGAAACTTTGAAAGGAGTGGAAGTTCATCGTCCACTCATCGCTGATGCCAGCAACGTATTTCCAATGTTCGTTACCAATGATTTGGTAAAATGGGGGACAAACATTCGATTCTTTAGCGATGTTTTTATTTACAACGTCTTAAGCGCAACGAAGTTAATCAACGAGTTGATCAAGAAAGAAGGACCAATGTTCGACATTGTCTGTGTTCATGACTGGCTAAGCAGCATCGCAGGAATCATAACCAAGAATGAAACAAAAATTCCTGTAGTTTTTCATGTTCACAGCACTGAGTGGGGCAGAAGCGGAGGAGGGGGATCTGAAGTGGTTTCTCACCTTGAGCGAGCCACAGCGCAATTGGCAGACCGAATAATCACAGTGAGTTATGCAATGAGAGATGATCTTGTTCGCCACGGATGGACCGAATCAAAAATCAGTGTCGTCTGGAATGGAGTAGATCCAGAACGGTATAATCGGCAAAATTGCAATCAGAACTTAGTTGATGGAATAAGAGAAAAATATGGTGTTCCCAAGGACTGGAATTTGCTCTTGTTTGTTGGCAGGCTCACGTGGGTCAAGAGTGTTAGGACCTTAGTACAAGCTATCCCTATGGTTCTAAAGGATTATCCAAAAACGAAGCTCGTTATCTTGGGCAAGGGTGAAGAGCAGAAAGATATTATCGAGATGGCAGCCCGACTTGGAATAATGGAGAATGTTACTTGTCGTTTTGAGTTTGTGCCTGAAGACGAAAGGATCCTGCATTATGCCGCTGCTGACAGCTGCATCTTTCCATCAGTCTATGAACCGTTCGGCATAGTAAGCCTAGAGGCTATGTCAATGGCAAAACCAATCGTTGTTGGGGCCCATGGAGTAGTTGGCTTTCGTGAGCAAGTTATTTCCTCAGGTCCGGATCAAAATGGAATTCACGTTAATGGTGGAGATCCGGTCGACATAGCTTGGGGAATAAAAGAAGTCCTTAAGGATCCACAGAGAGCAAAAGTGTGGGGCGAAAACGGTCGCAAACGAGTGTTAGAATATTTTACTTGGAGAAAGGTTGCAGAACAAACACTAGATATTTACAAATCACTCCTTGCAGCAGGGGGAATTGAACACTAATTAACGTTTCCCGTGAAGGTTAGCGTTCACGTGTGTAAAGAGAAAAGCTAAAACATTTCTATGCGCTTTGTAGATACGAGGGAATGATGGTTGAAGATTATAGGCGTGGTTACAAGTGGCGGAGATGCGCCAGGCATGAACGCTGCTATTCGAGGAGTTGTCCGTATTGCCTGCTCAAGAAATTTCGAAGTTTTAGGATTTGAGAGGGGTTGGGAAGGCTTACTAACAAACTCGTTTAGACGGTTGACCCCCCGCTCAGTTGGTGGAATATTACATTTGGGTGGAACCATCCTTCATACGTCAAGATGCCCAGAATTCAAAAACGATGAAGCAATCAAGAAAGCTGCCCACACTCTTGCATTAAACAATGTCGATGGTCTCATTGTTATTGGTGGTAACGGCTCCCTCCAAGGAGCTCTAGAACTAAGCAAGAAAAGCGATACATTGATCATAGGGGTTCCAGCATCAATCGACAACGACGTTTTTGGAACGGACGAAACCATAGGATTTGACACCGCAGTAAATACGGCAGTAGCCGAAATTGACAAGATTCGAGATACAGCTGTCTCCCTCGAAAGAATCTTCATAGTTGAAGTCATGGGACGAACAAGAGGATTCCTTGCACTAGCTGTCGGAGTCACCGTTGGAGCCGAAATAATTCTTATTCCAGAGGTAAAATACGAAAATGAAAAAATCTTCAGAACTATCAAAAAAACAAAAGAAAGGGGAAAAAGATCAGCCATAATTGTCGCAGCGGAAGGAATCGGAGACACCCGTCAACTTGCGAAAGAAATCGAGAAAGCTACGGGAGCAGAAGTGAGGCTTACCGTTTTGGGCTACACCCAGAGAGGCGGCAGTCCATCGGCGAGAAGTAGACTTTTGGCCAGCCTATTCGCGGACAAAGCGGTTGAACTAATATCTGAACGACAAAAAAGCAGGGTGGTTGTATTACAGAATGGCAAAATAACGACCATGGAGCTCGAGGAATCCTGCAAGACAGAGAAACCTATTGATTTGAACCTCCTAGATCTGGCAAGAGTATTGGCGAGGTAGCGCAGACTTTTTAGACCATGCGATTAAAAATATACCAGAAACAAGAGCTTTTTCTATGTTAGGAAATCAACCTACAAGACTTGTATATGATGAAGATGCCGATTCTTTTTGGGAGAAAGATCCAGTTCTTGAAACTTTTATGCACGCTGCGGATGCTTTCGTTAAACATGTAGGTGGAACCGTCCAGATATGGGCGGCCAATCGAGACTGGTTTCTTGAAGAATGGGGGAGAGACACTTTCATTTCCTTACCCGGAATCCTTCTTGTCACCAGACGATTTGATGAAGCGAGAAAAATTGTTAGGAATTTTGCTATTTATGAGAAAAACGGGTTGATTCCAAATAGGATACAAAAGAGTAAGATTGAATACAATAGTGTGGATGCTCCATTATGGTTTATTCAGGCAACGAAGTCATACTGGCAATATACAGGAGATTTGAACTTTGTGAGAGAAATGCTACCCGTTCTAAGAAGGATAATAGATGCGTACAAGAATGGCACAAGTTATGAACGTTTTGGAAATGAACAAACGATCAAGATGGATGAAAATGATGCCCTTATTGTAAGTCCACCACAAGCAACATGGATGGATGCCGACCCTTCAGGTACCGGCAAAACAATCGTGACTCCAAGAAATGGTAAGGCAGTAGAAATCAATGCCCTGTGGTACGATAATATAAGATTTTTGGCAAAGTTAGAAAGGTATGAAAAGAATTCACTCAAAGCAAAAGATTATGATTCACTTGCTGACGACATTAAAAAATCTTTTAATAGCAAATTTTGGAATTGGTCTGAAAATGCTTTGTTAGATGTCATTGAAGGAGACCCTCATGGAGGAGCAATCCGACCAAACATGGTTCTCGCTGTGAGTCGCGGTGGAGACCTCCTTCCTGAGAACCGTCAGATCGGGGTAGTGGAATCAGCACGCAAAGATCTGCTGACGCCCGGAGGATTACGTACACTTTCTCCTAGGGATTCCCATTATAGAGGGATTTATGATACATATCTGCCTATGAATGAAAAAGATCTGGCATACCATCAAGGCACTGCTTGGCCATGGCTAATTGGTTCCTTTTGTGATGCTCTGGCAAGTGTTCGACCACTTCAAGGGGAAAGCCCAACATCTATTCGTCATGAAATCGCCCGGAACATCGGTCCGCTTGTAAGGTTTTGTGTAGAAAGCCCGTATATGTCCCTTCCAGAAGTGTTTTCTGGCGATCCACCTTACGAGCCGGGAGGAACCACTTCCCAAGCATGGAGTGTTGCAGAGGTTCTTCGAATACTTGAGACGCACAACATCTTAGGTTAGCGCTCGCAGTTTCAGAATAAGAAACTAGAAATGCGACATCCAGAACTTTTCATCTTGAAGTTTGTTTTGGCGATCAGATATCACTCAATTATTCTCAGGACTCGGGTCAAGAGGTTTCTTACCATAGATAGTGTCATTTTTATGCAATATCTTCCGGGTTTCCTCCTTGTAGCTTTCAACGTTTGGCTGGTCGAAAGGATTTACATCTAGCAGATTTCCCAAATAGATAGCCTCTATCATCTTGAACTGCAAGAACTGCCCTATGAAATATTCCGATTTGCACGGTAGCTTTACATCCATAAATGGCCGTCTACCCTTCCTGAAAGCGGCCTTTGTCCCTTCCACTATTGCGCTCATTATACTTTCCAAACTCTTCCCTTGAATCCCATAGACGAGTTTAGAGTATCCTTTTAGCGTTGGCACATTTATATGCGAATTACTATTTTCGACGCTTAGAAACGTCGTAAATTTGTCGTATGGCCCTCCAAGATAAAGTTGCGCCATTGAATGCAGATCAGTTGAGCCTATTGAGATGACTGGAGTTATACCTATGTTCACTGTTTTCCCCTTCTTGTTGAATTCTTTGCCCAAGCTTTCAGCCATTAATTGCCTGCACCATTTACCCAAAGATTCTAAGTCATTCGCGAATAGAAACAAATCAGAAATGTTCTTACCACCCTCATAATGCAGGTATCGTATAGCTGCACTTATTGCTGCAGGGTTTTTTTCAATATTTGTGTCGATACAGGCTTCTTTCATAGATTTTGCTCCATCCAATAATCGTTCAATATTTATTCCCAACAGTCCAAGAGGAAACAGACTTACAGGCGAAAAGACAGAATATCTTCCACCAACTTTCTTCGGTATTTCTAGAACATTGAATCCTTCTCTGACGGCAATGTTCCACAGTTCTGAGTCTTTATCTGAAGTAACACTAATACAATTCTTGTAATCTTTCTTATGCCTTCGTAATAAATCTATAAGCACCTCGGCGTTAGCTATCGTTTCCGTTGTAGTTCCCGACTTGCTTATCACATTCAGTACTATGTTGCCTTCTCTTTCTAATACAGGCTTGACCAGCGTGATTATATTGTTAATGCCGTCTGAGTCAACGGTGTCGGCATATAACACCCTTGTAGACGCCGTCAATTGATTGTACAGTTTTCCAAGAACAGCTTCCTGAACAGCTATCGTCCCCAGATTGCTGCCGCCAATGCCCACGACAACGAGATAAACCGGCTTCAATTGCAGATTCTTGCCTATGACTTGTCTGACTTGGCCTAACATGAGTCTGTCATCAAGCAGGCATAACGAAGCAAGATCACCTTCGTAGCCTTCAGAAACAGCATTCGCCATATTTCTAATTTCAGGTCTTAACCTTTCTGCCGTTTCGAGGATCCTCTGTTGAGGGATCATTGCGTCTCCAAAAGAAAATTCTGTGTCTTTCACTCAAATGCCATCTCCAAAATCTGTTCTACCCAAAAATCTTTGGATACTTCGCCTTTCCTCCTAATCCTTCTTCAATCCTAAGCAGTTGGTTATAGTTACAAGTCCTCTCACTTCTTGCGGGAGCGCCATACTTGAATTGCCCCGCATCTAAACCAACAACCAAATCCGCAAAAAAAGTTTCTTCAGTGCTTCCTGATCTATGAGAAACGATAACGTTCCACCTGGCTTCTCTGGCTAATTTAAAAGCATCTAGAGCTTCGGTAACGGTTCCGATCTGATTAAGTTTCAATAGCAAAGCATTGCAAGCATCTAATTTGATCGCTTTTCTAATTCTCTCAAAATTCGTAACCAGAAGATCATCTCCAACAATCTGGGTTTTTTTTCCCAGCTCAAAATTCAACCTAATCCAGCCATCCCAATCGTCTTCGCTCAAGCCATCTTCGACTGAGACTATCCTGAATTTTTCACACAGCTCAGAATAGAAATCCGTTAATTCCGCAGAAGAGTACTCTTTTTCCATGATGCTATAACGCCCCTTACCATAGAATTGAGATGCTGCAGCATCTATTGCTAGAGCGAATTCTTTCGTGTAACCAAGTTCTTCTATCGCTTCTGACATTAATTTGAGCCTTTCATCGACGCTTTTCAAGGGAGGAACGAAGCCGCCTTCATCCCCAACTTGTGTCGCGGAGTTCCCGAATTTTTCTTTCAGGTTTTTCTTTAAAGTATGATAAGTTTCCGAGCACATTCTAAGAGCGTCAGAGAAAGTTTTAGCTCCGAAAGGGACTATCATGTGTTCTTGGAAATCATTTTTTATGCCAACGTGCATTCCACTATTGATCACGTTCATCTGTGGAATGGGCAAAGTCACACCTCTTGAACCAACAAGCTTGGCGATGTATTCATAAAGAGATAAGTTCGACTCCAAAGCCCCCGCTTTGCAAACTGCCATACTAACTGCGAGAATAGCATTGGCCCCCAAGTTGGACTTGTTAAGAGTTCCATCCAACCCAATCATCAACTCATCCACCTCTTTCTGCTTCGTACAATCTTGTCCGACAATCTTCTTTGCTATGACATCGTTAACATTGCTAACAGCTTTCAAAACCCCCTTTCCCAAGTAACGCCTTCCGCAATCCCTGAGCTCAAAAGCCTCATATTTACCTGTGCTTGCACCAGAAGGAACAGAAGCCCTTGACAACCCTCCGTTTGTGAATACGTCCGCTTCAACGGTTGGATTGCCCCTCGAATCAAGGATTTCCCTCGACCTGATCTTCAATATCTTAGACATGATCCCACTTCATCAAGATTAATGTGATTTTGCTACTTTTATCCTTTTGACGCTTTGCACACGCTAGCCAATCTCAGATTATCTCCTATGTTCGGAATTCAAAATTTGGCTTTGATATTGAGGTTTCTTTAAGAGCATATCCTCTGCACAAGTTCGATTTGTGAAGCTAGGAGGTCAAACTTATAACACTAAGACCTATACAATATAGTCGGTTCGAACAATGGTTCAAGTTAAGAGACCTCTGCTTAAAGATTTGAACCTTAATCTTGGTAAAAAGACTAGGCTTAATCGAATCTTGTATGAGCATGGGGTGGGCAACGGAATGGCGCTTATTCTACCAATTGATCATGGATTGGAGCATGGCCCAAGAGATTTCTTTGCAAATCCAGAAAGCGTTGATCCTGCTTACCAGTTGAGATTGGCAAAAGAGGGAGGTTTCTCAGCAATAGTCTTTCACATTGGCCTAGCTGAAAAATATATGAAAGAATTCACTGGCGAAATTCCCTTGATTCTTAAACTGAATGGAAAAACATCAATACCTCCAGATACTTATGCCTTTTCACCTCAAACCGCCTCAGTAGAGGATGCAGTCCGACTGGGCGCTGACGCCGTTGGATATACCTTGTTTGTGGGCTCACCGGCCCAACATAAAGACTTCATTCAATTAGCCAAAATTAGAGAGGACAGCCAAAGGTTTGGTATGCCCCTTATTGTTTGGGCATACCCAAGGGGTGAGGCGATCGAAGCTAAGGGCGGTAGGGATAGCCTTTACGCTGTTGACTATGCAGCACGAGTGGCCAACGAACTGGGTGCTGACATGGTTAAAATAAACATTCCCGAATATGACAAAGAGAGAAGTCGACTGTATCCTAAGCCGTACGACATGCTCCAGCTTAGCGAAAAGGAAGCCCTTGAAAAAGTAATAAGGTCCGCAGGAAAAACGATGGTGCTAATATCGGGGGGAGAAGAAATGGGAGACGACGAACTCTTAGAAAAGGTCAGAATCTCTTTAGAAGCTGGAGCAACGGGTCTGGTATTTGGAAGAAATCTTTGGCAACGACCTTTCAAAAAGGCTTTAGAAATAGCTGAACGGATCAAGATCTTGATGGCGGAGTTCGCGGATTAGGAGAAAACTTTGAAAACAAGTCCAATTGAGTAACCAGAGAAGAAAACGAAAAATGGTATTGCTAGGTTTCTCTGGCAGCTGCCTTCTCTAATGCTGTAACACCGGGCAACTCTTTGCCCATCAGGAACTCCGTTAACGCGCCGCCTGCAGTGCTAACATAGGAAATGTTGTCTGCTAACTTGAGCTCATGTAATGCTGCTGTTGTGTGGCCACCTCCGGCTATGGAAAAGGCTTTCGAATTCGCGATTTCTTCAAAAATTCTTTTCGTTCCGAAGATAAATTCGCTGTTTTCAAAAACTCCCATTGGCCCGCTGACGACAATTGACTTCGCGATCCTTATTATCTTGGCATAATTCTCAACCGTTTCTGGTCCAATATCAAATATAGGAAAATCTGCTGGAAGTTCATGAACAGAAATCTCTTTTCTCTTTCCATTAACTTTTACGGCTAAATCTCTTGGGGTTTTGATTTTGTCTGGATACTTTTGTATAAGTTCTTTTATGCCTGACACTAGGCCCGTGAAATCTTTGTTCGTTAGTAAAACCATGTTCTGTTTGCCAAGGTCAAAGCCCCTCGCCACTATGAAAACATGGCCAACAACTCCACCCGTGAGTACAAAATCTGCTATTCCGTTGTTCAATACGTAACTTGAAATTTCAAGGGAGTCATCTGCCTTTGCTCCGCCTAAAACAAACACGCACGGCTTCTCTGGCTTTTCCAAAATCTTCCTCAAGGACCTAAGCTCTCTTTCCATTACGCGTCCTGCAACACTTGATAACATGGCTGTGAAGCCTATGATTGATACGTGCGCTCTGTGGGCTGCTGAAAAGGCGTCCATTACGAATAAGTCGGCTAGAGGGGCAAGATTAACGACAAGTTCTTTTTTTGCTTGTTCTTCAGGTGTTCCTTCTTCAGTTTCAGCATCGTACACTCTAACATTTTCTAAAATTAGGACTTCTCCGCTCTTCAATTCTTTAATTGCATCTTTTGCTTTTTCTCCGAAAAGGTCATCCACATATTTGACTGGTTTGCCCAGAACATTAGCAAGGATTTCAGCATGCTGTTTTAGGGGTATAAAATCTGAATCACCCTTCCTTCCCTGATGCGCCAAAATTACAACCTTTGCCCCTTTTTCAGCTAGCTCTTTTATTGTTGATTCTCCATGTGCTCGAATTCTCGAGTCATCTATAATTTTCTTGGTTTCGGGATCTACTGGTGAGTTGAAGTCAACTCTAACAATTACAACTTTATCCTTAACTTCTACATCGTCTAGAGTTAGAAACTTCGTCATTCTAACGCCTTCATAGAAATGAACGGAAAAGCGGGTCTTAGGTGTTTTTGGGACAGGTTCAATAACCCAACTTTTCTTTCTGTAGTTGCTCGGTACAAGAGGTACCCAAATCTGCCAAATCCATTTATCGTCACTTTTATCCTCATCTCACCATAACTCGCTTATTTGAGATTATTTATGCAGTACTCTCTTAATGAATTTTCTGACTAGTGCGCGCTGAAGATCTTTAAACGGTTTTCGTTTGATAAACTATGCCGGATTTTGGTTTTAACTCTAATTTGCGTAATTCGGAATCTGTGCCCGTTATTCGATTTTTCTCTTCTCTTTGTCTTCTAACGCTTTGCGGTATTTGATAAGCGCGTTTATCGCGTTAACTGCTCTCTCAGGGGTTACGTATGAGGGTATGTGGTCTTCCTCTAACATTTTGACCAGCATTTGTGTGAACTCTCCTCCTATGGTGCATACGATCGTGGGCTTACCATAGGTTGCTTGCGATTCGGTTATTGCGTCAACCACATCCGACTCGATGTACGATGTTTGGAGAAGCACGATCACCAGAACTATTCCAACGTTGGGGTCCGAGGAAACAGCGTTTAATGCGAATCGGTAACGCTCTACGTCTGCGTCGCCAACTAAGTCCAACGGATTGTGTGGAATAGCATAATCTGGCAGTTTTTCCTGCAACCTTTTGAGAGTCTCGGGGCTAAAGTTCGCCAGTTTGAGACCGAGTTTTGAAACCTCATCGGCACTGATAACTCCGAATCCTCCTCCGTTGGTAACGATTGCTATTCCTTTTTGCTCTTTAGGTAAGGGCTGATATGCGAGAACCCTCGCGTAATCAAACAACTCATCCACAGTCTGTGCTTGCATTGCCCCGGCCTGCTCAAGAACGCCTTTATAGATCTTTGCGGACCCAGCCAGTGATCCAGTGTGGGATAGAGCAGCATGAGCTCCCTCAGGCGTTATGCCTCCTTTTAGCACAATTAACGGTTTACTCTCTGTGACTTTCGATGCAATCTTAAGGAACTCTCTTCCTCGTCTTATGCTCTCTACATAAACTGTAATACAGCTTGTAAGTGGATCGTTGACAAGATAGTTTAGCAAATCAACTTCATCTACATCAATTTTGTTTCCTATGCTGATGAATTTGCTAATACCGATATTTTGAGACGCAGCCCAATCTAACACTGCAGAACCGAAGGCGCCACTTTGCGATATGAATGCTATTGGACCTGCCCTTGGGCGCCTTAACCTATATGTAGGCAAAAATAAAGTGTCCACGTGACTTGCTGGGTCATACACGCCGATGCAATTCGGGCCGATGATTCTGAGATTGCTCCCTTCAGTTTTCTTCTTTATTTCAATCTCAAGCTTCTCTCCTTTCTCGCCAACTTCTCTGAAACCTCCTGATATTATCACAGCTGCTTTAACTTTCTTGGACAAGCATTCATCAATCGCAGATGGCACTATAGGCGCTGGAACTGCGATTACTGCTAAATCCAATTCGTCTGGGACGTCCTCCAAGCTTGGGTACGCCTTTAAGCCTAGAATGGTTTCTGCTTTAGGATTAATAGGGTAAGTTTTGCCTTTAAATTCAGATTCAACGAAGTTTTTGAAGATTACATGACCAAATTTTCTCGGTTCTCTCGAGGCTCCTATTATGGCTACAGAGCTAGGCTTGAAGAAGGACTCTAAATCCATTCTAAATGCCTCCATCTGTTTGTCCTATGATAATTCGAGAGTCAACAGCGCAGACACTATCTGAATATGCAATTACAGGGTTAAGATCCAGTTGGTTTATGACTTCATGTTCCATCATTAAATCAGATACGTTAATCAAAATATTTATGATTGAATCGAGGTCGGCTGGGGGTTTTCCTCTAGCACCTTCCAGTATCTTATATCCTTTAAGTTCATGAATGAGGTTTGAGGCATCTATTTTGTCTATGGGGGCCACTCGGAACGCAACGTCATCGTATATCTCAGCAAATATGCCACCTATTCCGAACATGATCGATGGACCAAATTGGCTGTCTCTTATGCCTCCCACGATCAACTCTGTTGAGGGCGGCATCATTTTTTCAACCAATACCCCAAGAATTTTCGCTGAAGGTTCCCGTTTGCCGATTTCTACAAGTAACTTTTCATACTGGACCTCTAGTTCTTTTTCATCTCTAATGTTTAGGATTACTCCACCTACGTCGGATTTATGAAGGATTTGAGGCGATATGACCTTTAGAACAACTGGAAATCCAATATCATTTGCCTTCAAAACAGCTTCATGCACACTTAAGGCTCTGTCGGATCTCGGTGTAGGGATACGGTGAAGATTACATATTTGTTGAGCTTCATTCGCAAGCAAAGGTCGCTCTTCCTTCAATGCGTTCTGTATGATAATCTCGCAATCTTTCATTTCAATCATTCATCCTATTTTAAACTTTCATGCAGATTAGCACATTTTCCCACTATGAGTGTGAAGATATCGCAGTGGCAAGAGACGTGCACACGTTTATTCTGTAGCGTTTAAACGAACCAAAAATGGGTAAATCACATATTTCAATTTATGCTACGGACACTCAGGTTTAAAATTTTTCTTTCACTCCCTCTAAGAAGTGTTATGTAACGGACGCGTGTTTGAATTGTAGACTTACTGTTGATATAGAAATAAGTTTAAAGGCACTAATTAGACAACAGGCCTTAATAAATGCTAAACCAATGAATAAAAGATAGCAGTGTGACAAAGAATGAGCATTTTTAGAGCTTACGACATACGAGGGGTTTACGGTAAAGACTTAAACGAAGAGATTATGACGCGAATCGGTGGAGCAGCCGGAACCTGTTGTCCAGGTACCTTCACAATTGGAAGAGACTTCAGAGAGCATGGAGCCCAACTCGAGGAAGCGTTCGTTTCAGGATTGAAAAAGGCGGGCTCAAACGCAAATCTGGTCGGAACTTGTCCTGCGAGTCTCTGCGTCTTTGCAAACTGGAAAATGAAAAATGATGTAACCGCGTACATAACTGCGTCTCATCTGCCGGCAGAGTGGAACGGCGTCAAATTCTTCCATCAAGACGGAGTCGGGTTCTTTGAAGATGAGAACAAAAAACTGGGTGAAATCAGCTCCTCGGGAAAATTCAAAACAGGCATGGGATCAACGAAGAAGCTCGAGGGAATGGAAACAGAATACGCTAATTTCGTGGCTGAAAGAATAAAACCAGAGAGAATAAACGTTGTGGTTGACTTCGGAAATGGAGCCGCATGCCTCTTGGTTCCGAAGATACTCAAAAAAATCGGTGTCGAAGCCACTTTCCTGTTTGATTGGCCTGACCCAAGTTTCTCTAACAGAGACCCTGAACCTAAACCTGAATCCTTGACCGCTCTCTGTAAGAAAGTGGTAAAAGAGAAGGCAGACCTCGGAATAGCGTTCGACGGCGATGGCGACAGAGCCATTTTCGTTGATGAAACAGGCAAAGTCATCATGACAGAGCAAAGTGCAATTCTTCTCCTAAGGGATATAATGAAAACTCAAAGAGGCTCTGTCGTCGCTAATATAGAATGCTCAGACATCATAGAGGACGAGGTTAAGAAATACGGGGAAAAAGTGTTTCGGATACCGGTTGGGCACACGTTTTTGGTGCAGGAGACCAAGAAACACAAAGCTGTTTTAGGTGTTGAAAAATCTGGGCATATATGTGTTCCAAAGTTCTTCTGGTTCGACGACGCAATAATAAACAGCATATACATGACTGAAATAGTCTCAAGGCTTGGACAGAAATTGTCAAAGGTCGTGAAAGAATTGCCGACAAGGCTTTTTAAAAGATTCGAAATAGGGTGCTCTGACGAAACGAAGTTTCAGCTTATAAATAAGATAAAGGAAAAAGCAATAGAAACATACGAAAACACAAACACCATTGACGGCGTAAAAATCGTCTTTCCAGATTCGTGGGCACTGGTCAGAGCATCAAACACGTCCCCGATGCTTCGCTTATCTATAGAAGCAAGAGATCAGGAAAGGCTCGACGAACTGGAGAAGGAAATGACAAAACTGATAGATAGCGCTAACGGCAGATGTTAGTCCAATTTCACGATGACCGAGCAAACGTCATGCCTCAGATTTGAATCGAAGAATTCGATGCTGCCTCTTTTTCTGTGCGCGCGATAATTGGGTATAATTTTGAAAAATCCTTAAATAGTTAGCAATTCTCGTATGAAAAGTGGATAGGAGTGGAAAAAACGAATCCACAATTAATACTGGAAAAAAAGCATGATTCGCTTCAGAAAAGACTTAAAGAAGACCTGCATAAAAAATATGCCTTGGAGTTTCGAATTAATCAAGAATTTGAGGGATTGAAGCGGTTAGAGGTTTTGCTTGAAAAAAGTTTCGAGCAAAAGCGATAGGCAAAACAAATGAGCAACACATACTGAAGGCATTATACCAAAGTGAATACTTGCTCATCTGTTAACATCCTTAAGAGGAAGATTAGAATGCCTAGAACAATCATAGTTCTGGAAGTTGAGAATCCCCATTTCACAATTAGGCTCTACAATGATCTACTCAAAATAGACTTGAAAGGAAGTTTCAAGAATGAAATCGAAGAAGCACTAGAAAATAAACCAGTTCTCAAAGAAACGATCGGCAGGATACTTGGCATATTTATTCCGTTGCACATTCGTGTAAGTGATATAGATTCGGTGCAGTTGGACGAGATCGGAAAAATCAATGTAAGTCTCCCTCATCATCGGAATATTGTCATTCCGCTTGAATGCAAAGAAGATGCTGAGAAACTCGTGGAAAAATTGAATCACTTGATTTCAAACGCATGGAAAGCGAAAATTAAAGAACGTATTGCGATGAGGAGAGTTAAAAGAAAATTAAAAAGGAAATCGAAGTATATTTCTCCAAGTTCCTATATTACGGTGCCGTACTACTTCCCTACTGAACAAGTTGACATTGTTGACAAGCTCAGACGGAAGAGAAAGAACAAAAAAAGTAGAAAATTTATTTGATCGGCCAATTTTCAGATGCGCGCGCGAGGGCTTGGTTTATGGCTTTGAGGAGCGAGGTATGCAGGGCTTCTAGCCTTTGTGGCCTACGCGTTTGTTGAGCCAGTGCCAAACGGTTTAGCTTATTTTATGTTTGAAGCCCAGCAGCTAAACGATCTAGTCATCCAATTGGCGCCAAAGTTCCGTTAGGAACCTGTGTACCGTCTTAGCTTGTAGAGAACGAAAAGTATCAGCATGGCTTCTGACGGGTGTCTGCTTCGTCAAAGATTCACAGTAGAACTCTTCCAGAACAGACGAGACTGGGCAAAGTTCCAGAATGCTTGCGCATGCATGCATTACTTATCATAAACTCTCATCACCTTCCAACACTAATTAAAGAATCCACGGAATAAATAAGATGTTCTATTTGATGAGCGTTTGTCGTCGAAAGTCTAAAAAGCGATTGTATTTAATTTTAACTTATGAAGTATTCATTCAAAATAGGCTCTGTGTGGGGTATTCCTATCGAACTTCACATAACCTTCATTTTATTGATGGCTGCTGTGTTTTTTCTTTCATTCCCTCAATTGTACCTTTTCATTCTTATGTTGTTTCTCTTTATCTTTGTTGTCTTCCATGAATTGTCACATTCTCTGGTTGCGAGACACTACAAAATAAAAGTGCGCAAAATCGTACTTTATCCGATTGGTGGAGTTTCAGAAATCGAGGAGATACCAGAGAAACCAAGCATTGAATGGCGAATGGCTATCGCTGGTCCACTCACAAGTTTTGTCATAGGAGGGGTTCTTTTTGCCTTAGATCAACTTATATTTGTAGGAACGCCGATCACATTTTTTGGCCCTACTCTCGCCACTGCTGGAACTCTCATACTTGACTTAGCAATGCTCAACCTGTTTCTAGGTGCCTTCAATTTGATTCCCGCATTCCCTATGGATGGGGGCAGAGTTTTCAGAGCTTTTCTCGCCGAACGAATGAAGTTTTCCGATGCAACCAAATATGCTGCTTTCGTCGGCAGGTTCCTTGGCATACTACTGGCCGTTTTCGGAATTTTTTACGATGTTTGGTTGACCATAATAGGCGTGTTCATCTATATCGGAGCAAGTGAGGAAGCGGAATCGACTATTGTTTCAACAACTTTGGCAAGGGTTCGTGTTAAAGACGTTATGTATCCCGATGTTGCGTCTGTCAACCCTGAAACTACCCTTAAAGATGCTTTAGAAGTAATGTTCAAAGCGCGATACCACGACGCCTTAGTTGAGAAAGACGGAGCCTTTCACGGAATTGTTGCGTGGAATGATATTATGAAGATTAAACCAGAGCAAAGAAGTGAGTTAAGGGTTAAAGAGTTACCACTTAAACAGATCTCGGTTTTTTCGGATGAATCAATCCTTGAAGCCTACAAGATAATGTCTAAAGAAAAACTTGACCTTGTACCTGTAGTTAACAGAGAAGAGCATCTCAAGGTTATTGGCGTTGTAACCAGTGAAGGCGTAGCCTCCGCATACGAAAAAGCTAAAGCCCTTCGCTAGCGTCTCCATGCATGCATGCATTACTGTTCAATGTTGAACTTACGTCGGATATTTTCGGTCACTATGGGTCTCAGAGTTTCAATCTGTGCGTTTTGGCTCTGCAATGAAGCTGCGTTACTTGAGTAGTTCACTGTGAAGCTTGAGCCGTTGGAGATAAGAGACGAAACTGTTACTAACTCTCTGTTTTGACGGTCGTATATGGTGAATTGGGAGAAAGGAAAATCGCTAATCGTTCCTGCGTTGGTGTTCATCATTACATTCGAGTCTGTGAATGTTATGCTTCCAAAATCCGCTAAGGAACTGAGACTGTTGTTTTCTGTTGGTCTTTCAACTATCCATTCAGCGGAAAGTCTAGAAGAATCATAAAAGAAATTTTGCCTAAACCCCTGTTCTTTAGTAACATCAACAATTTCTACTGACCACTCATTTTTAGTTGTATCCACAAGAGTTATTGAAGCCGTGATTTTATCTCCCGGCGATACATCCATCGTGATTATGGTGGCTGAGTAATGGGGCAAGAGTTCATACCAAGCGGAATAAACAGCACTACCATTTATGGAATCATGTGTGGTTCCAGTCTGAATCAATGTTTCGTCTATGTACCCTCCTATGCCTATCCACGCGCCGGAAAATGTATCTTTTTGGGAAACATTGATCCGGGGTACAGTCCAAGACCCGCCGACACCAACCACCACTGGTTGCGGGTTAATGCGATTTGAAACTACAACATAGCCTCCCCAGTCTAGGCTTATCAAGCGTCGAACAGAAGAACCCTGAAAAAACATACTACTGAATGCTATAATAAGAGATAACGAGACAATTAGCATCATTATCCACAGCGCTACGAGATAAATTCTGCTGGTTCTCCAGCCTCCTTGCCTAACACGAGCATGTGCCTTCCTTCGTTTTTCTTTTTTCTTGAAATGCTCAAACTTTTTGATTTTAATGACACCTCTTTCCAGCCCAACCCAATATTTATGCATCAAATTTCGATGGTAAACAAATTTGTTTACGAGCCTCTCTAGCTCTTTTGAGGATAAATTTTCGGAGTCTACAAAAACTTTATTGCCCTTTGAGGTGACATCGTTTTTGAGTTTTGAACTCAAGAAATCTAACAAAGAATCTTTTTCATCCTTCAGTTCACCTAAATCCACTTTTAACTTCCTCTTCCGCCTCAGAAACAAGACACTCAACCTCTATTGGACCAAGAGCTATTAGCGCTTAAAAGATCTGCACACAAAATACGAGCTTTGACCAAAGCTTAAATTTCTTGTCAGTTAATCATTGTTTTTCATGTGTTAAAGGTTCATGGAACAGCATAGAAGATGGAGTTAAAAGAGGCAAAAGATAAAGCATGCCAATTGGTCGTGGATAAACTTAGAGAGTGGTATGACATAGTTTCATTCGGCGAGCCCGTTATCGAATCTTCAGATTCCGGCAAGAATGGAGATATTCAGGTCTACATTTTGCAGGGATATGTAGAGGTTGAGTTCAAGGCTGGATGGCAAACATCTGCCCGTGAACACTCACGCTCGGGACGAGTTTTATTTAAAATAAAATTGAATAAGGAAGACGGAAAAGTTCTTTCATTAAAACACAAAGAAAAGCTGTAATTGCTTTAAGTAATGTTGCATGCATGCAGAGAAGAAAGAGCTTATCAACGAATTCGACACAAAGTATGGAAGTTATAAGCAAAAGGTTCCCATGCTAATACCAAAATTAAGAGAATTAATGATAAATCAAAGAAAAGCTAAGTTGGGTCCATAATGGATACGGCAGTCATTATTGAACAATCAGTCATGGACAGCATTTTAAGTTATTCACGCATGCTACATCCTAGAGAATCAATACTTCTTTTGACGAGAAAAGTTGAAAAACACAAAATCATTCAACGATACGCAGATACCGCCGTTGGCAACACACGGAAACACTTTTTCCACATTTCCCTTGCATATGCTCCCAATCGATTTTTCCATTATGGGAATTGCCCATTCCCACCCGTCAGGCACTCTACACCCTTCGGTTACAGACTTGAACAAGTTTTATGGCAGGATAATGCTCATAACTGCTTATCCTTATCAGTCTGAAAAGAACATAGCGATATTTGACCGAGAAGGGAAAAAAATGAAATTCATAGTCCTTTGATTATGTCAAACGCCTCAGCGAATGCATCAACGTTTTTGGCATTTCGAGATAAAATCCTTTCACCGGTTAGATTAAATGTGTTTCCTTGGTGCGGAACCCATTTTTTTGCGCCCAAAGCTTAACACAGTCTAAAATCAACCAGAAGTCTTCAATTGGCTTTTCATACTCCCATTTTCCTGTTTCTTCTGCAATTAAGTCTAACCTTTCGGCATCTCTTAGAGTTTCTTCCCTCAAATGTACATCGTATTTTGGTGAGAAAATATCGTACAGTATCTCATGTTTACTCTCATCCATAACGAATTTAATGGTCATAAAACCGTCGTGACTTTCGAGCCAAAAATCCGAGTCGGATGTTTTTCGCAGTTCCATCTTGATTCTCTCGTCTCTTAAGAAATTTAACAGGTTTGAGACGAGATCGGTTTCCATTCAACTATCATCTCAAAGTTTTATCCATAATAATATCGCAACTATTAAGCCATAGATCGCTATCGCTTCTGCAAGTGCCACCACTAAGAAACTTTTGAAAAATGTTTCAGGTTTCTCTGCTAAAGCGCTTATAGCTGCAGTTCCAGAGGCAGCAATAGCCTTTGCAGCGCCTAAACCAGTAAGTCCCACAGCTAGACCAGCGGTTATGGCTATTGCCGCTCTGTCAAATGGACCGTTTGTGCTTGCTTGGGTCGTTTGTTGGGCTAGTGGGGGCGAAAGAGCCAAGACTACTGCTGCAGAAATTATGGGTAATAAAGCTAATTGGACTATAAATAATAACATAGCTGTTCTCTTTTTCAAACTATTTCCTCCATTTGAATGCAAAACGCTAAGTTGTATTGGAGTTCATGCTTTTAACTCTTTTTTTTGTTGTTGAACTCTCTACTTCTTCTCCAACTTTTTCCGCTTCTTTCTTGATTTTCTCCACTTCTTTCTCTATGTTTTTTATCTCATTCTCCGCCATCAGATGGATATCTTTCTTGAAGTTTTCACATTCTCTTTCTATTTTGTTTTTTTTCGGCATGTTTTTCCACTCTGTCTACCGGACTACGAGAACAGGGCAAGGCGCATATTCAATTACTCGTTCAGCAACGCTACCTATAAGGATTCGTTTCGTTCCTCTTCTTCCATATGTTCCCATAATTATCATACCTACTCTCTTGGATTTGGCGTATTGAACAATCTGGTCGTGAGGTTCTCCTTTTGCAAGGATTGCCTCTGCTTTTAGATCTTCCGTTTCAGCTAATCTAACCACATAATTGAGATAGCGTTCACCTTTTTCTTTCAACTCTTTCTCAACACCTTTCTCTTCTACGCCATTTGTTAGTTGCTCAAGAATTACCGTGTCAATAGTGTAGATCACAAAAATTTTAGCTCCTAAAACTTTGGCTAAGCTTATTCCAAGCTCTGCGGCACGTAAAGAACAGTCAGAACCATCTGTCGGAATAAGAATATTTTTTACTTTTTCCATTTCCACAATCATCCTATAGTTTTCTTTTTAGAAATCATTTTCTTAGCTGTTTTCATACGAATGAATTCTTCTCTTTCCTTCTCTTCCAGTACAAGTTCAATATACTTAACGGTTTCACTGTACATTGGAATAAACACGTGTTTTAATGCATTTACGCGTTTCTGCGTTTTTTGAACATCATTTGCAAGCTTAAAGGCAGCCCCTTCAAGTTCAGCCAATTGTGCAATAGGTTCCAAAACATTGGAGAAATCCTTAAAGGCTTTGTCAAGCGATATGCTTGTGTCAGCAAATCCATAATCAGGTTTTACATCCTTCTCCATTTGAAAATCAACAACAGGCACGAGTACACCCATGATGCTTCGATGATCAAGAACAAAATTTGCTTTAGACGAAAAAGCTAAAGCAACATTCTCCACAGTTTCTGAACCCATTAGGACTTTTGATTCTATTAAACTTTGAAATGCCCTAGCAAGAACTAACGTTACTTCTTCCCTAAGTTTTCTTGCGTCATAGATAAAATGTCTCAGTTCACGCATTAGAACATTCCTTTTTCTTTCTAACACGTCAAGCCCAGACTTGCTTAGCTTCAACGTTTTCTTTGTTCGAATTAAATTGATGCGTGTTGGACGAATTTTCGTAACCACCATTGATTATTCTGCCTCTTCACTTCTTTTCGGAAAATATTTTTTAAGAAATTCTGTGTGAATTCTTGTTAATTCATCTTCGGGCAGAATGGATAAAATCTCCCAAGCGATTCCCAATGTTTGTTCTATTGTTCTGTTTTCATTTTTGTTTTGCTTCAAGAATTTCTGTTCAAACTGTTCGCCAAACTTCAAGTAATCTTTGTCTCTGCTAGACAGACCCTCTTCGCCAATTATTGCTGCTAAAGATCTCATCTCGACGCATTGGGCATAAGCGGCGTAAAGTTGACTTGCAACATCTGCATGGTCTTCCCTTGTGTGGCCTTTACCTATTCCGTCCTTCATCAGTCTTGAAAGGCACGTTAAAACGTTTAGTGATGGATAGATTCCTTTCTTCTCCAAATCACGATCCAAAACAATTTGTCCTTCTGTGATATATCCGGTAAGATCTGGAATTGGATGGGTTATATCATCGTTCGGCATAGAAAGTATCGGCACTTGAGTTATTGAACCCTTTCGACCAACTATACGACCGGCTCGTTCATACAGACTTGCAAGGTCGCTATACATATACCCGGGATAACCTTTTCTACTCGGGATTTCTTCCATCGAGGAACTGACTTCCCGTAAGGCTTCACAATAATTTGTCATGTCAGTCAATACAACCAAGACATGAGCCTCCTTTTCAAATGCCAAATATTCAGCCAAAGTTAAACCCGCTCTAGGAGTAATGAGCCGCTCGACGGTAGGGTCTTCAGCAAAATTAAGAAAAAGGGCAACATTTCTTATAGCGCCTGTATCTTCGAAGCTTCTACGGAAAAAGGTGGCTTCGTCATGTTTCAGCCCCATCGCAACAAAAATTATGTAAAATCCCTCACTTCCTCCTCTGATCTGTGCCTGCCGAACTATCTGAGCAGCAAGCTCGTTATGTGAAAGACCGGGTCCTGAAAAGATAGGGAGTTTTTGTCCTCGGACCAAGCTGCTCATTCCGTCAATTGCTGATATTCCAGTTTGAATGAAGTCTCGTGGATACTCTCTTGCGGTAGGATTTAATGGGAGACCATTTACATCTCTTAATTCTTCTGAGAACGGTTTAGGGTTTCCATCAATTGGCTCTCCGAAACTGTTCATTACTCGCCCAAGCATTTCGGTTGAAACAGATATTTCAAGGGTTTTCCCGAGAAAATGGACACGCGTTTCTGACGAAGACAAACCAGTCGTTCCTTCGAAAACTTGTACAACCGCAATTTTCTTTGTTACTTTAAGGACCTTGCCTAAACGTGTTTCTCCACCAGGCGTGATCACTTCAACTAACTCGTCATATCCAACATCTCTAACATTCTCAACAATAATTATAGGTCCAGAAATCCTTGATACGCCCATATACTCTAATCCAGTGCTTACCATACCCTGTTACACCACTCCTTTCTCCAGTTCTGAAAATTGATACTGAATCTTTTTCTCCAATTCGTCCAGAAGATGAACTTTTTCATTGGATATCTCTCTCATCCGCATAATTTCCGGCAAAACTGGCAGTTGGGTTATTTTGAATAGCGGTACACCTTTGTTTACAATACGTCCTGCAAGCTTATAGAATTCAATAATTATTTTTAATATTTTGAACTGTTTGATTGGAAGACAGTAAGTATCGACGGGGTCTAAAGCGTTTTGTTGAAGAAAAGCGTTCCGCAAAATCCTTGCGGTTTCTAGAATTAAACGTTGGCTGTCAGGTAGGGCATCGGGTCCTACCAGCTTAACTATCTCCTTCAATTCGTCTTCTCTTTGTAAAATGCGCATTGCTTCGTCTCGGTAGTCCCTCCATTCTTTGTCAACGTTCTTTGCCCACCATTCTGTAAGGTCATTGAGGTATCCTGAGTAGCTTTGAATCCAGTTTATCGCTGGGTAATGACGAGCGTCAGCTAATTCCTTGTCTAAAGCCCAAAAAACACTTGTAAAACGTTTTGTGTGTTGTGTTACAGGTTCTGAAAAGTCTCCGCCCGGCGGTGAAACTGCTCCAATTGCACAAATTGAACCCGTTCTTTCTTCTGAACCTAACGTTTTCACAATGCCTGTTCTTTCGTAAAACTCTGCTAGTCTTGTCGGAAGATACGATGGAAACCCTTCTTCCGCCGGCATTTCCTCAAGCCTTCCGGAAACTTCCCTTAAGGCTTCTGCCCATCGGCTTGTTGAATCAGCCATTAAAGCCACATCATACCCCATGTCTCTGTAATATTCACCAATCATTACGCCCGTGTATATGCTTGCTTCTCTTGCAGAAACGGGCATGTTACTCGTATTTGCGATCAATATTGTTCTTTCCATGAGCGGTCTTCCAGTTCGCGGGTCACTTAATTTTGGAAAACTGGTTAGAACATCAACCATTTCGTTGCCTCGTTCGCCACAACCGATATAGATGATTATGTCTGCATCGGACCATTTTGCTAGTTGATGTTGCATCACAGTCTTTCCGGTTCCGAATCCTCCCGGAATTGCTGCTGTTCCACCTTTAGCTATTGGAAAGAAAGTGTCAACTATCCTCTGACCCGTAATTAGCGGCACTGTGGGTAAAAGTCTCTGTTTATATGGCCTAGGTTTTCTGACAGGCCACTTCTGGAACATTTTTAATTCAATTCGTTTCCCATCAGATTCAACTATTGCAATCGTATCGTCTACTTTGTATTCGCCTTTCTCAGCTATTTCAACAAGTTTTCCTTGAACGTTTGGGAGAACAAGTATTCTGTGCTCAATTAATTCAGATTCTTTAACAGTTCCAAGTATGTCTCCGCCAATTACCTTTTTTCCGACCTCTGCTTTTGGGTTAAATGTCCACTTTTTGTCTTTTGGAAGAGCTGAAGTTTTAACTCCTCTTTTTATGAACGCCCCTGTTTTCTCTTGTATCCATTCTAAGGGTCTTTGAATACCATCATATATGTTTCCAATTAGCCCCGGACCCAGTTCTGCTGAGAGTGGCGCACCCGTTCCGAAAACCTCTTCTTCTGGCTTAATTCCACTCGTATTTTCATAAACTTGAATGGTAGCTACGTCGCCTTCCAAACGGATTATTTCACCTATAAGACGGTCTTTACCAACTTCGACCATCTCATGCATTTCCGATTTTGACATTCCCTCAGCTTCAATAACTGGACCTGCTACCTGAATAATTGAGCCTTTTACTGGAATTTTTTAGTCCTCCGTTTCAAACAATATTTTTGCAATCTTAATTCGAAGAATAGGCTTTAACACTTGTAATCGCTTTTCAAAAGTGTTATCATGCGACAGTTTTCCATCTGACGTTTTGACTATACAGCCCCCCAGACAGCTTTCAGTTTCGTCAGCTAACGTTAATTTCACTCTCAGTTTTCCAGACAATTCATCAAGCTTGCCATTTGCCAGCCATTCCCGATCTTTAGAATTCACGTAAACAATAAGCCTGTCAGATCCAATTTTTTTGACAGCTTCTTCAATAAATTTCAAGAGATAACTGGGATAACTCTCAGATTCAACAAATTCCTTCAAACGAGCAAGCGCCTTATCGAAGACAGCATTAACGTGCTCTTCCTTTACTTGAAGGCATCTGTTTCTCATTTCCATTGCAGTTAAAGATTGTGTTTTCTTCTGCTCTATCTTACCTTTCTCTTCTGCTTCAGCTAAAAGGCGAACACGTCTTCTTTCTGCTTCTGTTCTGGCATCTCTTAAGATTTCTTCAGCTTTCTTTTCGGCATCACGAATAATTATTTCCGATTCTTTCTTAACATCTTCTAAAATTTCACTTGCAATAGCCACCAATCCCTTTTTTGTACTTATCATTCTCGCGCCTCTACACCTTAACTCCTATAGCTTTACGCACTATGCTGGACATGTCAATTGCACCGGACGGGCCCAATCTCCCAGGGATTTCGACAATTAAAGGCGCAATCCGATTTAAACGTAAGTTATCAATACTATCTCGCATTTTAGTAGAAAAATCTTCGCTGATGATTATAAGGGCAACATCAACGCTTTCAACTGCCTTAGACAAAGTACGCCGAGCTTCATCAACCGTGGAAACTACAACTCCTTTTATGCCAACTAATCGAAAGCCCGTAACCATATCGCAGTCGCCAATAACAAGGGCATACATGAAATTACCCGGACAATGTTTAAATCCTGTGAGGCTAATCAACGTTTTGCTGGCATTGACTTTGCGACCCGAAAGAATGACTGAAGCTTCAATAATCTGCCTCAAAAAAGACTATGATCTAGCATTGGAAACCTTAGATGATTTCGGTAATTTTCACATCGAAGAAATAGAGAAAAAATATAAGGTGACACAGTATGAGCAACTCATCAGGCGAACCGAGGAAACAATCAGAAGCCTTAGTGCCATAATAACGCAACTTAAAGTTGAAAAAACCGGTCTTTTGGATGCTTTTAAAGCCGAAAAAATAATAAAAATGGAAATTACTGCTGAAAACTGGCAACGCCTCCTAAAAACCGTTGAAGAAGAAAACTCAAAATTAAAAACGAAAATAGATACCCTCACAACTTCACAAAAAAATCTTGACGAAAAATTATCTAGTCTTCAACACCTCCATCATATGTTAACAATACTTGACCGATTCAAAATAAATCTGGAAGCGTTAGAGGAAATGCGCTTCATTTATGTTGCAATTGCAATGGTCTCGTCAAGGAACATACCTGAACTTGGAACAGCATTATCAATCTACTCGGGAATATTTCATCATCGGTCCATAACAAAAGATAAAGAGTTCGTATTTATTGCAACGTCAATTAAACATAAAGATGAAATCGAGAAAATTCTAAAAACCCATCATGCTGAAAGCTTTCGAATTCCCAAAGGGTTACCTAAAAAGACATCTGATGCATTAGAAAAAGTCAGCGTTCAACTGAAAGAAGTTTTACAAAACAAAAAAGTAATTTTAACGTCTATTGAAAAGCTTGCAGAGGAGACCAAAAAACATCGTCTCTTTGCCCTAAGAGAAACCGCACAAAATATCTCAAAAATATTAAATGCCAAACAGAAATCTTTGGAAACTAAACGCCTAGTAACAGTAAGGGGCTACATACCAAAAAAGGAAGTTGAAAAACTCGAGAGAAAAATAGATGATAAACTAGGTCAAGCATTAGTGATAGAAAAGGAGTTAACCGATTCTCAAGACCCACCAACAAAGATACATAATCATTCTTTCATAAAACCTTTTGAAACAATAACGAAACTTTATGGCTTCCCACACTATGATGAATTAGATCCAACACCGTTAATTGCCTTAGCATTCCCTTTAATATTCGGCTTTATGTTCGGCGACGCTGGTCACGGTCTAACGTTGCTTATAGTCGGAGTAATGCTTGGAATACTAATTAAGAAGAATGAAGGAATACGTAATTTTTCATGGATTCTTGCAGCCTGTGGTATAGGCGCAATTTTCGCTGGATTACTTTTTGGCGAATTTTTCGGTAAACACATATTCGCACCTTTATGGTTTAACCCTTTCGAAGATGTCATAGGATTTTTGATATTCAGCTTATTTGTTGGTGCAATACAGATAATGAGCGGCTTTGGTTTAGATTTCGTTAACTTCGTATTAAAAGGAGATATAATTGATGCGTTCGCGACGTCGTTGCCCAAAATGCTGTTTTACATTGGGGGCATCTACTTAATTCTGGTTTATCAACTAAATTTTAATCTTTGGCTTAACGGTCCAATCCTATATCCGTTAATTCCATTTATTTTCCTGATTTTTGGTAAACTCATCATAGTTAAAAGCTTAAAGATGTTAGGTCATCCACCTAAAAAATCAAATATGCACGAGTCTCTTCTTGAGAGACTCTTTGAAAGCGGCGACCTCGTCACACGGGTTCTCAGTAACACCATGTCTTATGCACGAATTTTAGCCCTTTTAATGGCTCATTGGGCTTTGCTTCTTGTAACCTATACAATTTCAGACATGGTTTTTCCAACACCAATTTTTGGAATGGTTCTGGGCACCCTAATAATCGTAGGTGGAAACATATTTGTGCTAGCTTTTGAAGGCTTAATCGTCTTTATTCACACCCTCAGGCTTCACTTTTACGAATGGTTCAGCAAATTCTATCAAGGAACTGGAGTCGTTTTTAGTCCTTTCAAGCAGAGCTACCGATATACAAAAATTGTTTTCAAAAGGTGAACAAGAGAGTTAAAAGCCTAAACAAGTAGCAAATGCGAGATATCGTCTTTTTTCCAATTGTATTCTATTCCCAAACTTATCGCTGTGAGATTATATAATTCAATTTCTTTCTGTACCAAAAAAGCAATGGGTGTACCTATGTTAAATGGGTCGCCAATTATTGTCCTCTTTGAGTGCTCAAACAGGTCCGCTCTAAATGCTTTCTCAGCCGCAGAGACGGTTTCTTCAGGGGTTTCAGCTCTGACAATAAGTTTTTTGTAATAACTTTGTTTAATAATGTTGAATGCCAATCCAAAATCATCTGCCATTAACAACGCTTCAATTGTTTGTTCTGGAACATTGTAAAAATTACGTGAAATCGCCATCCTTATCCAATTGGGATCATAACCTAAAATTTTGGCTCGAAGAATCGTTAGAATATTAAACCTATCAATTTCCCTGCTTACATAAAAGAAGGCATATTCCTGTTCTTTTTTAGGCAGGTCTTTAAACTTTTCCCCAAATTGTTCATAAAAAAATCTGTCAAGCAGAATATCAAAAAACTTTGTTGAACCCGTTTCTATATATTTCTGAAGTCCGGCAATAAGCAAGGGACCATAAAGAGTAGTTTGTAAAACATCAACAACCGATTTCACATGAATAGCCATAGCGGCTTTCAAAATGATATCTTGCCTTTTTAGAAAAACTTCCACAGGCATGTAGATTTTACGGGTTATCTCATCATATGACAAACCTACACTAGCTGCTCTTAAAATAGTCTTGATGTTCTCATGTTCAAATTTCAGAAGATATGCTTTAATGAATGGCGAAACAGTCTCAGGAGAGCTTCGCAGTATTTTAATGTTAACTTCAATGAGGCTTTCCCAGAAAACCTTTTCAAAAATTTTTGATGTATATGGCAACGTAACTTTCGCTAACTTTTCCCCGTAGATCGTTTCTCTTAATTCAGAAGCAAATTCTTTCAAGTTTTTACATTCTGTTAACCTTTCTAACTTTTCTTTACTTAATAAATGGCTTCTTTCAACTCCAACCTTGACTAAGACGTTAGAATATAATTGTTCTTGGCTCAAACTTTGATTTTCCCCAACATAGCATCAAAAATCGTATTTACAGCTTTGTCAAAACGTTTTTCCACGGTTGTCCTCAATTCTTTAATGATCTTCTCATTTTTCTTTAGTGCGGCATCGCGCTCTTTAGCGGCTTCCTCATGGTATTTATTTAGCAGTTCATTTGCTTCCGCTTCAATGTGCTTTTTTGAAGCTGAAAGCAATTTTTCAGCATCCTGCTTGGCAATGGCAATCAGCTCTTCGGATTTTTTCAAAGTTTCAGAGTGGATATGCTCCGCTTCGCTTTCAATTTTCCTTAACTCTTCCCAAAGTTTTTCCATAATTCCTCACTCCTAAACATTAAAATATACACTTCTAAACTTTTCGCGCGCGCATATTCCGATGAGCTTATTTCTTTCGAAAGTTATAACAAGAATCGAAAGGCATCGACCTTGTTGAAAAGATTGACTATAATACTAACTATCTTTATTCTTATAGGATTGACCAGCAATTTAGGCAACAGTTCAAATGATACCAATGTCATTCTAAAGGTCAACATAAACGGCGAAATAACCGCTGCAACCACAACCATGGTGAATGACGCATTAAAGTTGGCTGAAGCTCAACAAGCCCGCTTAGTAGTTGTAACGCTGAACACTCCAGGAGGAGAAGTGGATGCTGTCAAAACCATAATGAATCTCTTCGACAACTCTAACATCACAATTTGCTGTTTTATCTATCCGCCTGGAGTGACGGCTTGGAGCGGGGGAACCTATGTTTTAATGGCTTCTCATATCGCTGTCATGGCTTCTGGGACAACAATCGGGTCGTGTCAGCCAGTCTTGTCAACTGGAGAACCGATCAGCCAATCGAAATATGTGAATGCATTAGTAGCATTAATGGAAAACCATGCTTCATTGCATAATAGAAATGAAACTATGGCGAAACTGTTCGTTACTGAAAACGCCAATTTGGACCCAGAGGAGGCTCTTCAATTTCATGTCATTGAATTTATAGCAGACGACATCCATACATTGCTAAGGAAACTCGAAGGTTTCACGATTGTTCATTTTGAGAGAACACCTGGTTCTAAGGCGTGGAAGCTGGTTCCAAACGATAACGCTCAAAATTATTCTTATAGGCTATCTTTCAACAACATCAGCGAAGCCAACATAGTTGAGTACACCCCAGGAATCCAAACAGTCTTATTCAGCATTCTCTTGAACCCACTTGTCAGTTCATTATTGCTAATAGTAGGCATATTCCTACTTTTTATAGGGATTAAAACACCTGGCTATGGCGCTGAAATCACGGGCGCTATATGCCTTGTTTTAGCTTTAATCGCCTTTGGAGTTGTAGGAATATCGTTGGGTGCTGTCGTGTTGTTCGCTCTAGGTATAGTTTTTATTGTTGCAGAACTGAAAACACATATAGGTGTATTAGCTTTAAGCGGGGCAATCTGCATGATTGTCGCAAGTCTACTCTTGTTTCCATCTCCTCAATGGCTTATCTACTATGGGGTTATCCAGCAAATACAAGAAGTGCTTGTAATAGCGGCTGCTGCGATGGCGTCTCTTTTCTCGTTCATAGTTTACAAAGCAGCCAAGGCAAGACTTTCCAAAGTTAGAACAGGCAAAGAAGCATTGATTGGCGCTAGAGGCATTGCGGTAAGTGACCTCAAACCGAAAGGTGAAATTCGAGTTGTGGGTGAATTTTGGCAAGCTAAGGCTAAGGACGAGTGGATAAATAAAGGTGAAGAAGTGGAAGTGATTGGCATGGAAGGTCTCTTTCTCATAGTTAGGCTTTCGAAAAGAAAAGGCTTAACGGCTTGAACAATAAATAGTAAATGGAGGTGAAATCATGATTGACGTTGTAACTATTTCTGTTGCTTTCATAATCCTTATCATTGCACTGATACTGCTTAGCGGATTGAGAGTTCTAAAAGAATGGGAAAGAATGCCCGTCTTGAGGCTTGGACGTTACGTAGGTTTGAGAGGCCCTGGGATAACCTATCTTATCCCGTTCATTGACAGGGCGCCAATAAGAGTTTCAACGAGACTAGATACAATCGAGTTTAGAACAGAATCGACTTTGACCAAAGATAATGTTCCCGTAAACGTGGATTCTGTCTTGTATATGAGACCTGTGGAAATAGAGAAAGCTGTTTTGTCCGTTGAAAACTATTTGCAGGCTACCCAATTAGCCTCGCAGACAACACTCAGGGAGGTAATAGGCAAAGTGGACCTCAATGAGTTGCTTGCAGAACGAGAAAAGGTTGGAAACCACTTACGCGAGATTATTGATGAGAAAACCGAGGCCTGGGGGATAAAAGTCACATCCGTTGAGGTAAGAGACGTCATAATACCAACAGCCCTACAAGATGCTATGTCTAGACAAGCACAAGCGGAAAGAGAAAGAATCGCGCGGGTGACGCTGGCTACAGCAGAATATGAGGCTTCCGAAAAAATGATACAAGCTGCAAGCATGTACGAGAAAAGCCATGAAGGTTTAAGACTACGCTGGATGAACATACTATACGAACTAGGGCAGCAAGCAGGCACAAACACCATAATGTTGATTCCCGCAGTTATGCCCGAAGCAGGATGGCCGCCAGTAGGCATGTACGGCTTCAAAGAACTACCTAAAGGTCAAGCAAAAAGCGAATCAAAGAAAACAGAAATTCGAGAATAAAATGATACGAATATAAAGTGTCTATACGCCTGAGATATCTGATGGTAGTTATGCCACTGCAAATTCATTGGTAGAGCCTTTTTCGTGTTACTTCGGTTTTAGTAGCCCAAGGAGAGCTTTGCACTCCTGCTTAAGTTTTGTCAAATCAAGAGGAAAAGGAATAGATGAACCTAGGTGACCCCTTTTAGAAAAATCCCGAGAATTTAAACCGAGATCCAAAACTACTTCCCTGCGCCAAATATCATGATTAACGTTTAAATTCTCCGTTTTTCCTTGATTGCGCACGCTGTAAGGGTGGGAGTTAGGCGATAGATAAGCACCGTTGTGGACACTGCTGAACGCAGGCGCTACAGTTTACGCACTCTTTGGCACGAACGATTTTTGCTTTGCGACGAATAAAGTCGATCTCGTAAACGCCTCTAGGGCAAACTTCGTAGCATAATGTGCAGCTAGAGCATCTTTCTTCGTCAATCTGAATGCTGCCGTAAGGACTTAGTCGATAAACTCCGGTGAGGAAGGGCATTCGCTTATAACCATGGTGATAAAGAAGTTCGCCCAGATCGCTTTTATAGGTGGGCGAAGTGCCGTTGAAATCGACACCTATCACCGCTGCAACCAGCGCTGAGGCTATCATTAGGTACTGTAGACCAAGGGGCTCTCCAGTCAAGAGTGTTGAAAAAGCAGTAACACATAGAAGGAAAACTAGCTCACCTAGAATCACTTTAACGAATCCCGATCTCACCGGTATATGTGGGAGGGTAATATATATAGAATAGATCATAAGCCCGGTTAAGGCGACAATGGGCAAGTAGAGATTTGCGAAGAAGATTAGCAACGGTAAGGAGAGAATCAGAGCAATAATCACAAAATAAATTGTGGCCATTTCAAGCCTATCTTTCAAGTTAAACTCGACCAAGCGCATTTTATCCGTTTTTTGAAGGTTTTTCTATGATTTCGCGAATCAGTCTCTCTAGGTCAGTAAGCTTCTGCTCCGTCATTTGAATACGTCGTTTCAGGTCTTTATTTTCTTCCTCGAGTCTCCAAGATTTTGTTGCTAGACCATTGACTAATTCCTGAATTTCTTTCTTGCCTTCTTCAACTTCCACTCTGAGCTTGGCCTCAATTTCTTCAACATCTACCTTAGCTTTTGAAATGCTGATTAGTTTCTCCCGTTCCAGGTAAATCTGCTTAAGGCTTTCAAGCTGCACTCCCTTGTATGCCTTAGCCATCTCCCCAATAGTGTGTCCGAGCCAGAAGTCAACTATTGTATCCGGAACACCGCTGTTAATCATGATGCTACCAAAACTTTCTCGGAGAGCATGAGGTCCAAGAGGATTGAAAGCCTTTCCATTATTCTCTTCGTCAATAAGACCGGATTTCAAAGCCACAGTTCTCATCATGTTCTGAACCAAGTTAGTGGTCAGACCTATCGTCCCTCTTTCTTTCAGGAACAATGGAGTTTCATGCTTGAACCTTCTTCCGCGAGATTTCACGTCAGCCAAATAAGCTCTGATAGCTTCGACAGCATCCTTTCCAAGGAAGGTGTAGTATTCTGTTCCACTCTTTCTTCTGAACAGTTCAAGCTTTAACGGGTGCTCGTCAGTCTTCAGGCCTTCAGCTACGTCTCTATATTGTAGGCTGCAGAGTGTAGAAACATCCATCCCACCTTGGAAAAGGGTAAGAATTATTGCCCTATCTCTAGGTGTTCTAGCATGGTCAACGAGAATCTTTACTTGCTCCGCAGCCACTCTCATCCGCTTATTCTTAACTCTCGGTCTCGGAAGTGCATGCCTTCCCTTCATCCTAACTGTAACACCGAAAGTAGCATAGAAACTCCGTATAGAGTTCACTGTGACATTGGCCCTCTTGTCACTCGCTCCCTTCCCAACGATGTGTTTTGGTCCTTTTCCCCTGCTTTTCTGGGGATACTCGGTCTTCATCCATCGATAAAATTCTATCAGTCTCTTCAGAACAACATCTCTTCTTTCTCGAGGATCTTTCTTAGAATCTTCCAGTGCCTCATCAATCAACTCAGAAGCAGATTTTCCAGTGAATAATGCGTATGCCCTAAAGGCTGTTCTATAACCCCACTTCGTGCTCTTCTTAGTGATGGTGTCAAGCCAGCGCTTGAGAGCTGGGTCTTCCCAGTTAACATTATCTACTATTAATGGTTGCTCATTTACCATGTTCAGGGACTTCCCCCATGGTAAATAATTAAACGGAGAATTGATACTTAAAGGTTATCTTACAACTTTATCATATTAGGCTCCTAATATGTTCCGGATGCGAAGACACCTAATAGTGTTCCTGCGGATGCTTTGAAGCCGATCTTTCTTGGTTATCATAGAAACGAGAACGATCTGTGAACGACAAATTTCCGAATGTCTTAAATATTTAATTAATGATGA
>Ga0315544_1000283_pt1 | contig 50054 bp, 38 predicted proteins | sample SalMarSW160130MG_2_FD_202543 | JGI IMG/M metagenome (GOLD analysis project Ga0315544, IMG submission 202543) | Salt marsh sediment microbial communities from the Plum Island Ecosystem LTER, Massachusetts, United States - Salt Marsh Sediment SW1601-130 ...
CCTCACCCTCGCCATCTCGGTGCTTGTCTTCTTCATCATCCTCCAGGTACTGACCCTCGCCTTCCTCGAGCGGACCCGCGAGATCGGAACGTTGCGGGCGCTCGGAACGACCCGCGGAGAGGTGTTCTGGCTTTTCTTCTCGGAGAGCGCGTGGCTGGCCGTGCTCGGGAGCCTGATCGGGATCCTCGCCGGAATCCTGCTTAGCCTCGGCTTCAACGCCCTCGGCATCGAATGGCTGCCGCCAGGAACGGTCGAGCCCAGCGTCCTGGGCACGCGCATCGGGCCGTTGACCGTGCTGCTGCCGTTTCTCGTCAGCCTCGTTGCGACGCTGCTCAGCGCGCTGTATCCGGCGTTGCAGGCGGCTCGGCTTCGCGTCGTCGACGCCCTGAGGGTGGAGTAGGAGGCCCGGATGCAATTCAAGATCGCGCTGCGCAACGTCTTCCGAAACCGTCGTCGTACGCTGTTCAGCTTGGCCGTGATCGTCGTCGGCACCTCGGTGTTCCTGTTCCTTCTCGGGTTCATCGGAGAAGCGCTGAACTCCACCAAGCGGTCGCTCGCCTGCGAGACCGGTGCCGTTCAGGTCGCCGACGAGCGGCTGTTCGAGAACACCGCCGACGCCTACGAAGTCCTCGTTTCCCCACAGCTTCGCGAGCGGACGCTCGATCTCATTGCGGCCCGGCCCGGTGTCACGGGCGCCTCGTGGCAATTGAACTTTGCCGGCCTCATCGGCGACGAGCGGGGCAGCACGCTCGTCATCGGGCGGGGCATCGTCCCGTGCAGCTGCGTCGAGGAGTACGAGTGCATCATCGTCAGCGGAGATCCGCTCCCCGAGGACGCTTCTCGACAGACGATCCTCGGCGCCAGCCTGGCCGCGAAGCTGGACGTCGAACCGGGGGACCGGATCAACGTCGCCACCGGGACGGTCTCCGGCAACTTCAACGCCGCGACCGTCGACGTCATCGGAACCCTGCGATACAGCCTCGAGGAACTCGAGGCGCAGCTCGGGTTGTTCCCCATCGGCTTCGTTCAGCGCCTACTCAAGACCGACGGGGTCGAGCGGATTCTCATCGGGCTCGAAGATCTGGACGACGCCGAGGCGTTCGCGGCGAGCCTCCAGGCCGAGCTCGATGACGCCGGGATTCCCCTCGCGACGCGGACGTGGGAAGAGCTCAACCCGAGCTACGAATCGCTCAGCTCGTTCTACACGGCGTTCAGCGGGCTGGCCGGGATCGCGGTGTTCGCCCTCGTCTTCTTCTCCGTCGTCGAGGTGCTGACGCTCTCCTTCTTGGAGCGGACCCGCGAGGTCGGCACGCTGCGGGCGTTCGGAACGTCGCGGGGCCGCATCTTCCAAACGTTCCTGCTCGAGGGGATCCTCCTCGGACTGATCGGGGCGACCCTCGGCGTCCTGGTGGGGTCGGTCCTTGCCGCGGTGTTCAACGCCGTCGGGGTCGAATGGACCCCGCCCGGCGCTCCCATCCCGCAGGCGCTTCGCCTCGCACTGTCCCCCTCGGTCGCCGTCACGCCGTTCGTCACTGCGATCTTCGCGACGCTGACGAGCGCGTTGATCCCGGCGTGGAAGAGCTCGCGACAGCGGATCGTCGAAGCATTGAAGACCGCATAGTCGCCCCCTCAAGGAAAGGAGTCTACATGAGACCATCGATCGTGCTCGTCCTCGGAGTTCTCTTCTCGGCCGGGCTCACCGCGTTCGGCCAGGATGCGCTGTCCGACGACGAGTTGCTCGCGGCCCTCGACGAGGCCCGATTCTTCGCCGAGTCCGTGACGACCGTCCGCGTCCGAATCCACGCCGTCACACCGGAGGAGGAACGGGACGCCGAGATCCGACTCCTGTTCGCCCCCATCCCCGATGAACAGACCGCCCGGATCGAGTTCCTCTCACCCGAGGAACTGGCGGGGCAGATCTACCTCAGCACGCCCGAGGCGACCTACTTCTTCGGGCCCGATCTCGATTCCCCGATCAAGACCTCGGCCACCACCGAGGTCTTCGGCGACGCCGCCGTCGCCCAGACCAGCGGGATCCGATTCCTCGACGACTACACCGTGGCCGAGCGTCGCTCGATCGTCACCGAAGACGGAACCCCTCTCCTCGAGGTGGACCTGGAGGCGGTGGACTTCTCGGTCGCGTTTCAGGCGGCGACGGTGACCGTCGATCCGGAGACGCTGCGGCCGGTCTCGGCGGTCCTGTACGCGTTGAGCGGGATCCCGTTCTACGAGGTCTTCTACGAGAGCTACCAGACACGAAACGAAGACGACCTCTACGTCGTCCGTCAGAGGATCGTCAACCTGTTCCTCGTCGGCCGCGAGACGACCTCAGAGATCCTCGAGATCGGCGACGAACCCCTCCCGCCGGAGCTGTTCGACCCCGAAGCGCTCGGATCGCCCGCTTAGCCGCTTTCGCGTCGTGGACCGGCGCGATATCATGATCGCTCTACGGCAAGCGGGCCAACATCGCACTCGGTCTGAGGCCCGGGGCGTCCGCGGACGGAGGGCATCGGATCATGGACCACAGCTCCCAGCTCGGAACCGCGCCGATCCGTCGGCTGCTGGTCAAGATGTCGGCCCCCGCGATGGTCGGGCTGATGGTGCAAGCCATGTACAACCTGACCGACACGATCTTCGTCGGACGGGGTGTCGGGTCGCTGGCCATCGCCGGGATCGCCATATCCTTTCCCATCCAGATTCTCGTGATGGCGCTCGCACAGCTGTTCGGCATCGGCTGCGCGTCGATCGTCTCCCGGCGGTTGGGCGCCGGCGACCAGGAGGAAGCCCGCCATGCCCTCGGCAACCTGTTCACGGTGGTCGTGCTGTCCAGCACGATCATCGCCGTCTTCGGGAGCCTGTTTCTGCCGGCCCTTCTAAGGTTCTTCGGAGCGACCGAAGGGATCCTCCCGTACGCCGCCGACTACTCGCGGTTCATTCTGATCGGCACGCCGTTCTTCATGTTCGCCATGGCGACCAACGCCGTGGTCCGAGCGGAGGGGAACGCCCGCGTCGCGATGTGGACGATGATCATCGCGGGCCTGCTCAACATCGGCCTCGATCCGCTGTTCATCTACGGCCTCCGTCTCGGCATTCGCGGCGCCGCCTTGGCCACGGTCCTCGCCCAGGCGACCACCGTCGTGTACTTGGTCTACTACTTCTTCGGCGGACGCAGCTCGCTTCGGACCCGGCCGCATCACTTCCGTCTGAATCGTTCCATTCTCTGGGAGGCCGTCACCGTCGGCCTGGGGTCCGGGCTGCGCTCGGCAGCGTCCAGCTTCACCGTCATTATCCTCAACACGAGCCTTGCGACGTACGGTGGGGACATCGCCATCGCGACCTTCGGCGTGGTCAACCGAATGATCATGTTCCTCTTCCTCCCGATGTTCGGGATCGTCCAAGGGATGATGCCGATCGTCGGCTACAACTACGGAGCCGGTCAGCTCGAGCGCGTCCGTCACGCCGTCCGCCTGTCCAACCTCGTTACCACGGCGATGTCGGTCGGAACGACGATCCTCCTGCTGAGCGTCCCGGCGCTGCTGCTGCGGATCTTCACGCAGGACGCCGAGGTCTTGTCCATGGGGACGCCAGCGATTCGCATCGTCATCCTCGCCTTCCCGACAGTCGGCTTCCAGGTCGTCGCGGCCGGGATGTACCAAGCGCTCGGACGGCCGCTCCCCGCGCTGGTCCTCGCGCTCCTTCGCCAGGTCATCCTTCTGATTCCCCTCGTCGTCGTTCTGCCCCGTTTTCTCGGACTCGACGGCATCTGGGCGTCGTTCCCGATCGCCGACGGCCTCGCCGCGGTCGTCACCGTGCTGATGTTCGTCTCGGCGATGCGTGCGCTTCGGGACCGCTTCGACACGACGGTCCCCCACGGCGTCGCGGAACCGATCGAGCCGTAGCGACTCCGGCCGGACCGCTCGACGGACACGCGTACACGCCGAGCAGGGGGCAAGTGGGAGCTCGCCAAATGACGGACGCCGCTTTCACCGCCGTCGGGCTTCGTGGTACAGTTGTGCGGCCAAAGAAAGGGGGGGTTCATGATTACGAAGAAGCGTGCCGCTGTCTACGTGTTGCTCGCCGTTGTCTGTCTCGTCCCGCTGGTCGGAGGGGGGCAGGACGCGACCCCGGCCGTCTCCGAGCCGGTCCGCGAGACCGCCGAGACGGCGATCGACCAGTTTCTCACCTACATCGACAGTGCCGCGACGTACCTCGGTCAGGGCGTCCTGTACGTCCTGAACCTGATCACCAACGACCGCGTCTCGAGCGACCTGGAGAAGCCGATCGGCTACCTCGCCTTCATCACGCTCATCCTGCTCCTGTTCGGGCTGCTCGACTTCGCCCGACGGATCATCTGGATCGGGATCATCGTCGGCTGGGTGTTGTTGATCGTCCGGATCATCCTCGACGCGCTGAACATCTGAGTCGAGACGCAGCATGAAGAGCCGCCGGCGCCCGTTCCCTCGGGACGGGCGCGGCTTCATCTCTTCGCGATACGTTCCCCACGTCTCCTTCACGCCTCTCTCCGACGCTGATGCGGTAGGAGGGAAGGAGAAGCATGAGAGCCATATGGAACGGCCACGTCATCGCCGAGAGCGATCGGACGGTCGTCGTCGAGAACAACCACTACTTCCCGCCCGACTCGGTCCGCAGGAAGTTCCTGCGCGAGAGCCCGCATCGCACGATCTGCCCCTGGAAGGGCGAGGCGCACTACTACCACATCGTCGCGGAAGGGGACGAGAATAAGAACGCCGCCTGGGCCTACCCGGAGCCGAAGGAGGCGGCCGGTCACATCAAGAACCACGTCGCCTTCTGGAAGGGCGTCGAAGTCGTCGAGTAGCTCCGTTCGGCCCCTCCGTCGGCCGGGACGAGATCCTGCTGCTCAACCGTTCCGCGCGGGAAGTTCACCCCGCCGAGGCGTACGCAACGACGAGCGGCTCGACGGCCGCGGCGACGCCGTCCGTCCCGTTTACTCGCACGGGGACGGCGGAGGGAGCGCCCACAGGGACCTCGATCCGGACGCGCTCGCGATCGACCTCGATCGCCGCGACGGTGTCCCCCCATTGAACGGAGAACCGGATCCGATCGATCCCGGTCGGCGGTCTCGGGGTCAGAGACAGGCGGTCGGCGTCCAGCCGAAGGCCGGCGTACCGCTCGATCACGTGCCGGACCGTCCCCGCCATCACCGCGGCGTGGATCCCCTCCGGCGTCGTCCCTCCTTGGACGTCGTCGACGTCGCTGCGCAGCGCCTCGACGAAGTGTCCCCAGCTCGCGCCCCGGTCGAGCCGGTCGAGGATCGCCGCGAAGACGAGGTGGCTGAGCGTCGATCCGTGCGACGTCCGCCGCCGGTAGTACTCGATCGTCTCGCGCAGCTTCGCCTCCGTCAGCTCGTACCCCATCTGCCCCAGCAGCTCCGCTAGCCCGTCGCGATCGAAGACGTAGAAGAGCATGCACAGATCGGCCTGCTTCGAGAGCTTGTACCGATCCGGCGAATCGCCCTCCGCCCTGAGGATCCGATCCAGCCGGCCGATGTCTCCGTACTTGGCGCGGTACGCGTCCCAGTCGAGCTCCTCGAGCCGTCCGTACCCCTCGAACTGCTCGATCAGGCCGTTCGGGAGGACCGGGATCTTCATCCCGCGGACGACTTCGCGCCACCGGTCCGTCTCCCCGCCCGCCAGAGCGATCCGCTCGGCCACGGCCGATCGATCCCGTTCGCCCAGAAGCTCCATCGCTTCCAGCGCCTTCCCGATGCACCACGCGGCCATCACGTTCGTGTAGGCGTTGTTCCGCAGCCCGCCCTCCGCCGCCCCGGGGTACGCCTCGTGGAACTCGTCCGGCCCCATCACGCCGACGATCTCGAACCGCCCGTCCTCGTCCGCCTCGGTCATGCTGACCCAGAATCGGGCGATCTCGAGAAGCATCTCCGCCCCGTATCGGGCGAGGAAGTCTCGATCGTCGGTCGCCCGCACGTAGTCCCACACGTTCACCGCGATCGCCGCGCCGACGTGCCGCTGAAGGTGGCTGCGATCCGGGTCCCACGTCCCCGATCGGGGATTCAGATGGATGATCTGCGTCTCCTCGCGCCCGCTCGACCCGGTCTGCCACGGGTACATCGCGCCGGCGCGACCGTCCTCGACGGCGTTCGCCCGCGCCTCCCCGAGGCGACGGTACCGATACAGGAGGAGCGAGCGCGCCAGCTCGGGATCGCGGTACAGGTAGAACGGGAAGAGGTACATCTCGTCCCAGAAGACGTGGCCGCGATACGCCTCGCCGTGGAGCCCCCGCGCCGGGACGCTCGCGTCGAGCCCCACCGTGTGCGGCGACGCCGTCTGCAGGAGGTGGAACGTGTGCAGCCGGAGGATCGACTGGATCGCGTGCGGCTCGAGATCGACGTTCGGCGAGACGTCGACCTCGACGTCGTACCGGTCCCACAGCGACTCCCACGCGGCGCGATGCGACGCGAGCAAGCCGTCGAAGTCCGGCGCCCGACGAGCGGCGACGAGCGCGTCCTCGACGAGATCGCCGATCGCCGGATCGCGTGACGTGCAGAGCCCCACGACCTTCTCGACGCGCACGGGGCAGCCGGGCCGGACGCGAACCTCGAACGTCCGCCGGATCGCTCCGTTGCGGCGCTCGACTTCGCCCGCTTCCGCCGGCTCGTTCCCCAGCCGGACTCGCGTTCGCGCCGCAAGGCAGACCTCCAACCGAGACTGCACCGTTCGGACGTGGAGGAAGATCGGACCGTCTTCGGTCTCCCCCGCGTCGATCGTCTCGAGGTGATCCCCACGAAGCTCCCGGTACCGCGCGACCCCCCGGTTCGTCACCCCGCCGTCGAGGCCCGAACGGATCTCAATCTTTCCGGACCAGTTGAGCGGCACGATCTCCTGCGCGATCCCGGCCAGCCGTGGGTCCCCCATGTGAACGATTCGACGCGAAGAGACGCGCGTCTCGCGGCCCTCGGCGTCCCGGACGGTGAACGCGCGCAGCAGGACTCCGCCACGAAGGTCGAGCTCCTGACGGTAGTCGGACAACTCGGCTTCCCCCTCGCCGAACCACGCTCCGCCCTCGGGACGGAACGACAGCGGGAGCCAGTTCGGGAAGTTGACGAGGTCCTCGTTGACCACGTCGCGCCCGGCGACGTCGCTCGTCAGCCGGTCGTACCCCCCGGCGATGTACGTGCCGGGGTAGTGGACCTCGTCGGCGCTCGATGCCTCCGCCGCGCCGCGGGAGGCGAATCGCCCGTTTCCCAGCGTGCAGAGCGCCTCGCGGAGCGGCTCTTCCGTCGGATCGAACCCCTCGTAGACGAGCCTCCAGCCTTTGTTCACCCGCCGCCTCCTTCCAGGCTCAGCAGCCGGTCGAAAAACGCGTACACCTCCCACGGCGCCTGGACCCAGTACGTCGCCTCCGTCGGCCGCGGCGCCTCGGAGACGACGACCCCGACCCCGCGATCCCGGAGGACCGCGAACGCATCTTCATCGGTGACGTCGTCCCCGATGTAGAACGGAACGACGTCCGGGCCGCCCAGGCCGAGCGCCTCGAGGAGAAGGAGAAGCGCCTTCCCCTTGTCCCAATCGAGGTCCGGGCGGACCTCGAACACCTTCTTCCCGTGCGCCTTTTTCAGCCGCCCGTCGGTCGCGATCGCCCCGTCGACGATCGACTCGACCCGCGCCACGTCCGCCTCGTCGACCAAGCGATAGTGGACCGCGACCGAGAACCGCTTCTCCTCGATCACCACCCCTTCGATCCTCTCCAGCTTCGGTTTCACTTCGCGCGCCACCCGCTCCATCACCGGCTCGATCCAGTCGGCGACCGCGTGTCCGACGGAGGCGCCGCCCGGACCGACGATGTCGAACCCGTGGCTCCCGGCGTAGGCGAGCTCCGGGATCCCGACGAGCCGCTCGACGTCGTCGCGCCCGCGACCGCTGATGATCGCCGTCGGGAACCGGGAGGCGATCTTCTCGAGAACGGCGCGGCGCTCGTCGGTGAGGACGGCCAGCTCCGGCCGGCCGACGATCGGCGTGAGGGTCCCGTCGTAGTCGAGGAAGAGGGCGGGCCGCTTTCCTCGAAGCCGCCGGCTCAGCTCGTCCCACTCGCGCAGTGCGGACGGTCGCCGTTGATCCCGGTTCGCGAACCACTCCTCGATCAGCTCGAACGATTGACCGCCGAACGACTCGAGGATCAGATCGGCCCCGTGCTCGCGGAGCGCGGCCGCGGCGCCGACCCGGTCGATCCCGATGACCAGGCCGAAGCCGCCGGCTCGACCGGCCTGTACGCCGGAGATCGCGTCCTCAACCACGATCGCCCGCTCCGGCGGCGCCCCGACCCTTCGGGCCGCTTCGACGAAAATGTCCGGATTCGGTTTGCCCTTGAGTCCGATCTCCTCCGAGACGATCCCGTCGACGCGCGCCTCGAACAGGTCGTTCAGGCCGGCGCGCTCGAGGATCGGCCCGCAGTTCTTGCTCGACGACGCGACGGCGACGCGGATCCCCGCTTCCCGCAGTTGGCGGACGAACGCGACCGTCCGTTCATCCACCTCGGCGCCCCTCTCGTCCAGGATCGCCCGGAAGTAGCCGTTCTTCCGGTTCCCGAGCCCCCACGCCGTCGGCTCGTCCGGACCGTCGTCAGGCGTTCCCTCGGGCAGCTCGATTCCCCGCGACGCGAGGAAGCTTTTCACCCCTTCGATCCGCGGCTTTCCGTCGACGTACGTGTGGTAATCGTCCTCCGGGTCGAACGGAACGAACGGCTTCCCGGTCTCCTTGGCCCTCCGTTCGAGGACCTCATCGAACAGCTCTTTCCACGCGGCCGCGTGAACCGCCGCGGTCAGCGTCACCACCCCATCCAGATCGAAAACCACTGCTTCCAGGCCCGCTGGTTCGTCTACAGCTGCTGACATGCTCCACCTCTTCGAGAGCCGCCGGTCCGGTCCTCGCCTCGATCTTACTGGTCCGAACCTGCGAACGCAGACCCGCTCACTCGCTCTCGCATCGCATCGGTGGTCGTCCGCCCCGCATCCGTCAAGCGTCGACGCCGGCCTCCCGAAGTGCCCGAGCCGCCTCTTCTGGCGGAGCGGTGTTGATGTGAACGCCGGTTCCCCACTCGACGCCCCCCAGTTTCGTCGTTCGCGGCAGGAGTTCAAACCGCCAGTGGTAGGCGCGCACCAACGTCTCCCACCCGGTCGACTCGTCGGAGGTCGACCTCGGATTCGGAGCCGTCTGAAGAACGAGCATGTACGGGACGTCCCCGCGCGCGCGCCGGAGCCGCCCCAGCGCCCGCTTCAGAGCACGTGCCAGCCCGCGGCGTGCCGCATCTGCGATCGACGTGAAGTCGCACGCATGCTCCAGCGGGTAGATCGCAATCTCGAACGGGATTCGGGAATCGTACGGCGCCAGGGTCACGAACCCGTCGGCTTTGTCGATCACGCGGCGTTCAGCGCGAAGTTCCTCCGCCAGCGTGTCGCAGAACACGCATCGTCCCTCCGACTCGTAGTACGTCGATGCCGTGCTCAGCATCCTCCGCACGACCTCTGGGACGACGGGCATCGCGAGGATCTGGGAATGCGAGTGAGACAGCGACGCACCCGCCTCCCGTCCGTGGTTCTTGAACGCCAGCACGTAGTGATGTTCGGGGCTTTCCATCAACGCCCGGGCCCGAACGGCGATCGTCTCTAGAACCGCCTCGATCTGACCCTCCGGCAGATCCGCGAGCTGTATCTTGTGATCAGGGGTCTCGATGACCACCTCATGCGCGCCGCTCCCCTCTCGACACTGGAGCAACCCCGAAGGCGACAAACTCTTTCCGCCTTTGCCGCCTGCGAGCGCGGGAAACCTGTTCGGAACAACGCGAACGCGCCACGCGCCGTCGGGTCCGCCGACGCGGTAGATCTCCGGCGGAACCATCGATTCGTTCCCGACGCAGAACGGACACGCGTCGGCTCCCTGATCCGTGACGCATGGCTCTGTGGGTTCGACGACCATCGGCCGCTTGGCTCGGCCAGCCGCTATAACGACCCACTCCCCTCGAATCTTGCTGCGCCGGAGTTCAGTCATCGCCAGCCTCCGCTTCTCGCACTCGCACCACATTCCGTAACGACACGCCACCAGCCAGGATTCGCCTTCCCGCGTGTCCGTCAGCGCTCTGGGAAACTCGATTGGTCGGATCGTTTCTTGACAAGACGGCCACCGTTCGATAGTATTCCGAAAGGTAACAGCTGTCAAACACAAGCGAAATGCTAGTTGATGAAAGACGCCACCTGATCGCGGAGTCCGTTATCGCCCAAGGGGCAGCCACAGTCGCTGATCTGAGCGAGCAGTTCGGCGTATCACAGGTCACCATTCGGACAGACCTCGAGGCGCTCGAGCGCGCCGGTATGCTCACCAGGAACCGCGGCGGCGCTGTGGCCAACCGCGTCTCTCGGTTCACTCCGGCGTTCCAGCAGCAAACGAGCGTCAATCGGGAAGCGAAGCAGGCGATCGCCGCCAAGGCAGCGGAGACGATCCGAGACGGCGATCGAGTGATCCTCGATGCGGGCAGCACGACGCTATACCTCGCCGACCTTCTTTGCCACAGGCGGCTGAAGCTCGCCGTCAACTCCGTCTACTCGATGAACAAGCTCTTCGACGCACCGAACGTGGAGCTCATTCTGATCGGGGGGGCGCTCTACATGCCCGCGCTCAGCTTCACCGGCGAGTTGGCCGAAGGGTTCCTAGATCGGCTCCACTTCGACAAGGCAGTACTCGGAGTCAACGGCGTAACGGCGCACGGAATCTCCGTCAACAACCCGCAAGAAGCGGGAATCAAACGGAAGATGATCGAGAGGGCCGAGTGCGTTATCGTTCTCGCCGATTCATCGAAAATCGACATCGAGAGCTTGGTCCGGATCGAGCCGCTCGACCGCGTCGACGTCCTCATCACGGAGACGCCAATCCCCGCGCCCGTGTCGAAGCGCCTGAAAGACGCTCACCCGAGGCTGGAGGTCCTAATTGCCTGAAGCCACTTTCGCGATGATCACGCCGCACGGCGATCCACTCGGCCGAATCGGCGAGCCGGACATCGGTGGGCAGTGCGTCTACGTCCGCGAGCTGTCGGCTCACTTGGCGAAGGCCGGTTATGAGGTCCACGTCTATACGAGGGATCGAGGCGAGGGGAAGCCGGAGCGAGAAGGCTTCGTGCCGGGCGCAACGGTGGTCCGAGTCCCGTGTGGTCCAGCGGGGTTCATTCCAAAGGAGGTTCTCGCCCCCTATCTTCCCGAGTTCGCCGACCGCGTGCAAAAGGAGCTCACCGGCGGCGAGATCCTCCATTCACACTACTGGGACGGCGGGTACGTCGCCGGTGCGCTTCGGAATGGGCACCGTTGGTTCCACACGACCCACTCGATCGGAAGGTTGAAGCAAGCCGCGCTTCCTGACGGGGAGCAGTACCACTACGACAAGCGGATCCAGTTCGAGACGGAGACCTACCACGGCTGCGATTGTGTCGTCGCCTTGACAGAGACGGAGAAACAGCAGATCCACGAGCTGTACGACGTACCGGCCGATCGGATCGCTGTCATCCCTCCGGGCGTGAACTCAGACGTCTTCGCTCCCTCGGCCGACAAGAAGGAGACACGGAGGGTGCTCGGGCTGCCGGAAGAGGACACGATCGTCTTCACCCTTGGCCGGCTCGACGAGCGAAAGGGCTTTGACCTGTTCCTGAAGGCGGCAGGAGGTGTCACGCGACGCGATGACTTGCCCCCGACGCTGTTCGTCATGAGCGCTGGTGACGGGAGTATCCAGGAGGCGGCCGAACGGACGAGGCTTGAGGCGATCATCGATGCGGAGGAACTTGACGACGTCCTCCGATGGTTGCCGGTTTTGCCCGAGACACTCCTCCCTCACTACTATGGGGCGGCGGATGTGTTCGTACTGCCGTCTCGGTACGAGCCGTTCGGGATTGTCATGCTCGAAGCGATGGCCTGCGCAGTCCCTGTCGTCGCGACGAACACCGGCGGCCCAGCGACGGTCATCGAATCGGGGGTAACCGGGATCCTCGTCGATCCGACCGACATCGAGGCGCTCGCGGACGCTCTCGCCGAACTGATCCGAGTGCCCGAACGACGGAACGAGTTCGGACGACGCGGACGAGCAACGATTGAGAGAAGCTACAGCTGGGAGATCATCGCCAATCGGCATCTCGCGGCATACGGACTTGAGACAAGGGACAGATCCGATGCACGGTGACAAGTTGATCATCGAGCCCCATCACCGAGAAGCGGCAGCAAACCTCGCGTCGCTCCTCAACAAACGACTCTCCGATCGTGACGCGCCGATGATCGTCAGCATCGGCGGAGAGTCCGGGAGTGGAAAGAGCGAACTGGCGGCGGCCCTCGCCGACGAGCTGCAAGCCCGAGGCGTTCCGGCCCTCGTCATCCAGCAGGACGACTACTTCATCCACCCGCCGAAGACGAATGATCGGAAGCGGAGAGAGGGAATCGACTGGGTCGGACCGCAGGAGGTCAGACTCGACCTCCTCGACGCGAACCTTAAGGCACTGATCGACGGAGCCGAAGCGATCGTCAAGCCGCTCGTCTTCTACAGTGAGGACCGAATCGGTGAGGAGCGGCTATCCACTGAGGGTGTGGAAGTTGTCATCGCGGAGGGGACATACACGTCCCTGCTGCGGAACGTCGACGTTCGGGTCTTCATCGATCGCACGTTCAGAGACACACGAGGCGCGAGGGCCGGACGCGCCCGCGAGATTCAAGACGGGTTTCTCGATCGGGTACTGGAGATCGAGCACGGAATCATATCAAGGCACAGGGACCACGCCGACATCTTGATCGAAGCGGACTACTCCGTGAAGGAGCTGGTCCACAAGACGTAGTGAATCACCGGAGGGACGCCGACCAATGCGAACCGAAGCGCGCGACGTGGAATCGCCAGCGCAGAACCGATGTCGGCCTCTCCACGACCGATTCATGCCAAACATCGAACAGGGAGGTGGTACGCACGAAGGACAGCATGGCCAACTGCTGGGAAGCACCCATGGAAACGTAACCAAGGAGGCAAGACATGCGTAAGGTTCTTGTTGCACTTCTCGCGCTTTCGCTCGTCGGTCTGGCGGCGATTGCGCAGCAGAAGGTGGTCAACGTGATGCACGGCTGGCCGGGCGAGCAAGCGCCGGCCTTCCAAATGATCGTCGATACGTTCGAGGCAGCGAATCCTGACATCGATGTTGTTGTCGAGATCGTCGGGCGGGATCGCCCAGCGGTTCTGGCGACGCGCCTCGCTGCCGGGAATCCTCCCGACCTCACACCCCACCCGTGGATCGGCCTCATGAAGCAGTGGGCCGACGACGGACAGATCGTTGATTTGACCGACCTCGTCAACACGTCGGACATCAACCCGGCGCTCGTCCCGATCGGGGAGTACGACGGCGGCCTGTACGGGCTGTTCATCTTCCCGAACGTGAAGAGCCTGATCTGGTACAACCCGAAGGAGTTCGCGGCCAAGGGCTACGAGATCCCGACCACCTGGTACCAGCTTCTCGCCCTGTGCGAGCAGATCGTCGCCGACGGTGGGGCCCCGTTCTCCATCGGCCTCGAGTCCGGTGCGGCGAGCGGCTGGCCGGGAACCGACTGGATCGAGGACATCATGCTCCGCACCGCCGGAGCGGACGTCTACGACAAGTGGGTCGCCCACGAGATCTCGTGGACCGACGCGCGCGTCAAGAAGGCGTTCGAGACGTTCGGCAGCCTGTTCGACAAGGGGTACGTCTTCGGTGGGCCGATCGGCGCGCTGACGACCAACTTCGGCGACGCAGCTGATCCGTTGTTCCTCGACCCACCGGCCGCCTACATGCACCATCAGGCGACCTTCATCCAGGGGTTTTTCAACGACCACTTCGACGGGCTCGTCGCCGCGGAGGACTACGACATCTTCCCGCTGCCGACGATCACACCGGCCGCGACCCCGGACGGCTCGATCCCGTTGCTCGTCTCCGGCGACGTCGTCACGGTGTTCAACAACCGGCCCGAGGTCATCAAGTTCGCGCAGTTCCTGACCTCGGAGACGGCGGCGAACATCTGGAGCTCGGAGCTCGGCGAGCTGTCGGCCTACGTCAACGCCGATCCGGCGCAGTTCGAGAGCCCGATCACACGCAAGGCGCAGGAGATGCTGCTGAGCGCGACCGTGTCGCGCTTCGACGGCTCCGACCTGATGCCCGGTGAGATCGGCGCCGGTGCGTTCTGGAGCGGCGTCCTCGACTACATCAGCGGTATCAACCTCGACACGGTCCTTCAGGCCATCGAGGCGGCCGCCGTCGACGCCTACTAGGCAGAGCCATCAAGGAAGCCGGGGGCTCCAGCCCCCGGCTTCATCCTCTGGCCACGGAGGGAGGTGGGTCTTCATGGGGGTTCGCGCAAAGGGGTGGAGGAGCCCACGGCGGATCACCCTGTTCCTCGGACGTCTATTCCTACAGGGTTGCCGAGCCGTCTGGAGATGGCTTCGATCGATACGATGGAGATCGTGGGGGTTCGTCGCTCCGGCACTCATCCTGATCGCGTTCTTCCTCGTCTATCCGACCGTTATGACAGTCGCACGCTCGTTCTTCGGCCGTGGCACGACGCTGTTCGGCCCGACGGTGGAGTTCGTCGGGCTCAAGAACTGGACGTACGTCTTCACGAATCCGGTCATGCTGACCGCGCTTCGAAACAACGCCCTCTGGGCCGTCTTATTCACGGCGTGCACCGTCGGGTTCGGACTGGTCCTCGCAGTGATGCTCGACCGCGTCCGGTATGAGAGACTCGTGAAGTCGATCATCTTCATCCCGGCGGCCATCTCGATGGTCGGGGCATCGGTCGTCTGGAAGTTCGTCTACGCGTACAAGCCTGCGGACTTGAATCAGATCGGCGTTCTGAACGCGATCGTCGTGGCATTCGGGGGCGAGCCGGTCGGGTGGCTGATCCAGCGCCCTTGGATCAACAACCTCTGCCTCATCGTCGTGGGGATCTGGATGTGGACCGGTTTCTGCATGGTCATCCTCTCCGCAGCGTACAAGAACATCCCCAAACCGCTGCTGGAGGCCGCGCGGATCGACGGGGCCACCGAGTGGCGCGTCTTCCGGAACATCATCCTCCCGCTGCTCGCGCCGACAGCGGCCGTCGTCGCGACAACGATGGTCGTTCAGGTGCTGAAGATCTTCGACATCATCTTCGTCATGACCAACGGCAACTACTCGACGGAAGTGATTGCCAACCGGATGTACAAAGAGATGTTCAACTTCTTCAATTACGGGCGCGCGAGCGCGCTAGCTGTGGTGCTGCTCATCCTGATCGTGCCGTTCATGATTCTGAACATCAGGCGATTCGCGGCGCAGGAAGGAGGGCGATGATGAACCCAAGGAAGCTGATCGCCAAGACGCCGTTACACCTGACGATCCTGGTGTTCGCCGCAATCTGGATCATCCCGACGCTCGGCCTTCTCATCACCTCGTTCCGCGATCCGGCCAACATCGCCGGCTCCGGCTGGTGGACCGTCTTCCCGAAGCTGTTCAGTGGCGGGCAGTTCTCGCTCGAGAACTACATCGGCGTGCTGCGCGGTGAGGGTCTCGCGCGCTCGTTCCTGAACAGCCTGTTCATCAGTGTTCCAGCCACCGCGATCTCGACGTTCATCGCGTCGTTCGCCGCGTTCGGCTTCGCCTGGATGAGGTTCAACGGACGGAAGATCCTGTTCATGCTCCTTGTTGGGCTCATGGTCATCCCGCTGCAGATGACGTTCATCCCGATCCTGCCGATCTACAGCAAGCTGAAGCTCGCCGGGACCTTCCCCGGCATCTGGCTCGCCCACACGGCGTACGGGCTTCCGTTGACGACGTACCTGGTTCACAACTTCATGGCCGGGATCCCCAAAGACCTGTTCGATTCGGCGTCGATCGACGGGGCGTCACCGCTGATGACCTTCTGGCGGATCGTGATCCCGATTTCGGTTCCGGCGCTCGCGTCGGTTTTCATCTTTCAGTTCCTTTGGATCTGGAACGACCTGCTCGTCGCTCTCGTCTACTTGAGCGCCAGACCGAACGTGGCGCCGCTGACGGTGTCGATCGCGAATCTGGTCACCAATCGGGGACAGGATTGGGAACTGCTGACGGCCGCCGCGTTCGTTTCGATGGCGCTGCCGCTCGTCGTCTTCTTCTCGCTGCAGCGCTACTTCGTCCGCGGGATTCTCGCTGGGTCGGTGAAGGGGTAATGAGTACAATGGTCGGACGGAGAAGGCGATCAAGGAGGAGGAATGGCTGAAGTCACGCTGACAAGCATCACGAAGCGGTTCGGGGACTTCACCGCTGTGAGCGACCTGACGATGGAGATCGAGGACGGGAAGTTCACCGTGCTCGTCGGCCCGTCCGGCTGCGGGAAGACGACGACCTTGCGGATGGTCGCGGGCCTCGAGGAGATCACCGAAGGGGAGATCAAGATCGGCGAGCGCGTCGTCAACCGCGTTCCCCCGAAGGATCGCGACATCGCGATGGTCTTCCAGAACTACGCCCTCTATCCCCACATGGACGTGTACAACAACATGGCGTTCGGGCTGAAGCTCCGAAAGACGCCGAAGGCGCAGATCAAGGAGCGTGTGCACGAGGCGGCCGACCTTCTCGGGATCACCGACAAGCTGAAGAGCAAGCCCCGCGAGCTCTCAGGAGGCCAGCGGCAGCGCGTCGCCGTCGGCCGCGCGATCGTCCGGAATCCGAAGGTGTTCCTGTTCGACGAGCCGCTGTCGAACCTCGACGCGAAGCTCCGCGTCCAGATGCGGACCGAGCTCGAGCAGCTGCACCACAAGCTGCAGACGACGACGATCTACGTCACGCACGATCAGGTCGAAGCGATGACGCTCGGCGACCGGATCGCCGTGATGAAGGACGGCGTCGTGCAGCAGTACGCGCAGCCGCAGGAGACCTACGACCATCCGAGCAACCAGTTCGTCGCGGGGTTCATCGGGAGCCCGGCGATGAACTTCCTCCCGGCGCAGGCCGCCAGCGAGAACGGCCGAACGGTCCTCAGCGGAGCGGGCTTCCGGTTCGTCCTCCCCGAGGGGAGGTCCCGGAATGCGCTCCCGGAAAACGTCGTCCTCGGCGTCCGCCCGGAGGACCTCGACGGTCCGTCCCCCGACGCGGAGAACGCGCTCACGTTGACGGTCTCCGTCACCGAGCAGCTCGGTCACTCGCTCCTCGTCTACGGCTACCTCGACGAGACCCAGGTCGTCGCGAGCCTCGATCCGCATCGCCGGGTGGAGATCGACTCGGCGGTCCACCTGAAGGTCAACCTCAACACGCTCCACGTCTTCGACCCGGAATCGCAGGAGACGCTCCTCTAGGCGAAGCCCTGCAGATGGGGTTGCCTGAGCGCCGGCTTCCCGCTACGGTCTCCGGAGATCATGGAGACCCAAGCAGGCGGACGATCCGAGCCGGACCCGCGTCGATGCCTTCTCGCCGGGGACGTCGGGGGGACCAAAACGGTCCTCGCCCTGTTCGCGGGCGGGCCCGACACGGATCAGGCCGTCGCCGAGCGGACCTACGCGAGCCGGGACTACGGCGACCTCGAATCGATCATCGAATCCTTTCTGACCGAAACCGACCGGCCCGCCGTCCGGGCTTTCTTCGCCGTCGCCGGACCGATCGCCGGGGAGCGCGCCCGGGTCACCAACCTTCCCTGGGAGATCGACGCGCAGCGGATCGCCGATCGTTTCGGACTCGAGCAGGCGGTGCTGATCAACGACCTCGAGGCGATCGCCCGGTCGATTCCGCACCTCTCGCCGCTCGACCTGCTCACGCTCCATCCGGGAGAGCGCGACCCGCACGGTCCGCTCGCGGTGATCGCCCCCGGGACCGGCCTAGGGGAGGCGTACTTGACGTGGAACGGCACGGGGTACACCGCGCGCCCGTCCGAGGGCGGGCACGCCGACTTCGCGCCGAACGACGGCCTGCAGGCCGAGCTGTGGACGTTCCTGCGCGAGGAGTTCGGGCACGTGAGCGTCGAGCGGGTCGCCTCCGGAAGCGGCATCCCGAACGTCTATCGCTTCCTCCGGGACCGGCGCGGCACCGAGGAGACCGCGGTGCTCGACGAGCGACTGAACGACGCCGCAGATCCGACGCCTCTCATCGTCTCCGCCGCCGTCGAGAAACGGTCCGCGCTCTGCGAGGAGACGCTTCGTACGTTCGTCTCGATCCTCGGTGCCGAGGCGGGCAACTTGGCGCTCAAGATCCTCGCGACGGGAGGGATCTACCTCGCCGGCGGTCTCCCGCCTCGCATCCTCCCCTTCCTCCAGGACGAGGGCTTCCTCGAGACGATCCGCGCCAAGGGACGCTTCGCGCCGTTGCTCGAGAGGATCCCGGTCCACGTGATCCTCAACCCCCGCGCCGCCCTCCTCGGCGCCGCATGGCACGGCATCGAATCCCTCGCGGCGTGAGGCGGAGGCCGGGACCCGCTCGCGGGGTCGTTCCCCCGACGCCCTGTCGACGCCGCACCGTTTGTGGTATCTTCCATCGACGGGCCAGGCGAAGGCGGGAGAGAAGAGAGGAGGCCCGCGGATGATCCGCGTCGTGAACCCACCCGACCGCTACGACGAACTGCTGGCCCGGTTCGAGCGCGAGTGGATTCTGTCCCGCATCTGGGCCCACGACTTCACGGTCTGGAAGCCGGAGCCGACGGAGATCACGAACCGGCTCGGCTGGCTTCACGCCCCGTTCTCGATGGTGCAGGAGCTCGACCGGCTCGACGCCTTCGTGAACGGTGTCCGCTCGGACGGGACCGAGCACGTCCTGCTGTTCGGCATGGGCGGCTCCAGCCTCGCCCCGGACGTGTTCGCCCGCGCGTTCGGCCCGGCGTCGGGGCACCCCGCGCTGACCGTCCTCGACACGACGCATCCGGCGGCGATCGCCGACGTCGAGCGCCGGCTCGACCTGTCCCGCACGTTGTTCCTCGTCGCGACGAAGTCCGGGACGACGACGGAGACGCTCTCCCTGTTCCGGTACTTCCACGACCGGGTTCGGAAGGCGGAAGGAGAGGCGAAGGCCGGACGCCGGTTCGTCGCGATCACCGATCCGGGCAGTCCGCTCGTCGACCTCGCGGCGCGGCACGGCTTCCGCGAGACGTTCCTCAACGACCCGAACATCGGCGGCCGGTACGCGGCCCTGTCGCTCTTCGGCCTGGTCCCGGCCGCCCTTCTCGGGATCGACGTCGCGCGCCTCCTGGAACACGCGCAGAGGACGTCGATCGAATGCGCCAAGCACGAGCCGTTGGGCGAGAACCCGGCCGTCCGGATCGGAGCGACCCTCGCCGCTTCGGTACTCGGCGGGCGCGACAAAGCGACGTTCCTCTTTCCTCCGAGGATCGCCGGCTTCGGCGATTGGATCGAGCAGCTGATCGCCGAGAGCACCGGCAAGGAGGAGACGGGGATCCTCCCGGTCGTCGGCGAGCCGGTCGCCCCGCCGGCGGCGTACGGCGACGATCGGCTCTTCGTCTCTTTTTCACTTGGGGGGAAAGGCCCGGACGAGCGCGCAATCTCGGAGCTGGAACGGGCCGGCCACCCGGTGATTCGGATCGAGCTCGACGACCTCTACGCGCTCGGCGAGCAGTTCTTCCTGTGGGAGCTGTCGACGGCCGTCGCCGCGCACGTTCTTCGGGTCAACCCGTTCGATCAGCCGAACGTCGAGGCCGCGAAGCGGCTCGCCCGCGAGCTGGTCGACGGGTTCCAACGGACCGGGCGCCCGCCCGCGACCGAGTCGACGCCGCTCACGGCCGACGGGCTCGTCGCCGCCCTCGCCGGCACCGAACAAGGGGACTACATCGCGCTGCAGGCGTACCTCCCGCCGAGCGACCGGCTGTCCGACGCCTTCACCGCGCTGCGTGTCGGACTCCGTGCCCGGTTCGGCCTCGCGACGACGTTCGGCTACGGCCCCCGCTTCCTCCACTCGACCGGGCAGCTCCACAAGGGGGATCGAGGAAACGGACGCTTCGTCCAGCTCGTCTCCCCGCACGACGCGGACCTGCCGATCCCCGGCGAAGGCGAAAGCTCGGGGTCAGCGCTGACGTTCGGGACGCTCATCTCCGCGCAGGCCGGAGGCGACCGGCGGGCGCTCCTCGACGCCGGGCGCCAAGTCTCGACGTACGCCGTCCCCGCGGACGCGGCCGAGGCGATCCGCCGGGTCGCCAAGGAGCTCGAGGAAGGAGGCTGAGGATGGACGTCGCCGAGCAGAAGCGCCGGGCCGCGTGGCGGGCGGCCGAATTCGTCGAGAGCGGGATGACCGTCGGCCTCGGCCACGGCACGACCGCGGCGTTCGCCGTCGAGCGGATCGCCGAGCGCCTACGAAGCGGCGGGCTCGTGGACGTCCTCTGCGTGCCGTGCTCGGAGGACGTCGCGCGGCAGGCGGAGCGGCTCGGAATCCCCCTCACGACGCTCGACGAAAGGCCGACGATCGATCTGACGATCGACGGCGCCGACGAGGTCGACGCGGAGATGAACCTGATCAAGGGCGGCGGCGGCGCCCTCCTCCGGGAGAAGATCGTCGCCGACGCGAGCGAACGGGAGATCATCGTCGTCGACCGCTCGAAGCTGTCGCCCCGCCTGGGGACCCGATTCGCGCTTCCGGTCGAGGTCGTCCCGTTCGCCTGGACCGTCGAGGTCGCCGCCCTCGAATCGCTCGGCGCGCACGTCCTCCGTCGCGGCGGCGAAGACCCGTTCCTCACCGACCAACGCAACTTCATCCTCGACTGCGACTTCGGTCCGATCGAGCGACCGTCCGAGCTGGCGATGCGGCTCGACGCGCGCCCTGGCGTCGTCGCCCACGGGCTGTTCATCGACCTCGCCACCGACCTCGTCGTCGCGACGGAGCGAGGCGTCGAGCACTTCGCCAAGGGATCGGACCTGTCGGAGGTCATCGCGCCGTGAGCGAGAATCGCGGACCGACGACGTCGGAACGCGGGACCGTCGTGAAGGGTTCGAGCGTTGCTCGGACCCCGCCCGCCGCGGTCGTCATCTTCGGGGCGTCCGGCGACCTGGCGCAGCGGAAGCTCGCCCCGGCGCTGCACAGCCTCGCCTGCGCCGGCCGGCTCTCCCCGCGCACGCGGGTCGTCGGCGTCGGGCGACGGGAGCTCGACGACGAAACGTTTCGCGGGCGCCTGTTCGAAGGGGTGAAGGCGTACGCCCGATTGAAGCCGGACCCGAAGCTGTGCGATCTCTGGTCGCGGTTCGAGCGGAACTTCAGCTACTTCCGCACGCCGGACATGGACGCCGCCGGCTTCGTCCGCCTGGCGGAGCACCTCCGGTCGAACGACCTCGCGCGCGAGACGGACGGAAACCTCCTCTTCTACCTCGCCACGCCCCCGACCGCGACCGCGGCGATCGTCCAGAGGCTCGGAGACGTCGGGCTCGCCGGGCCGGGCGTCGGATGGCGGCGGATCGTGTTCGAGAAGCCGTTCGGCCACGATTTGATCTCCGCGCAGGATCTCAATCGGATCGTCCACGGCGTCTTCGACGAATCGCAGGTCCTTCGCATCGACCACTATCTCGGCAAGGAGACGGTCCAGAACATCCTCGCATTCCGGTTCGCCAACGCGATCTTCGAGCCGCTTTGGAATCGGGACTACATCGATCACGTCCAGATCACCGTCGCCGAGTCGCTCGGCGTCGAGCACCGCGCCGAGTACTACGATCAAGCGGGGGTCCTCCGGGACATCGTTCAGAACCACCTTCTTCAGCTCCTCACGCTGGTGGCGTTGGAGCCGCCGAGCTCCTCTTCGGCGAAGGCCCTCCGCGACGAGAAGGTCAAGGTTCTCGAAGCCGCGCGCCCGATCGAGGAGGGCGATCTCGTCCTCGGCCAATACGCCGGATACCCGGACGAGGAGGGCGTCGCCCCCGATTCGCGGACGCCGACGTACGCCGCGCTCCGCCTGTACGTCGACAACTGGCGATGGCGGGGGGTGCCGTTCTACCTCCGCTCCGGGAAGCGGCTCCGCGAGAAGAAGAGCGAAGTCAGGCTCCAGTTCAAGGACGTCCCCCATCGGCTCTTCCCGCAGGGCCGCGAGCCGACCCCGAATCGGATCTCGCTGCAGATCCAGCCCGACGAGGGGGTTCACCTCCGATTCGAGACCAAGGTCCCCGGCGGGGGGATGCAAACCCACCCCGTCGACATGGCCTACCACTACGCGGACCACTTCGGCGAGGTCGGGCTGCCGGACGCCTACGAGCGCCTCCTCCTCGACGCCCTCAACGGCGACCCGTCGCTGTTCATTCGCTGCGACGAGGTCGAGCTGTCGTGGGGACTGGTCGACCCGCTTCTGCGAATCGACGTCGAGCCGATCCGCTACCGCACCGGGACGTGGGGGCCGAAGGAGGCGGATCGATTGTTCGACGCCGCCGGGCGGCACTGGCGCAATGAGTGAACGATGAAACTCGTACGCTTCGACGCGCGGGAGGCCCTGTTCGCACACGCCGTTGAACGGTTCGTCCGGATCGGCGCCGAGGCGATCCGCGAGCGAGGCCGGTTCCTCGTCGCGCTCTCCGGCGGAAAGACGCCGCGCCCGCTGTACGAGCGCCTCGCCACGTCGGCGGAACTCGATTGGGCCGCCGTCGACGTCTTCTGGGCCGACGAGCGCTGCGTCCCGCCGACCGACCCGCGGAGCAATTACCGGTCGGCCCGCGAGGCGCTCCTCGATCGCGTCCCGATCCCCGCGGACCGGATCCATCGCATCGCGGGGGAGCTCGATCCGCTCGCCGCGGCCGACGCGTACGAGATCGAGCTTCGCCGCGTCGTCGGAGCCGACGGTCGGCTCGATCTGATCCTGCTCGGGATCGGCGCGGACGGCCACACCGCGTCGCTCTTTCCGAGGCATCAGGCGCTGAGCGAAACCGATCGATGGATCGTCCCGGTGCACGCCCTGGCCGAGCCGCCGTGGCGGATCACGATGACGCTCCCGCTGATCAACGCCGCGCGGCACGTCCTCTTCCTCGTAACCGGCGCGGAAAAGGCAGACGCCGTCCGAGCCGTCGAATCGGGAAGCCCCGTGCCCGCCGGGTTGGTTCAGCCAACGGACGGAACCGTGACGTTCCTGGTCGACGAGGAAGCCGCGTCGCTACTTATGGAGTAGGTCAGATCCAGAAGCCAGCTGAGGAGGAGCAAGCACTTGAATACGCTGTTTGCACGGACGGCGTATCACATAACCGCGTTCTCCAGTTGCTGTGTGAAGCAACAGCTACTCGGTCGAGTCCTGCTGTCTGGGGCATCATGAACTCGCCAATGCGGTCGGAACAATCACATGCTATGATATAGACACGCATGCGAGTCTCGGAAAACACCGTTCAGCTAACTGCCAGCGATCTTGCGAATCACCTAGGGTGTCAGCACTTGACTCGCCTCGATCTACTTGTGGCGCGGGGCGATCTCGAGGCCCCTGGCTATTCGGATCCGGCACTTGAGGCGCTCCAGCAACGCGGCTACGAGCACGAGGCTGCCTACATTGGGCACCTGAAGAAGAAGGGATGCGCAGTCGCTGAGCTGCGGGAGACTGGTGACACTCGTGCGCAGTTTGCCGCAACGCTCGCGGAGATGAAGCGCGGCACGGAGGTCATTACCCAGGCAACCCTACTCAGCAATGGCTGGATGGGGCGCGCCGATGTCCTTCGACGAGTCGCTACGCCCTCTCCGAACCTTGGAGAGTACTCGTACGAAGCACTCGACACGAAACTGGCGCGTGAGACGCGAGGGCGCACCATACTCCAGCTCTGTCTCTACTCCGACATCCTTGCGGGTATCCAAGGCTGCTTGCCTGAGCAGATGCACGTCGTTCCTCCGGGGGTCGACTTCGTACCGGAGAGCTATCGAGTCGCCAACTACATGGCTTACTACCGCCTAGTGCGTGCCCAAGCTCAGTCCGTAGTGAAGAAGGGAGACTGGAGTGGTGGTGAGACTTATCCAGAACCGTGCGAGCAATGCGACATCTGCCGCTGGTGGCAGGAGTGTGACACACGTCGCCATGCTGATGACCACCTGTCCTTGGTTGCCAGCATCAGCAAGATGCAGATCGCGGAGCTACAGGCCAGAGGTGTCAATACGCTTGCCGCACTAGCCTCGGCGGAACTCCCGCTTGATCCGAGGCCGACGAGGGGATCTCACGAGGGCTATGCGAAGATCCGCGATCAGGCCCGCGTGCAGCTTGCGGGACGCGAGCGCGGTGAACCTGTACACGAGATGCTTGAGCCGGAAGAAGGGTTCGGGTTGTCCCGTCTTCCAGAGCCAACACCGGTTGACATCTTCTTCGACTTCGAAGGCGCGCGATTCGTTGGTGAGGAGGGACTGGAGTACCTGTTTGGGGTTGTGTCTCTCGATGGCGACGGGAAGCCGCAGTACGAGTCGCTCTGGGGCCTGACACCAGCGGCCGAGAAGCAGGCCTTTGAAAGCTTCGTGGATGACGCGATTGAGCGATGGGAGGCGGATAGCGGATTCCACATCTACCACTACGCACCGTACGAGCCGTCGGCAATCAAACGCCTGATGGGGCGTCACGCGACACGGGAGGATGAAGTCGATCGGCTTCTTCGTGGAGAGCGATTCGTCGACCTGTACGCCATTGTTCGTCAATCCCTTCGTGCAAGTGTTGAGTCGTACTCGATCAAGGACCTTGAGCCGTTTTTCGGTTTCGATCGCTCTGTTGACTTAAGAGCTGCCGCCCGTCACATGCAAGCCTTGGAGTACGCCCTGGAGTTCGGCGCGGCTGAATCAATCCCCGAGGAAGTCCGGGATGCTGTTGAGGGCTACAACCGAGATGACTGCTTGTCTACGCTGCGCTTGCGTAGCTGGCTGGAGGATCTGCGAACGGATCTGGTCCAGGAGGGGAAGAGAATCCCCAGACCTCAACACAGTGACGGCAGACCGAGCGAGGAACTCGAAGAGGTCATCACTCGCGCAAGGGAGTTGGCCAAGAGGCTAACCCGGGATCTGCCAGTGGATAAGCGTGAGCGAGACAGGGAGCAGCAGGCAGTCTGGACTCTCGCGCAGCTCCTGGAGTGGCATCGCAGAGAGGAGAAGGCGGTCTGGTGGGAGTTCTACAGGCTCGTCGGCCTCACTGATGAGGAGCTGCTCGATGAACGAGCGGCCATCGCGGGGCTGGAGTTCGTGAAGCGTGTTGAGCAAATCAAGAAGAGCTTCGTTGACAGGTATCGTTTCCCGCCCCAAGAAACCAAGATCCGACCCGGTGACCGGCTTCGACGCGGCGACGGGGAGAACTCGGGATTCGGAGAAGTAGCTGCCATTGACCAAGCACGGCGCCTCGTTGACATCAAGAAGGGGCCATCGATTGCTGATATCCATCCCAAGACGGTCTTCACTCATGATGCCGTCAGGACCAGTGTGCTCCAAGATGCATTGCTTCGGGTCGGTGAGTGGGTGGCAGAGCATCAGGTTGATGAACCGGGAGAGCATCGTGCGGGGCGGGATCTGCTGCTTGGACTGCCGCCGCGCCTTCGCGGCGGACCGATTTCCGAACATCTCGAAGCGGCACCCACTGCGCTTGATGCGGCCCGCAAGCTGGTCCACGAACTCGACGCTGGCGTGTTGCCAATCCAAGGGCCACCAGGTTCCGGCAAGACGTTCATAGGTGCGAGGATGATCTGCGAAGCGGTGGTAGCTGGGAAGAAGGTTGGCATTACAGCAGTCAGCCACAAGGTCATCCGTAACTTGCTGGACGCCACTCTCGAGGCAGCCTACGAAGCAGGAAGGGGCATCCGCTGCGTCCAGAAAGCCACCCGGAAGTCGGAAGAGGAGCCTCCTGAAGGGATCACTGAGACTACGTCTAACGAGAAGGTCTTCGCACTGCTGTCGAGCGGTGAGGTTGACGTTGCTGCAGGAACGGCATGGCTATGGGCGCGCGAGGAGGCTGATGGCTCAGTCGACATCCTCTTCGTCGATGAAGCCGGGCAGATGTCGCTTGCTAACGTCTTGGCTGTTTCACAAGCAGCGACATCCGTTGTACTACTAGGCGATCCGCAGCAACTCGAGCAGCCAAAGCGTGGGAGCCACCCGGACGGGACCGATGTCAGCGCGCTCGAGCATTTACTGGCAGGGCATGCAACGCTTCCACCAGATCGAGGTCTGTTCCTCGAAACGACATGGAGACTTCATCCCACCATATGCGGATACACATCCGAGATGTTCTACGAGAGCCGTCTTCGCTCACAGGCAAACCTTCATCGGCAGGAGGTGGTTGGAGGAACCCCGATCCGCGGTGCGGGCCTGTGGTACTCCCCAGTAGTTCACGAAGGGAATCGGAACGACTCTCCTGAGGAGGTAAGTGCAGTGGCGCGCTTGGTCTCCGAGCTAGTGGACGGTAGAACCTCGTGGCGGGACAAGGATGGGCAGATGCTCCCAGTCTCCCTGGAAGACATACTCATCGTTGCGCCATACAACGCGCAAGTTGCCGACCTATTGGAGGAACTACCGGAAAGAGCACGAGTCGGCACTGTCGATAAGTTCCAGGGACAGGAGGCGCCTATAGTGATCTACTCGACGGCTACTTCATCTCCTGAGGAAGCTCCGCGCGGGATGGAGTTCTTGTACAGCCAGAGCCGCATCAACGTCGCGACGTCTAGGGCGCGGTGTGCGTGCATCCTGGTGTCAAGCCCATTGCTCTTCCGGCCTGAGTGTCGCACTCCGCGACAGATGATGCTAGCCAACTCGTTTTGTCGTTACTTGGAGTTGGCTGATACAGTGTGAATGCTGAGCAGTTGGTCGATTGGCCTGAAGAGGCACCTTCAGGCAGGAGGTGCTTGGATGAGAGCTGGTTACGTTCGGGGGCGCCACTACACCGATTATGTGGAAGTAGCCAAAGACCTGAAGCGGCAGGGGCGCCTAGCTAAACTCGAAGAACTGCTGCGAGAGCTGATTGACGCGGTCGAGGCAGAAGCTCGAAAGAAGAGGTGGGCAGTCGCTCCATGGTACTACTATGGAGGCCGCCAAGCTGTACCGCAAGCAGAAGGACTTCGCTCGCGAAGTTGAGATCCTCGAGCGATTCGCACGGCAGGAACACGGACATGGTGTGCAGACTAAGGGCTTCACGGAGCGACTGGCGAAGGCAAGAGAGCTGCTACTGAAGCAACAGGAGAAACCTGAGCAGCGGGGCTGAGGTGCCGATATGTGGTTCTGGGTAGTTGTCGTTGTGATTGCTGTTGGCTACTTCCTATGGAAGTCCGCTCAGAAGCGCGAGGAGCAGGAGCGAGCGCGGCGCAGTGGCGACGACGACTCCTTCACAATCACCGTTAGGACGAGCTATCCTCAGGCGCCAACTAAGAAGGAAAGAGGCAGCGACGCTAGATGGCTACTTCCTGGCGACCTCATCGAAGTCGCTGGGTATTCGATTACGGCGGGCTTCGTGTACGCAGCTGATCACAAGCCCGGGGCATCCGGCAAGTGGAGCGACCCTTCGCTCATCAACACCAGGCTACCAGTAGACGACCACCCACCGGGCACGACGGGAGACATCGGGTACTGGCCGAGCTACTCGGGGCTTTCGCCGGCTAATCGGGCGGGCTACCTGCAGTGGCTGGCCGACGGGAGGAAGACCCCGGCTGTCGATACAGGCCACCTATTCATCTTCTTCTACGGTTTGGAGAAGCGAGCGATCGATGAGCTGATCGCGCGTGGCACATGGACCGAGGAACTCGATCTCATCAGAGACGAGGTCCTACGGCTGAGAGAACTCTACCCAGACAGTGGGTCATTTCAGGGCTACACGGGTAGCTTCCTCGGGTTGCTAGCGTGTAGCAAAGCGATGCTCACGGAAAGCAGAGTAGAGCTTCAATCTCCCCTCGCCCGCCGCTGGGACGTACCTCTTGAGGTCAAGCTGGGGCTGGGCCAATTCGCGGCAGCTGGGGAGCCGGTTCCTGCACAGTGGGCGCTACAATGGGCGTATAACATACCGCTCAACAACCTCCGAACACCGGCAATCAGATGCAGGGAAGAATTCGAGTCCCTCTTCCTGAGCCGCTACTCGAAAAAGCACGGGGACGGGATAGTTGTCGCTCCGAGCAAAACCCCACTCAGGATTGAGTACCAGGCGGCCAGCCTCGCTATATCAAGCCGACCATTCCGGCTCCATACGGAACTGCCTGATGTCACGGTGCTCAAGAGGCCAACCGACAAGCTCCGAGCGATTGTGGAGGAATGCACCAACGCGTTGGACAAGTACAGCCGTGCATTGGGGAGGAAGTCAGCTGCTTCGCTGACGGAGTACTTGCCGGCACTTCTGCCAAAGGAGGTTCTGGACGAGACCTCCTCTGCGGTTGTGGCGAGAGTTCGCGAGTGGCTGAACGAGTTGCTCGCCGAAGACGCACTACGCGAAGCAGCGGCGAGCGACCTCGTGTCTGAACTAGAAGGAGTCAGTCCAGAAGAACTGACTCGAAAGAAGTGGGAACTCGCTTCTCTCTTGCTTGGGAAGCTTGGCTTTGGAGTCGAGCCAGACCCTGCGTATGGCGGCAAGGTTCCCGATCTTGCCAGCACCATCTGCATTTTCAGACAAGAGTGGAAGCCGGAATCGAAGCTGTCACCCGAATTCAGGGCTTGCGCTGCGTCTCTACCGTTCGCCGTCACGGTTAGCTCTACCGATGGTGTGGACGCAGCGGAGCTAGATGTGATATCGAGGCGGTTCTCTGGCCTGAGTGCTGCCGAAAGAAACCGCCTTGAGGCTCGACTGCGAATCCTGCTAGGAAGCCCGCCTGCGGCTCGGTCACTGAGAAGCGCCGTGTCGGGGTTGAGTGAGACGCAGAGACAGGAGATTGCGAAGTACCTTCTTCTTGTGGCTGCAGCTGACGGCCGCATTACGCAGGAAGAGGTCAAGGCACTGCAGAAGACGTACAGCGTTCTCGAGCTGCCGCCGGAGTCCGTGCATTCCGAGATTCACGAACTCATGGCTGGCGGGAGTGGTGCGTCGGGGAAGGAGCCAGTGACCGTTCGACAGGCTCGCGAAACGTCCCCATCGTACGAGCTTCCGCCGCAGACGGCCACAGAAGGTGGCGTGATTGTCCTGGATGAAGAGAGCATTCGGAGGAAACGAGAAGAGTCCGAATCGGTCGTCACACTGCTCGAAGAGGTCTTCTACGAGGAGGAGCCTCAGGCACAGCTCGAGACGGTGGACGAGGATGAGGAAGACCAAGGCGACGAGATCTTCGACGATGCGCACCGCCGGCTGGTCCTGGAGCTTCTTCGCTATGGACAGATTCCTGTGGAACGATGGGCTGAGATGTGTCGCGAGGTCAACTTGCTCCCCGACGCAGCTATCGAGGCTATCAACGAAGCTGTCGTGGACAGATTCGAGGATGTGTTGATTGAGAAGGCAGATCCGCTTCGAGTCGTGACAGACATTGCTGACCTTGTTGGGGGGTTGTATGAGTAGTCGTATCAGACCACGAGTTCGAGATGCGATCGTGCAAGCTCTTCAGGCAGGAGTTGTTCCTCGAACGGGCATCCAGCACATCCAGGTAGCGCGGGAGAACGAGATCCGCGAGATGAAGAAGGACATCGAGCGGATTGCGGATGGTGGTTCGGGCATCAGATTCGTGATCGGAGATTACGGTTCAGGCAAGACCTTCTTCCTAAACCTGGTACGTGAGATGGCTCTTAGTAGGAAACTGGTGACAGTTCACTGCGACCTGTCTTCGGCTCGCCGTCTGTATTCAACAGGCGGGCAGGCGCGCGCACTCTACAGCGAGCTGATGAGGAACATGTCGACACGCAGCAGCCCAGATGGAGGAGCGCTTCCAGCACTTGTGGAACGATTCGTCGCGGGGGCGCTTGCTGAGGCTGAAAGCACATCCGCAGACGTGAACTCCGTTATCGCGAGCCGAGTTGCGGCTCTATCCGAACTCGTGGGCGGGTATGACTTCGGGGCGGTCGTGGCGGCGTATTGGCGAGGCTATGACGCCGGTGACGATGAGTTAAGGTCGAATGCGATACGGTGGCTGAGAGGAGAGTTCTCTACGAAAACCGAAGCGCGGCAGGCGCTCGGCATCCGCACGATTGTCAGTGATAACTCGTTCTACGACCACCTGAAGCTACTCGGTCGGTTCTGCCGGCTTGCAGGCTTCGATGGGCTGCTTGTCTGTCTGGACGAGATGGTCAGCATCTATATGCTGCAGAACGCACAGGCCCGTCGCGGCAACTACGAGCAGCTACTGCGGATCGTCAATGACAGCATACAGGGTATCTCAAGAGGCATTGGCTTCCTCGCTGCAGGCACGCTGGAGTTCCTGCAAGATCCCCGCAGAGGTGTGTACAGCCATGAAGCTCTGAGTTCGCGCCTTGCGGAGAACACTTTCGCGGTGGACGGATTGGTAGACCACAGTGGTCCCGTGATCCGGCTGCAGAGCCTTACGCCAGAGGACCTATTCGTTCTGCTTGAGAAGGTCCGAGACGTCTACACTTCAGGCCGAGAGGAGACTATCACTGTAACAAGCGAAGTCATCGAGGCATTCATGGGGCATTGCATGAACCGAATCGGCGAGGCGTACTTCCGAACGCCTCGAACGACAATCATGGCTTTTGTAGATCTTCTCGCTGTGCTAGAGCAGAACCCGGACGTGTCGTGGCAGACGATTCTAACTGGCGTGGATGTGCATGCCGACTCCGGCGGGAACCCGATTGCTGGCGAGGAGTTTGATGTGGACGGACAAGAGGGAACCGTCAACGATGGCCTCGCACGTTTCAAGCTCTAACGCTCGAAGCTCATCCTTTGATCTCCTGGACAAGCGCCTGCAGAAGTGGGCGTGGCAGCAGCGGTGGACGAAGCTCCACGAGATCCAGGAGAGAGCAATCCAGGCGATCATGTGCTCGGCCGAGTCTGATGTCGTGGTTGCTGCTCCCACAGCTGGCGGGAAGACCGAGGCGGTCTTCTTGCCAATCCTGAGCATCCTGGCTGCGGATACTGAAGAGCTGATTGGATTCAGAGTTCTGTACGTCTCTCCGCTCAGGGCACTAATCGATGACCAGCACCGTAGGCTGACCGAGATCGCTGAGCTGGTAGATGTCGCGGTGACGGCTTGGCATAGCGACGTCTCCCAATCCACCAGGACACGCGCCATGCGGAACCCCGAGGGGATTCTCCTGACAACGCCCGAGTCACTAGAGGCGTTCTTCGTCGTTAGGGGAGACCACATGCGGCGGCTGTTCGCGCCACTGCAGTATGTCGTGGTTGATGAGTTGCACTCCTACTTAGCTGCTGAACGAGGGAGACAGCTTCAGAGCCTCATGCACCGTCTCGATGTTGTCACTGGCCACTCCGCAACGCGCGTAGCGCTAAGCGCGACGCTCGGTGATCTCGATCAGGCCGCTGCCTTCCTTCGGCCCGGCAGTGATCGGGATGCAATCCACATCCGAGCTGGTGATAAGGGTGAGCTTCGCATGGCGCTTCTGGGATTCGCGGATGAAGCCGATGGGAGCCAACAGGGCTCGACTGGGTCTGACGCAGGCGAGCTGAAGATGGCAGTGGCAGATGAGATCCCGAAAGTGGTGTTCAATGCTCTGAGGGGGAGGAACAACCTCCTCTTCGCAAACACCAGGGCTGGTGTTGAGATGTACGCCGACAAGCTGCGGCGTCTATGTGAGGCGGCATCAGTTCCGAATGAGTTCTTCGCGCACCACGGATCCCTGTCCAAGCCTTTGAGAGAGCACGCAGTGGAGGCGCTAAGGAATCCGAATCGGCCCGCTACAGCAGTCTGCACGAGTACGCTGGAACTGGGAATAGACATCGGTCAGATCGAGAGCGTCGGACAGATAGGCTGTCCGCCTTCCGTATCGAGCATTCGCCAGAGGCTGGGACGCTCAGGGAGACGTGGGAATCCCGCAGTGCTGCGTCTCTACGTGATGGAGTACATCCCGCGATCGGATTCGAGCATCGAAGAGAGACTGCACTTGAGGATGATCCAGACAGTCGCGCAACTCGACCTGCTACTTGACGGTTGGTGCGAATCCCCAACAGCGGAGTCACTGCACCTTTCGACTCTTCTGCATCAGATCCTCTCGATGATCGGGGAGAAGGGAGGTGTGACCGCATCTGAGTTGTGGAGAATACTCTGCGATACCGGCCCGTTTGAAAATGTCGAGAAGGACATCTTCATTGCGCTGCTTCGGCAGATGGGCGCGAGGAACCTGATCGAGCAGGCTCCCAACGGCACGCTTCTTCTCGGATCTGAGGGAGAGAGGATTCAGCGCCAGCGAGGCTTCTACGCGATCTTCCATACGCCAGAGGAATACACCCTGATGGCTCCCGACGGCCCGCTCGGATCGCTACCGATCTCTCATCCTCTGATCCCGGGCAACCACATGATCTTTGGGGGACAGAGGTGGCTAATTCGAGATGTGGATAGCCAGCGGAGAGTCGTGACCCTCGTGCCTTCGCCGGCGGGGAAGCCTCCGCGCTTTGCAGGAAGCGGCTGGCTGGTGGGGCGCGAGGTGCGAGAGAGAATGAGAAGTGCACTGGCCAGCAGCGAGTCGCGAGCCTATCTTGACAGGACCGCGGAGTACTTCCTTCGCGCGGCGCAAAGGACGTTCGCAGATCTCGGACTGGCCCAGACGAGCCTCATCCAGTACGGAGGTGACTCGTACCTCTTCTGCTGGACTAGCGACCTCATACGACACACTCTCAGGGCCATGCTGGAGGCCACATCCTGCCAAGTTGATCTGCTTGCTGTCGCTTTGCGCTGCCCCAGGATGCCGCCTAGCTCCTTTGCTGCGAAGCTTCGCGATGCGTTGACCTGCGATCACGACCCGGTGGCCTTGGCGTTCCAAGTACGGAATCGGGAGACTGAGAAGTACGATGAGTACTTGGGTGATGAACTTACGGCGATCGACTATGCGTCTCGGATGATCCGCATCCAGGAGACGAAGGACTATGTCGAGGAAGTCCTATCCAGGTTCCCTTCAGCCTGACAGTCTCTCTTGCATGGTCTCCAGGTGTCGATTCGCGGCCAGGCGATCAGTCCGGTGTTGGGTCATAAGAGGTCCGACGCTTAGGTGGATCCGGCCGATCGGCTGTTGATGTAGCATCTTCGGGCGGCAGTGCGTTTGCAGTTCAAGCCGAAGGGAGGCAGATGATGGAGAAACCAGATCACTCCTGGTTCCAAGTCGACTACCAAGCAAGGAGAACGGAAATCCTCCACAGGCTAGGCGCGCAGCAGGCAATGCTCAACTACGCTCTACTACTCGCCGGCGCGACAGGAGGTCTGCTGGGAGCTGCCATCAGTGCAGGCTCTGGAAGCCTCTCGGAGTGGGTGTGGCCGGTCCTCCTGACTGTAGGAGGTGTCATGGGCGTTCTCGTGCTCTATTACGTGCGGCATGACCTGTTGATCGCCTACAACGCGCAGTACATAGAGGAAGTGATAAGGCGACAGGACCCAACCCTGCCCAGGGGGGCGTTGACTTGGGAGAAGGAGTTGATGAAGCATCGGAGTGCAGTGGCAAGTGAGGATCCTATCGAGTGGTGGATGCACAAGGCGCTTGCGTTCGCGCGGTTCGCCCCGATACTCGTCTTCTCTGTGGCAATCTTCGGAGCGGGCATCTGGGCACTTGCCATCCAACAGCTATCGGATCTTGTGTTCTGGTCCACCCTGGCAATCGAGGCTGTCTATCTCGCAACGTTGGCCATTGTCGTTTGGGCAATCCTCGCTGACTACAAGGAGAACGAGAAACTCGGACACCTCTCGAAGTGGGAGCAAGAGGACCCACCAAGTCCGCCGACCTAGGCAGCTGAGGAGTTGCGGACGAACTCCACGAGTGGATCAGACAGCGGGATCCGGTCAGTTCGAGAAGCACGGGCCTTCCAAGCCCGGCAGATTGCCTCTGAACCGGTACGCAGCCTGCACAGACCGCGTACTCATTCACGGAGCGTTCGACGTTTTTGGTGCTTGGTTCGAGATCTGTCTCGCCCGCCTCACCTACCTCGACGCTTCTCGAACGGCGTCGTACCGAGTTCGGACCCTCTGGGCTGGAGCCTGGATGAACGATCGGAAAACCTTCTGCTGATCTGTTCCTGGTCTTGGAACCCCTACTGCACGCCTCTTACCACCCACTGCACCCCGGTGGCACATCTCCAGTCGAGAAAGCGAGCGGCCCTGTCGGGTCCCGCAAGGTGGCCGAGCTATTGACTAAATATATAACTAATCGTATACTTGGACCGGTCACCCCTCATGGCACGCAGAAAGCGAGATCCAGAGAATCCTTTAGTGATGAAGAACTTCATGGCTCCCGCCAAGTTGCTGGCCCAGCTGCAAGAGCTGTCGGAGAGGGAGGGAGTCTCGGAGTCCGAGATCATCCGCACGGCCGTGGAGCAGTACGTGACAGACGCCCTGAAGCGCGTGTGATCGCTGGTCCCGGGAGGAAGTCGCAGCGCGACAAGGTCGCTACGAAGGAAGCCCAATTCGAGAGGTGAATACTACGAATGCTCTACTGATCTACCCGGAAGTTCCGCCAACATTCTGGAGCTTCAAGCGAGCGCTCAGCTTCACTTGGGAGAAAGGCCTCTTCGCCGCCTCTTGGATTGCTCACAATAGCGGCGATGCTACCGCCGAGCTGGTCCGTGCGCCTTGTGGACACATACGGTACGGACCCTGACCGACAAGCATCAGGCATGAGGCAAACCCGCAATGGGACGGAGGAAGCATCCGAGGAGAGGGACCACCATGGGGCCGGCCAGGCTGGCCCCCGCGAACAGCCTCGGAAAGGGAGAGCCGATGATTGAACGAGTAGGACGGATGATGTCTGTGGAAGTGGGAGTCGCCGACGAGGCGGTTCTCGCGCGTCCGCGTCACAGGGATGCGCGCTCTGGATCGACAGGATCCAGCGGCCTGATCGACGGGAGTCGCGACATCGGTTGGGAGTAGTGTTCAGGATGTCGGAGCCTTCGACATGGAGTACCGAAGATTCAAGGGAGGTAGATTGACCATGGCAGAGCGTGAAACCGGGAAGGTCAAGTGGTTCAACGACGCCAAAGGGTACGGCTTCATCGAGCGGCCCCAAGGCGGAGACGTGTTCGTCCACTTCAGTTCCGTTCGTGGGACAGGCTTCAAGAAACTGACCGAGGGACAGAGGGTGGACTATGTCGTCACTCAGGGTGAAAAGGGCCCCCAGGCACAGGACGTCGGTCCCGCCGCGGATGAGATTCTTCAGAGAGTCCAAGAGGCAGAGGCAGCGAGCGCGGCGACCGCAGTAACCGACTCCGCGGATGACGCCTCCGAGGCTGAGACGGAGGAGGAAGAGCCGGCAGTGACCGAGACGCCGGACGCCCCCGAGGCTGAGGCGGAAGAGGAAGAGCCGGCAGTGACCGAGACGCCAGACGCCTCCGAGGCTGAGGCGGAAGAGGAAGAGCCGGCAGTGACCGAGACGCCAGACGCCTCCGAGCCTGAGGCGGAAGAGGAAGAGCCGGCAGTAACCGAGACGCCAGACGCCTCCGAGCCTGAGGCGGAGGAGGAGGAAGAGCCGGCAGTGACCGAGACGCCAGACGCCTCCGAGCCTGAGGAGACAAACCCCATCGTGGTTAGGTCCCCAGCTACCTCTGAGGAAGAGGCTCAGGCGGAGGAGGTAGACGCCGTCTAGAAGTCGAGGACCCAGAAGCGAGATGAAGCCTGCGATGCAAGCGTAGCTTACCCGTCCGTCTTTTTCTCGACACCGATGGATCCCGAAAGCGTCGGAAGCCCGCTGAGACCGCCGTCTGTGAGTCGGCTCCGTGACGTGAAGATCGAAATCGGTCTTCCGTAAGGATGGTTCACACAGGATCCTCAAGCTGGCTCTGCAGCAGGCGGGCGGTCGCTCGAGGAACAATCGGTAGACGCGCAAGTCGGACCCAATCAGGGTGGTCGGAGCGATGTTCGGCGCGCCTCAATGAAAGGGCAGGTGGTTCGACAGCAGATGGCACAGCCTGATCGCCTGTACGAGAAGGCAAAGAAGCGGTGCGTCGGCTTCCTCGACGACAAGGCCGTGTATTTCGTCGGGTCCAGTACCAGCTTCCACCTTACCATCGAGTGCTCCCCTGGTGAACTCCGAAGACTGTCGGAGACCGAGCATCTTCGATTCAAGCAGCAGAGCCGGATCGAAGGACTCCCCTACGGGCGACTATAGCTTTCATCTGCCCTTCCGGAGGGGTCCTAGGAAGCCATTGCTGTTTCCTGTTGCAGCTACGCCGCTCCAGATCAGTGACATTCTCCCCGCAAGCTGGGCTTCGGATTGGCGGAGAACCCGCTGGCTTCTCGCTGCCGGGATAGCCTTTGCATGCGAACCGCGGTGTGCCCTGGGGAAGGTTGGAGGGGAGGAGCCTGGGGGATTCGAACTCCCTCAGCATTCAGTTCGAAACCAGTCCGCTAGGAGCTGCCAGCTACCACTGTACAGAAAGCTGCTTTGAGAGGGTTCTCCGTACAGTGACGTCAGGCGTCTCCCTCGCGGTTCCCCAATCGAGACGCGCCACGGCTTGCCGAAACGCCTCGGGTCAACGGGGAGGGGCGGTTCATCGAGCTCCCCGTCCGCGCTTCGGAGAGCGAAGCGCGTTCTCCACTTCACCAACTGCGGGAAGCGATCACATCGGAGCTTCCCGTTACGTGACTGCTCGCAGAGCGGTCACGCTCGCTACCAACGGACCGTCCACCCGAACGACAGCTCGACCGTCGGATCTCCCAGCTCCCCCGACCGGCTCACCAGCTCGAAGTTCACGTTCACGTGGTCGTTCAGGGCCAGGTCGAATCGCCCCGTCGTCATCCCCCAGTCGAACAGCTGATCCGACCCCGCGTGGAAGTACGTCGCCACGCCCCAGCTCCCCGGGACGCCGCAGCACCCGGTCAACGTCCCCGACGCCCGCAGCACCTCGAAGTAGTCCGACTGCCCCGTCAGCACCGCGTTCTTCGCCGGGTCGAGCGACGTGGCGCTCACCACCTTCACGTCCCCGATGTCGCACTCCACCCGCAGCCCGTAGATCGTGAACCCGTCCGCCATCATGTCCCGCGTCCCACCGACCTCCAACTCGCCGTACAGCCGGATGCAGCCCACCGTCAGCGGGCGCCACGCCAGCGTCGTCGACAGCCGCTTTTCGTCCACAGCGAACGTCAGTCCCGCGTCCAACGTCAGCCCGGGCAGGAGCACCGAGATCGGCAGCTCGTACAGGTCGAACGACGCCTCCTGGAATCCCCCGCACGTCACCGACAGCCGCGCCAGCAGTTCCAGGTCGCACCAGCTCCACGACACCGCCGCGTCGTTCCGCCCGAACACGAAATCGCACGCGTCGTTCACGTCGATCCGGAGCGTGTTCGTGAAGCTCACGCCCCCAACGTTCCCCTTCGCGAACAGCGACTGGTACGACGACGTCACGTCCGCCGCCAGGTAGAACGTGTGCCGGCAGCTCACCCCCTGCAGCGCGAATCCCACCGTTGTCCGCCAGAAGTCGAACGGATCCGCCGGCGCGTCCGGATCGAACGCCAGCGTCGACGACGCCGACAACGTCCCCAGCTTGACGTCCCCGTCGAATCGCAGCGCGTCAAACACGATCTGATCCACTCCGCCGACCGTTTCCTTCCGCACCGCCGCGATCCCCTTCAGCGTCAGCGGACCGATCCGGTACACCTCCGTCAGCTGCGTCCCGAACACGGTGAACAACCCCGACTGCGGAAGGAACGTCGCGCTCATCGACCAGTTCCCCGAAAGCAGCCCTTCCGCCCGCCGCGCCGTCACGTCGATCTCGATCGACACCGTCCCCGAAGCCGTCTCGTCGAACGGGTCGTACACCGCCATCGTCACCCGGTCCGCCCCTACGAACCTCGCCGCCGGCACGTACGTCAGCTCGATCAGCGCGTCGTGCGGCCCTTCGTACCTCACCGCGCCCATGTCTCCGATCAACACCCCATGCTCGGGTCCGGTCAGCAGCACGAACCGCAGCGGGTGCGCCTCCGGGTCGTTCGGATCGATGTCCTCGTCCTGCGCCCGCAGTTCGAACGCAACCGGGGTGTCCTCCACCGTGGTCACGTACTGGTCTTCCATCGTCGGCGGAACGTTCCCGACCGCGGCCGCCGCCGCCATCATCACCAGCAGCCCGACCAGCCACGGTCCGCGGCGCCTCATTTCCAACCAGCCTCCTAGACTCGATCAACGACAACGGCGCACTCTTTGAGCGGCCACACACCTCACCCACCCCGGGAAGCGGTCAGATCGGAGCTTCCCGTCACGCGCCCGATCATGGATCGGGCGCGCAGACCTCGATCGTCAGCTCCACCGTCTCCCCGTTGCCCAGCGGGATCACCAGCAGATGCAGTCCGAGCGGCAGCGGCCCCGTGTCGACGTAAACGACGCACCGGTCGATCTCCTCGCTGAACGCCGCGGAGAGCGCCGATGCGTACTCCGTTCCGTCGGTGAGATCGATCAGCAGTACCGATCCCCACGCCGCCTCGACCACCGACCCGAACCCCTCCGGCGCGATGATCGGCAGGATCTCTCCTTGCCTCACCGCGACGTCGGCCAGTCCGACCTCCCCCGTGCACTCGATCACACTGACGTCCACCCGCCCCGTCGTCTGGTTCCCGAACGGATCGGCAAACCGGATCGTGATGGCGTCCCGCCCGGTGTAGCCGGCGGCCGACGTGTACGCGAGCTTGATCTCCGCCGTCTCGGTGAAGTCGAGCGTCGGCACCGGCTCGCCGCCGACGTCGACCGTGCTCGGCGGCGTCCACGTCGCCCGCGTCGGGTCCCCGGTCACGACCCCGTGCTCCGGGCCGTCCACGATCGAGAACAGGAACTCCACGTCTTTATCACCCAACCACAGGTCGGTCGCGCTCATCGTGAACGACTCCGGCTCCCCCGAACAGGCGGTCACGTACACGTCCTCCAGCGATACTTCCGCGATCGTCTGCACGTACACCGTCGCGATCACACTCGACACGTTCCCGCACGTGTCGCGGATCCTGTACGTGAACCCGTCCGGACCGACGTACCCCTTGTCCGGCGCGTACCGGATCACGGACCCACCGCTGCAGTCGCCTTCGCCGTCCTCGATCGTCGCCGTCCCGTGCGCCGGCTGCGTCACGATCTCGTGAACGGTCATCGTCGCGCAGCAGCCCGAGCACGCGGCGCAGCTCCCGCACGGATCGAACGGATGCGCGCAGTCCTCGCAGCTGCAGTTGTCCGCGTCGTTCGCCACCACGCCGATCCACGCCGGCGTGTCCTCCCGCAGAATCAGACGGTACACCCCGAACTCGTCCAGCCGTACCTCCACCAGTGGATCGATGATCGCGCTCTCGTCCAGCACCACGTCCTGCCGCGGGTCGTCCCGCGGGATCGGCTCCGTGCCATCGACCACGTGCCCGATCTCGTTCGGATCGTTCGGGTCCGCCGTCGAGGAGACGGGTATGGCGCTGTTCCCGCAGCAATCGTCCGCCTTCATCGTCACCTGCACGATCGCCGGACAACTCGTCAGGCAAGAGACATCAATCTCGCCTGAGAAGTTCACCTGGTTCGGATGACACTGGTCGAACAGCACGTCCTCCGCCTGCACGAAGCCGACCGTCGCGTTGCTCGTCGGATGCGTCACCGTGATCGTGATCCCCGACGACGTGATGCAGCAGTTGTCGGTCACGTACCCGTCGAACGTCACGATTGCCTCGCAGCACGCGTCCACCACTACGTGCTCGTCGACCCGCAGATCGCGGATCACCGGGACGATCTCGTCCTCGATCTCTGCGCTCTCCGTCCAGACGTTTCGGTTCCCGGCGCAGTCGGCCGCGTCGATCTCCACCTCGACCATCGCCGGGCAGCCGGTCAGCGCGTGGACGACGATCGTTCCGGCGACCGTCGCCTCGTTCTGTGCGGTCTGCGTCACGGCGATGTTGTCCTCCTTCAACGACGCGTTGGGGACAGTCGGCGTGACGATCACGTTGCCCGCGTCGATGCAGCAGTTGTCCCGCACCACCGCGATGACCGTTACGAGCTCCTCGCAGTTCCCGTCGACCCGCCCGTCGTCTGGCGCCACCGTGAAGCCGGAGACCGTCGGCAGGGCGTCGTCGATCACGGTCACCGCGTCGCTCGTCAAGGCGCCGTTCCCGCGGCAATCCTCCGCGTTCACGTCGATCGTCACCGTCGCCTCGCCGTCGGTCAGCGCCGAGAGCGTCACGTCGCCTTCGATCCGGACCGCGCTGGTCCCTTCTTGCGTCTTCGTCAGCGTGTGCGCCACCGTGACGTCCGGCGGATCGCTGACGGACACCGCGACGTTCGCCGCGTCGATGCAGCAGTCGTCGGTCACCAGGATCTCGATCGGGAAGGTCAACGAGCAGTCGGTGTCCGTATCCTGCACCGCGACCGGAAACTCCTGGATCCAGGTGATCGTCGGATTGAGCGTGTCGATCGAGAACACGTCCGCCTCGTCGTACTGGAACTGCGTGTTCCCGGCGACGTCTCGGGCGCCGGCCACCCGTACGTCGACGTCCTCGATCTCCTCGTTCGAGTCGACCACATCGTAACGCGCCACGTACGTCGTGTCGTTCGTCCAGTCGGACGTCGGATCGAGCGCGATCGTCGAGGACGGGTCCTCCCCGATCGTCGGGAAAACGACCGCCGGCGCCGCGCCGGTGTCCATCGGCTCGTCGAAGCCGATCGTCAGCGTGAACGTCTGATTCCCAACGTTCACATCGGCAAGGACGCTCAGGTTCCCCGTCACGCCGGTGACGCCCGGCGGATCGTTGTCGACCGTGTACGTCTCGTCCGCCGGCGGCTCGCCAGGAGGCAGCGCGTTCCCCGCTAGATCCGCGACGTCCTGGCCGCCGGCCAGATCCAATCCGACCGTGCCGTCGAATCCGGCCAGATCGCCGCCGGAGACGGTGACGTCATAGGTGATCGGCGACACCTGGCCGACGACCGTCACCGTCGCCGTGCTCGTACCGCTCACGGTGAAGTCGCCGGCGCTCACGTTCAGCACGTCCTCGTCGAACGTCACCCGGAACACGAGCGTGTCCGCGTTCGTCGGGCTCGTCGCCGGCGTCCTCCGTTCGAACGACGTCACCTCCGGTGGGTCGGTGTCGACGGTGAACGTGTGCCAGTCCGTGTAATCGCTGGGGTTGCCGGCGTTGTCGCGTGCGTAGAGCCGCCACGTGTAGACGCCGTCGGAGGAGAACGTCGGATTGTAGTCCTCGTCGTTGGAGTAGCCGGCCTTCGAATCCGGGCCGTTCACGTTGTAGCGATATCTGTTCGTCGTGCGGAGTCCGCTTCCGCCGGTGTCGGTCGACGGATCCCAGGAGAGCGTCGGCGACCGGGTGTCGACGTACGCGCCGTCGGCGGGATCGAGCCCGTCCGGTACCGACGGCGGGGTCTTGTCGACCGTGTACGCCGCGCCGGCGGTGAAGTCCCCGTTCCCCGCGCCGGTCCCGCCGAGCTTGTTCCCCGAGCCGTCCTCGATCGAGTCGTCGTCGGTCAGATCGATCGACAGGGTGCCGTCGCCGGTCCCGGTACCGACCGAGACGGACCAGGTGGTGCCACCGCCGGAGACCGCGTCGATCGACGCGCCGGCGATGCCGCTCGCGTCGACGACGAAGTCGGTCGTGTCGACGCCGGTGACCGACTCGTCGAACGTCACTGTGAAATCGACGGTGCCCGCGTTCGTCGGGTCGGCGTTAGCGAGCGCGATGTCGCTGACGGCCGGCGCCGCCGCCGCGCCGAGAGAGAGAAGCCCAGCGATCAGACCCACGAAGAGAATGCCGACCGATCCGAGCTCTCCGACGCTCGCTCCGCCTCCCCGCGTCTCCACGTCCGCCTCCTCGGTCTCAAGCGACAAAGGCACATCCGACGGATTCGGTGCTCTCTGTCAGACGCGTCCTCTTCCAGATCTTCACGTCACGCTTCGAAAACAGTATACCATATCTCATTCTCAGTGGAAACATCCTTCAAGAAAACAGGCGCGGAAGTTCGTCACCCGCGGAACACAGCCAGCGTCCCGCGTCTATCTGCTGCAAGCACGGACGGACAGGTCGTCGTTGTGTGCAATGGGCACTCGGCATTGACGGAGAGCGGGCCTCTGGCTACCATGCCTTCAGTCAGCCAGAGTGGCGGAATGGGCAGACGCGCGGGACTCAAAATCCCGTGTCCCTTTGGGACGTGTGGGTTCGACTCCCACCTCTGGCAATCGAAAGCCCCCGGCGACGGGGGCTTTTCCGTTCGGCGCGGCGCAACGCCGGTCGCTGGACCTGAGCGGTACGGGTCCTACTCGGCTTCGCTCCTGTTGCCCCCCTGAGTCTGCGGCTCGCCCCACGGCGGGCGGGGCCGCTCCTCGCGGCTGCGACGGCTCCGGCGGAGGAACGTCGGGATGTCGAAGTCGTGGGCGCCGACGCGGCTCTCCTTCTCCAGCTTCGCGAGCATCGTCTCGTTCGACAGCGGCGGCCCTTCCTCGTCGTCGCGGCCGTACTCGACCGAGAAGCCGGTCGCGATCACCGTCAGCCGGACCTTCTCCAGCCCGTCGCGGATCGCCGTGCCGAAGATGATGTCGGCGCGGTCGGAGACCGCCTCGCGGATCAGATTCGCCGCGGCGGTGACCTCTTCGAGCGTCAGATCCGACCCGCCGGTGATGTTCATGATCACCTTCTGGGCGCCCTGGATCGACCCGTCGAGGAGCGGGGACGAGATCGCGTTCCGCGCGGCGTCCTTCGTTTTTCCGGCGCCTTCGCCCTCGCCGATCCCCATCATCGCGGTTCCGGCGCCTCGCATGACCGACTCGATATCGGCGAAGTCGAGGTTGATCATCCCGGGGATCGTGATCAGATCGGAGATCCCTTCGACGCCCTGGCGGAGCACTTCGTCGGCGATCTCGAACGCCTTGGTGATCGGCGTCTCGGCCGGCGCGACCTTGAGGAGCTTGTCGTTGGAGATGCAGATCATCGCGTCGACGGCCTGCGACAGCCGGGCGATCCCGGCCTCGGCCTTCTCCGCCCTCGCCAGTCCCTCGAACGAGAACGGACGGGTGACGATGCCGGTCGTCAGAACGCCGGCTTCCTTTGCCAGCGCGGCGATCACCGGCGCGGCGCCGGTCCCCGTTCCGCCGCCCATTCCGGCGGTGATGAAGACCATGTCGACCCCGTTGAGAAGGTCGGCGATCTCCTCCCGGCTCTCCTCGGCGGCGAGGCGGCCGATCTCAGGGTTCCCGCCCGCGCCGAGCCCGCCGGTCAGCTTCCGGCCGAGCTGCAACGTTCGGTGGGATCGGACGACCTCCAAGACCTGCGCGTCGGTGTTCACCGCGACGAGCTCGACCCCGTTCACCCGCGTGTCGAACATCCGGTCGACGGCGTTCCCGCCGCCGCCGCCGACGCCGACGACCATCAGCGAGGCCGGGGAAGAGACGCGGTTCGTCTGTTCAGGCATCGTCTACCCCCGGAAGAAGCGGTTGAACCAGGAGAACAGCTTGCCGATGATCGATTCCCTCCGCCGCTCGGAGAACTCGGGCTTCTTGAAGTCCCTCGTCTCGACGGCGTAGCGGAGCAGGCCGATCGACGTCGCGTAGATCGGCGATTCGACGATGTCGCGCAGCCCGTGGATCCCCTGCGGAATCTTCCCTCGACGCACGGGGACGTCGTACCGCTGCGCCGCGAACTCGACGAGACCGTTCAACAACGACGTCCCGCCGGTCAGAACGAGGCCGGCCGGGACGAGGTCGCGGTAGCCGGCGTCCTCGACCTCCTGCATCGCGAGATCGAGCAGCTCCTCGACGCGAGGCTCGATGATCTTGGCCAGTCGCTTCTTGGACACGAGCTTCTTCTCGTCGCCGCCGATCGTCGCCACCTCGATCTTGTCGTCCTCGCCGACGGAGTCGACGAGCGCGGTGCCGTGCATCTTCTTGACGAGCTCCGCCTCCTCGATCGGCGTCTGCAGCCCGACGGTGATGTCGTTGGTGATGTGCTCCCCGGCGATCGGGATGACCTTCGAGAACCAGATGTCGCCGCCGCGGAAGACGGAGATGTCGGTCGTCCCCCCGCCGACGTCCATCAGGATGACGCCGAGCTCTTTCTCCGCCGACGAAAGCACCGCCAACGACGACGCGATCGGCTCGAGGACGATCTGGTTGATCCCGATCCCCAGCGACTCGACGCACCGCACGAGGTTGTGCACCGCGGTGATCGATCCGGTGACGATGTGGACGTCGACCTCGAGGCGCGTGCCGGTCATCCCGACCGGATCGGTGATCCCGTCCTGGCCGTCGACGATGTACTGCCGCGGGATGACGTGGATCATCTCGCTCTCGGGCGGGATCTGGATCGCCTGCGCCGTCTCGACGACGCGCCGAACGTCGTCCTCCGTGATGATCCGGTCCGGTCGGTTGATCGACACCGTTCCGCTGTTGTTGATCGACGTGATGTGCTTGCCGGCGATCCCCACGTAGACCGAATCGATCTTGACGTCGGCCATGTTCTCGGCCTCTTCGACGGCCTTCCGAATCGAAGAGATCGTCCGCCCGATGTCGACGACGACCCCCTTCTCGAGGCCGTGCGACTCGGACTTGCCCATCCCGATGATCTCGATCATCCCTTCGATCGTGTTCCCGACGAGGGCGACCACCTTCGTGGTCCCCACATCGAGCCCGACAACGACCTTCTCTTTCCTCATCTCTTCACCGCCTTACCGAGGCACGAGCGTCGCCTCACCCCCGAATCTGAGATCGATGACCTCGTAGTCTTCTATGTCCAGCGAACGGCAGAGCGCCGCAAGGGAATCCAGTCGCGACGGCACGTCGGTCATGCCCCCAAGGAGAATGCGGATGCCCGATCCCGCCTCCAGCTCGACGGAGTCCGGATCGGTGAGGTCGATTCGGGTTACTCCGAGAGAGGCGAGCTCGCCGCCCCGGAGCCTGTCGATCAGGTCGACCGCCGCCGCGTCGACCAGAGAAGCGCCGACCCGACTCCCGGAGAGACGCGCTCCGAGAAGCTCGATCAGAGACGATCTGCGCTCGCAGTCCGACGAGACGATCACGCCGCCCTCGGCGATCGTGAGGCAACCGTCGTTCGACGGTGCGGACATCCAGGCCACTTCGTCCCGTTCGCGGATCGCGATGAGAAGCGTGTGGGGCAGCCTGCGCTGAAGCGAGACGCTCTTGACCCAAGGATGCCTCAACAGGTTGGCGCTGACACGTCCGAGCGACGTCGCCAGGAGAGACTGCCCTCGCTGCAAGCCCGAGAGGGAAACGAGATCCGCCGCCGCGGCGTGGCGATTCCCCGTGATCACGACCTCCCGCAGGTCAACCAGGCCGAACCATGGCGTGCAAAGAGCAATGGCAGCAGCAGTAATGAGAACCCCCCCTACAGCGATGACCCGAAACGCGCTTCCGCGCCAGAATGCCCCCTCCTTCACCCGTCAATGACCCCATACCGCCCTGCTAGAGCGAGATTCGTGAGGACTGTTATACACCTTTTGATAGAGAATGTCAATTTCCTAGTGCATCTCCGCGTTCGACGCTCCGACGTAGGCAGCGGCGGTTGCGCGTCTCGTACCCTGTAGTGTTGTATCAGTTTTTATAGTATTGAATATCCTGAACAAACGAGGAGGCGGGGGTCTCGCCGTTCCGCCGGAGAACCGCGACGTTCGAGCCACGATCCGCTCGCCGAACCGCACGATCGTCGGCGAAAGGCGAAGAAAGCACCGGCCCGCTTACGCGGTGCAGAACCGGCCTTGCTCGAGGAAGTGGGCGAGCTCCTCCGTGACGGTCCAGATGTCCCCGGCTCCGAAGGAGACGATGAAGTCGCCCGGGACGATCCGCGCCTTGAGGAACTCGATCGCGTCGTCCTTTCTCGCGATCGAATGAACGTCCGCCGACGTCTCACGCTCGATCGACCGCACGATCGACCGCGAGGAGACGCCGGGTATCGGCGGTTCGCACGCGGGGTAGACCGACGTGACGATAACCGTGTCGGCCAGCGCGAACGCCGATCCGAACTGCAAACCGAGCGCGCGGGTCCGGCTGTACCTGTGCGGCTGGAAGACCGCGACGATCCGGCGGTCGCGCCAACCGGAGCGGATCGCCCGCAGCGTCGCCTCGATCTCCTCCGGCAGATGCGCGTAGTCGTCGACGACGGTCACGCCGTTCTCCTCCAGGACCTCGAACCGCCGATGCGGGAGGACGAACGCGGAGAGCGCCCGCGCGGCGTCGCCCAAGCCGACGCCGGTCAGCCGCGCCGCGCCGAGGGCACAGAGCGCGTTCTCGACGTTGTGCTCGCCGGGCGCAGGCAGGGAGACGCGCGCCGTCTTCTTCCCGCGTTCCAGCAAGTCGAACGTCGTCCTGAACCTCTCGAACCGCAGGTTGACCGCGCGGACGTCCGCCTCGCGACGGAGCCCGACGGTCAGCACGTCCGGCAGGCCTCGCGCGATCGCCTCCACGTGCGGATTGTCGATCGCCAGGACCGCGCGGCCCGCCTGGGAGACGTACCGGCGGAAGGCACCGCGGATCTCGTTCAGATCGTGGTAGGTCTGGAAGTGATCGAGCCCGACGTTGGTGAGAACGGCGACGTCCGGCTCCACGTCGAGGAACAGGCCGTCGCTCTCGTCGATCTCCGCCACGAACCACTCCCCGGCGTCGAGCCGGGCGTTTCCCCCGAGCCCGGGGCAGTGCGCCCCGATCAGGAAGCTCGGCGCGTGGCCGAGTTCCCTGTGGATCGTCGCGAGCATCGCCGTCGTCGTCGTCTTCCCGTGCGTCCCGGTGATCCCGACGGAGCGATGGGCACGGAGGATCTCGGCGAGCGCGTCGAGCCGCCGAACGATCGGGATCCGCCGCCGCCGCGCCGCTCGCACCTCCACGTTGTCCGAGGGAATCGCCGAAGAGACGATCACGCGGTCCAGGTCGTCCGCCACGTGTCGCTCGTCGTGTCCGACGTAGACGGCCGCACCGGCGCGTCGGAGGGACTCGAGCTGACGGCTCGTCCGGAGATCCGACCCCGAAATCTCGTCTCCGCGCGCAAGGAGGACCGCGGCGAGACCGCTCATGCCGATCCCGCCCATCCCGACGAAATGAACCCGCGAGCCCGTGTCGATCACGCGCCTGCCCCCCTCATCATCGATTGGATCTCTCCCAGGATCAGCGCCGCGGCACCTCGCTGTCCCAGGCGGCCGGCGTTCCCCGCCAGCCGATCCAGGGCCGCCTCGTCGCAAATCAGATTCGCGATGAGCCGAACCAGGTTCCGCTCTACGATACCCTCCTCGTCGACCACCGCGCAAGCCCCCTCCTCCTGGAGGAGCCGAGCGTTCTCCCATTGGTGATCGTCCGCCGCCTCTCGCCACGGGATCAAGACCGACGCCTTCCCGCAGGCCGTGATCTCGGCCAGCGACGTGGCCCCGGCACGGCAGACGACCAGGTCGGCGACGGCGAACGCGGCCCCCATGTGATCGACGTACGACTCGACGACGATGTTGCGGACGGGCGAGGACCTCAGCTCCCGCCGGACCGCGTCGGTCGCGCGGTCGCTCCCGGTGACGAGGAGGATCTGCAGCCCGTCGTTCGCCCCGATGACGTCCTTGGCGCCAAGGATCCGCTCGGTGATCTCGGTCGACCCCTTCGAACCGCCGAAGACGAGGATCGTCCGGCGATGCGGGTCGAGCCCGAATCGCCGGTAGAGCCTGTCGGACCGCACGACGTGGAGGAACTCCTCCCGAATGGGATTCCCGGTCACCACGAGCCGGCGCGCCCGCGGGAACGACCGCTCGGTCTGGGGAAACGACACCAGGACGAGGTCGACGAAACGGGAGAGCCATCGGTTGGCGAGCCCGGCGACGACGTTCTGCTCGTGGATCACCGTCCGGACGCGGAATAGCCGGCCGAGGAGCGCCCCGAGGAAGAGCGGTGGGAAGGAGGAGTACCCTCCGACGCCGATCACGATCCGCGGCCTGAACCGGGCGAGGACCAGCAGCGTCTCCAGGAGTCCGACCGCGAGGCGGAGGAACGTCCAGAGATCCCGTAGGACGCCACGACGGGAGAATCCGCAGACGTGAATCGGGTAGAAGCGGATCCACGGATGCGCGGGGAGGACCCCGGCCTCGATTCCCGTCCGCGTGCCGACGTAGGCGACGCGCACGCCCGGATCGCGTTCTCTGAGCCCTTCGAGGATCGCCAGCCCCGGATAGAAGTGCCCGCCCGTCCCGCCGCCGGCGACCATCACCCTCATCGCAGCGCCTCCCGCCTCGAGATGCTGAGCAACACGCCGACCATCGCCAACGTGACGATCAACGACGAGCCCCCGTTGCTGAGAAACGGAAGCGTCAGACCGGTCACCGGGAGGAGGCCGACCACGACGCCGAGGTTGACGAGCGTCTGGAACGCAAACGCGAAGCCGATCCCCAGCGCCAGCAGGCGACCGAGCCGATCCGGCGCCCGCTCGGCGATGACGAACGCCCTCCAGACCAGGAATCCGAGGAGTCCGAGCATCGCCACCATCCCGACGAAGCCGAGCTCTTCGGCGACGACCGCGGCGATGAAGTCGTTGTGCGACTGGGGCAGGTAGAAGAGCTTCGCCCTCGATGCGCCGAGCCCGCGGCCGAACAGCCCGCCGGAGCCGACCGCGATCAGCGACTGGATCGTCTGGTAGCCGGACGTCTCGCTGTGCGCGTACGGATTGAGAAAGGAGAGGAGCCTCGCCATTCGGTACGGCGCGAATCGGACCGCGAGGAAAACGAGCGGGGCGCATCCGAGGGCGACGCCAGCGAGGTGCCGAAGGCGCGCCCCGGCGAAGAAGAGCATCGCCAGCGTGACGGCGCCGAGGACGAGGACCATCCCGAGATCCGGCTGGTTCACGACCACGGCGGCCAGCACGCCGAGGACGATCAAGTACGGCAGGACCCCGTCCAGGAAGGTCCGTACCCTATCGCCCTTCCTCGCCAGGCTCGACGCAAGGTAGAGGACCAACGAGAACTTGAGCAGCTCGGTCGGCTGGAACGACGCCGGCCCGAGGGTCAACCATCGTCCGTCTCCGATCCCGAGGGGAAGGACCGTCGCCACCGTCAGAGCGAACGCCCCGAGAAGCAACAGATCGTTGATCGCCGCCAACCGCCGATAGTCGGCGGCGGCGAGCACGGCCAGCGCCGCGACGCCGAGCAGGGCCGCGACCACCTGCCGGACGAGCATCGACGTGTCGCTGCCGAAGTGCCGCAGGGAGAACGGGGCGGAGGCGCTGTACAGCGCGATCAGACCCGCCAAGACGAGGAGCGATGTCACGAGAATCGTCCGTCGGTCCGCTTGTCCCCCCACTGGTCGCTCCTCGGTGCTGAAGTGAAGTCTCGTCTCAGCAGCGGGTCAATGGTTCCGCCATCTGCCCGGGAGAGAAAGGAACGGTGTCGCCGGCCGCGATACGCTCGGTCCAACGTGGGGCGGACGGTTGTCCCGCAAGATCGGGATCCCCGTCCTTGGATTCAGGCGTCGACGAAGCCGGCGTGCGCGCGGACCGCGCGCGAGAACGCCTCGCCCCGCTCCTCGAAACTGCGGTACTGGTCGAAGCTCGAGCAGGCCGGGGAGAAGAGGAGCGTGCCGCCGGGACGCGCCGCTTCGAGCCCGACGCGGACCGCGGCCTCGACGTTCGGGGCGCGATCGATCGCTCGGCCCGCGAGAAGCGCCGCCAACTCCTCGGCCGCTTCCCCGAACAGGACGATCCGCCGGACCGCCGACGCCTCGATCGCGTCCCTCAGCGCTTCGTACCCCGCCCGCTTCGCCCGGCCGCCGAGGAGGAGGACCACCGGCCCGTCGGTCGCGGCCAACGCGGCGACCGTCGACGCCGGGTTGGTCGCCTTCGAGTCGTCGATCGCGCGGACTCCACCGACGGACCCCACCGCCTCCATCCGGTGGGGCAGTCGAAGGGCGGCGACGATCCGGTCGAGCGGAACCTCCCGTCGATCGACCTCAGGCAGCAGCGCCTCGCACGCACAGAGCGCCGCGCGGAGGTTCGCGCGGTGGTGCGGGGAGAGCCGCTCCGACCCGTCCGGAAGGACGAGCCGTTCGTCGTCGTAGACAACGCGCCGGCCCGCCCCCTGCGGGAAGCGCGCGCGCAGATCGCTCGGCAGGACGGCCACGTCGTCCG
>Ga0315544_1000284_pt1 | contig 50007 bp, 38 predicted proteins | sample SalMarSW160130MG_2_FD_202543 | JGI IMG/M metagenome (GOLD analysis project Ga0315544, IMG submission 202543) | Salt marsh sediment microbial communities from the Plum Island Ecosystem LTER, Massachusetts, United States - Salt Marsh Sediment SW1601-130 ...
CTAATCCCGATTTATCGGGAGACAGTGTTTGGTGGGTAGTTTGACTGGGGTGGTCGCCTCCAAAAGAGTAACGGAGGCTTCCAAAGGTGCCCTCAGAACGAATGGTAACCGTTCGAAGAGTGCAATGGCATAAGGGCGCTTAACTGTGAGACTGACAAGTCGAGCAGATACGAAAGTAGGGCATAGTGATCCGGTGGTTCCGCATGGAAGGGCCATCGCTCAAAGGATAAAAGGTACTCCGGGGATAACAGGCTGATCGCTCCCAAGAGCTCACATCGACGGAGCGGTTTGGCACCTCGATGTCGGCCCGTCACATCCTGGGGCTGGAGAAGGTCCCAAGGGTTGGGCTGTTCGCCCATTAAAGTGGCACGCGAGCTGGGTTCAGAACGTCGTGAGACAGTTCGGTCCCTATCTGTTGTGGGCGCTGGAGATTTGAGAGGACCTGACACTAGTACGAGAGGACCGTGTTGGACAGACCTCTGGTTTACCTGTTGTGGCGCCAGCTGCATCGCAGGGTAGCCACGTCTGGAAGAGATAAGCGCTGAAAGCATCTAAGCACGAAGCTCACCTCAAGATGAGATCTCCCTTAAGGGTCGTCAGAGACTATGACGTTGATAGGCTGCAAGTGTAAAGGCAGTAATGTCAAAGCTGAGCAGTACTAATTACCCGCAAACTTTCTTGTTAGCAATTTAACAAATGAATACTCTTTCAATATGTCTAAAATATTCTCCGATTTATCGGAGTGAAGATTTTAGGTGACTATAGCAGTGGGGAACCACCTCTTCCCATACCGAACAGAGAAGTTAAGCCCATTAGCGCCGATGGTACTGCGAAAGCGGGAGAGTAGGTCGTCGCCGATCTTTAATCCCGATTAGCCATATGACTGATCGGGATTTTTTATACTATTAATAATTATTGAAAACCTGTGAATAACATTTTAACATCCTGTCATCCTGCCTCTATTATTGTTCATATATTTGAATATGAAAAAAGGAATTACTATAACAGTAATTTTTTTCATCAGCCTAATTGTATTTACTCTAAGAGCAGAAAATGATACTTTGTCTCTAATCTCATCATGGACATTAATAAAAGATTATTCACTAAAGAAAAATACTGAAATTGATACCTTATTACATGCGTTCCAAAACTTTAATCCTATATATAGATACTCGATATCTAACTCCTATCTTGGAAATATTGGCTCTCCCTCGATAAGCAATATTTACACAGACCGGAAAGAAAGAAATAATTTCCTTTTAATAAATTCATACAATACATATATGAGTACATTCTCAAATACACAATACATTAATACCAGAAAGCCATTTACCAGATTAACCTACACAAATGGCGGAGGAGAAGATATTAGAGAAGAAACACTGGAAGCATTCCATACACAAAATATCAGTAAATATTTTAACGCAGGATTAAAATATAACCTTATATCTGCTAATGGCCAGTATAAATTTCAAAAAATAGTAAATAATGCTTTTAAAATGTTTACCAGCTATGAAATACCCGGATATAACCTTTATGCAAATTTCAACCTGAACAAAATTAAAGCCGAGGAAAACGGAGGTATAACAAATGATTCTTTAGTAACTGACTCAACATTCGAAAATACTACTGATATACCGACAGTTTTTGGAGGCACACAGCAGGGAATAATGCGCGACCCTGATGTTCTGACTACAATTAAAAATCTTAGTTTTTTAATTATTCAGGAACTGGACATTATTAACCCTGACCGCAACGATACATTAATGCCGGAAAAGGAAAAGAAATTTATCCCTTCAATAACACATATTCTGCAATATGACCGAAGCATCAGAATGCACAGGGATAAGAACCCGAACGCGGGATTAGACGAAGGACTATATAGTAAAACCTATTTTAATCCCGAATATACCCTGGATTCGGTTTACTACAGGCAACTATCCAATGCACTCAGGTTTAAGTTAAAAAATATAAATAAAAAAAGAGATATAATAATGCATCTCGATCTGACGCACGAATTATTAAAATATAGCTTTTATACTCCTTCTGATAATCAAATAAATTATGCAGGGGATACATCCGCCCTTTTTCGTTTTACAGGCCATATTTTTTATCCCGATACACTAAAAAGAACCAGGTTAATGTCAAATACATCTGCATCTTTTTATGTCTTGTATTCAAAGGATAACATTTTTAAAAGTAATATCCGGGCCAGCTATTTTTTTGGCGGATATAAAGCAGGCAGCCATAGTATAAGTGCAGAGTTCATATCATTTCTTAGCAATGAGCCAAATAAATCATTCATATCACTGCTTTTAAACTATAACAATGAAATACCGGATTATTTGCTACAGAACTATTATTCTAATTATTATATCTGGGAGAATGACTTTAAATCAGTGAAAAATGCCGAAATAGACTTCAAATATATAAATCCCGCCAGAAAAATTGAAACAGGTGTAAATTATTCATTATTTGCCGATTACATCTATTTTGATACAAGTACTCTGCCTCAGCAGTATGAAAAAAATTTATCTGTTATTTCACTGCATTTCACAAAATTTCTGGAATTCTGGAAATTCAGATCATTGAACAAATTAGTCATTCAGTTTGTTAATAATCCTGATTATCTCAGTCTGCCTGAATTTGTGGTGCACAATTCAACATATATTGAACATGAATTCTATTTTAAGTGGACCGAGGGAAGATTGCGTACTATGCTAGGTTTTGATATATATTATAATACGAAATATTATGCCAATGCTTACAATCCTGCATTGGGCTTATTTCATCAGCAAAATGAGAAAAAACTGGGAGATTATCCGTACCTGGATGTGTTTTTGAATATAAAACTGAAACGTACCAGATTTTTCCTGAAATATGAACATGTAAATTCAGGACTGATATATAAAAATTATTTTACAGTATTACACTATCCAAGAAATGAAGGAATGTTTAAAGCCGGAATTTCCTGGACTTTTTATGATTAAAACTTATGTTTCTTGTTTACTATGATTCTAAAAATTAAAAATTTAGAACATATAATTCAAGGAATTAAAAAATTCTTAAATTATGAAAGAGACAATAATTAAAACGTTTTTATTAATATTTCTATTTATATCATCAGGCATATATTTTGAAAAATCGCAAGAGATTCAAATAACCCTGGATGATTTGGATATAATTAAAGAAAAAGGCAAGATAGTAGTCCTTACAGACTATAATTCTACCAGCTATTTTATTTATCGCGGACAGCCCATGGGTTACCAGTATGAACTTTTGCAGGAACTGGCAGACTATTTCGGTCTTCAGCTGGAAGTTATTGTAAGCAATGATCTGAACAACAGTTTTAATAAACTGGAAAACGGGGATGTCGATCTTATAGCAGCTAACCTGACAGTTACCAAACAGAGAAAACAGATAATGGACTTTACTATTCCTCATAGTCAAACACGTCAGGTACTGGTACAGAGGAAACCTGATAATTGGGAAAATCTTGATGAAAAATCACTCGAAGCATCACTTATCAGGGATCAGCTTGATTTAGCTGGTAAAACAGTTTATGTTCAGGCCAATTCCTCTCATGCCGTCAGGTTGAAAAACCTTTCGGATGAAATAGGGGAAAATATTAATATCGTTGAAGCAAATGAAGAGGTGGAACATTTAATATCACTTGTAGCAAGCGGAGAAATTGATTATACTGTCAGTGATGAAAATGTTGCACAGGTAAACCAGAATTATTATCAGAATATAGACGTTGAAACACCTTTAAGTTTTCACCAGAACCTGGCCTGGGCAGTAAGAAAAAATTCAGGTAAGTTGCTGACAGAGATAAATGAATGGTTAGCCCAGTTTAAGGAAACCAGGGAATATAAATTAATTTATACAAAATATTTTCAAAATAACAGGTCAGCTCAGATCGTTGAAAGTGATTACTACACTCTGACATCGGGACGAATATCTGCATATGATGATTATATCAAAACATACAGTGAGGAACTTGGGTGGGACTGGCGATTGATTGCTTCTTTAATGTACCAGGAATCGAGATTTCAACCTAATGTAAGATCATGGGCCGGAGCATTCGGACTTATGCAAATGATGCCGTCTACAGCCAGTAAGTTCGGTATTAATGCAAATTCATCGTATGAGCAGCAGATTCGCGCAGGTATAAAATTTTTAATGTGGCTTGAACATAGACTTGACTTTATTGAAGACCACGATGAAAAAATAAAATTTACTCTTGCAGCTTATAATGTTGGTCTCGGACATATTATAGATGCCCGGAACCTGGCTGAAAAGAACGGCTCCAATCCTGATATATGGGAGGATAGTGTAGATAAATACCTGTTGTCCAAATCAGATCCTAAATTCTATAATGACCCGGTTGTAAAATACGGCTATTGCAGGGGTAAAGAAACATATGCTTACGTGAGAGATATCATGGAAAGGTATGAGCATTACCGGAATCTGATTAATAATTAAACTAAATTGTTCTATTGTTCTATTGTTGTATTGATTTAGTGCTATTTTGTTTAACCGGTCATAGTTTGTGGCCGGTTAAATAACTAAATCTCCCTGTCAAAAATTACCTGATATCAACATTTGCAAAAACATCAAGGAATTCACTCAATATCATTGCTGTTGCTCCCCAGATATGGTTATCACGAATATTATAATACGGAATTTCAATTTCAATTCCCCTTATAACTTCAACCTTTTTTTCAATAATACCGGGATTAAACAAGTCTTTTACGTTTACTTCTATTAAATAATCGACCTCTTCGGGATTTGGCTTAAAACGGGGCTTCTTATATGAAACACCAACAAAAGGCCTGACCTCCACATTACTTACCTTTATTTCCAGAGGTGTCAGGTGACCTATGATTTCAATTTCAGAAGCTGAGACTCCCAGTTCTTCTTCGGTCTCCCTTAAAGCAGTTTTATATAATGATTTGTCACCAGGTTCAAATCTGCCCCCCGGAAAACTTATTTGTCCGCTGTGAGGAGTGTTGTCCGCAACACGTTTCATAAATATAATATTTGCTTCATTATCGTAAGGATACAATAAAATAAGGACACCCCCTTTTTGAAATGGCATATTTGTGTTTAAAGGACTTCTGGCAACAGGTGTCATTTTACAATGACTTGTTTCTCCGGGCAAGGACTTCCGGAGTTCAAGACTTAATAATTCTACAATATTTATGAATGATGTGTTATTCAAATAAGATACTTAATTAGTTAAACCTAATTGTTTTCACCGGGTTAATATTTGATATAATTATAGATGGGAGAAGAAGAATTATCATGGTAATTACCAGCGTGCCTATATTTAAAATAATAATATGAAACAAGTTAAAGTCTATCGGGGCATAATCAATGAAATAAGAAGTCTGGTCCAGTTTTAATAGCTTGAAATAATCCTGTATCCAGCAAATTCCAAGGCCTATAATATTACCCCAGAACAAAGCTTTTACCATAAGAAAAGCGGACTGGTACAGGAAAATATTCTTTATACTCCTATTCCCTGTTCCTATAGCCTTCAGGATTCCTATCATATTTGTGCGATCAAGAATTAAAATCAGTAATCCTGATATCATATTAAAAGCGGCTACAGTTAACATCAATCCAAGTATTATCCAGACGTTTTTATCAATAAGATTAAGCCAGTCAAAAATCTGCGGGTATTTTTCCTTAATATTTATCACCTGCAGTTTTTGTCCTTCGTCATCAAATGTCGATCCGGCAATACTTCTGACAACATAGGTCATGTAATCAATATCGTTATAATTATCAATCAATACTTCAAAACCACTTATTTCATCGTCTTCCCAGTTATTCAGTTTCTTAATATGACCAATGTCTGCCAGGATAAATTGCCTGTCAAACTCTTCCAGACTTGTTTCATATATTCCTGAGACAGTAAAGGAACGCGGTCGCGGCCTATTATCAATGAAGTACATTATAAACTTGTCACCAACCTTGAGTTTAAGCAATAATGAAAGATATTTTGAAATAAGTACTTCGTTAGTCCTTGCCGAATCAACAACAGTAAAACTCTTTCCCTCAACCAGATTCTCATTAAAAAAACTCCAGTCAAAATCACTGCCTACACCTTTGACTATCGCGCCCTGAATATCAGCCCTGGTTTTAATTATACCAGGCTTGGTAGCAAATACCTGTATGTGTTTAATACCTTTTATCGTATCAAGGGATGGATAAAAATGCTGGTTTCTGGAAATTGGTGATGTCTCAAATGAAGTATTTAAATCATAATTGACTATTTGAATATGTGATCCGAAACCAATAATTTTTTTTCTGATTTCATGTTTGAACCCTACAACAATTGCTACAGAAATTATCATTACTGCAAGTCCGAGGGAAATCCCAAATATGCAGATTTTAATTATTGGTCTTGAAATAGACTGCTTGGTCTCTTTATCAAAGGTTATTCTTTTTGCTATGAATAATTCAGTATTCAATCTATGTTATAAAATTTAAAATGTAAAAGTACTAAATTAGTGTCACCAATATTAACTTATAATATGAATTTGAATTAACAGTATCTTTTAAATGATTATCAAAATAGTTAATTTTTTTCTTGTAACCTCTGTTCTGTTAATTCCCTGTGGCATGAAATGCGGTTTATCACAGGACTCGAAAATAAAAACAGGTGCTGAAATAACTGAGGTTTACATTCCAAAACTATCGGGCAGGAAAGTAGGTATTATAGCAAATCATACTTCATTAATATGCAATACTCCTACTGTTGATTCTCTTCTTAGCCTGGGAATTAATATAATAAAAATTTTCAGTCCTGAACACGGGTATGAAGGGAAGTCTGATGCAGGAGAAAGTTATTCCAACTCAGTTCTTTCAAAGCATAATGTTGAAATAATATCATTATACGGAAATAAAACAAAGCCTGCACCCGAAGATTTGACAGGTGTTGATATCCTTGTATTTGATATACAAGATGTAGGAGCAAGGTTTTACACTTATATTTCAACATTACATTATATAATGGAAGCCTGTGCTGAAAACAGTGTTCCGTTATTAATACTTGACAGGCCTAATCCAAACGGACATTATGTTGACGGACCGGTCCTGGATTTAAAATATAAATCATTTGTAGGAATGCATCCTGTGCCTGTTGTTCATGGAATGACAATTGCAGAGTATGCAAAAATGATAAACGGGGAGAAATGGTTAAATGACAGTATGAGCTGTCAACTGGACTTTGTGACATGTGAAAACTATGAACATTCAAATTACTATATGCTGCCGGTTAATCCTTCTCCAAACTTACCAAATATGAAAGCTGTATATTTGTATCCTTCCCTGTGTTTATTTGAAGGGACAATAATGAATGAAGGCAGGGGAACTGATTTCCCTTTCCAGGTTTACGGGCACCCTGACTTCCAGAACAGCGATTTTTACTATATACCCAGAAGTAATCCCGGAGCAAAAAATCCCAGATATAAAAATATGAAATGCTATGGCATTGATTTAAGGGATAAGAAAATTGAAGAGCTTCAATCGGAAAAGAAAATGAATCTGTCACATATAATTTACGCTTACAGCAACCTAAGGAAAGGTGAAGAATTTTTTAACAGTTATTTTAATACTCTTGCGGGAAACAATATTCTGAAAAGGCAAATAATTGAAGGATTAACCGAGGAACAAATCAGAAGTTCCTGGCAAAATAATCTCGAAGATTTTAAAACTATAAGGAAAAAGTATCTGCTTTATCCTGATTTTGAATGAAATATGTTTAATCGTTGTCCTTTTTTTCCTTTACAACAGTAGGTTCCGCAACAACATTACCTTTTATTTTCAATACTATGGGTGAGTTAGTAGCATTTGAGTAAACGGTAATGGATTTCGAAAAACTACCTGGTCTTCTTGTATTATATTTCACTTCAATACTTGATTCGTCACCACCTTTAATAGGTTCTTTTGACCATTTGGGCACTGTACAACCGCATGAAGGGCGGACATTACTTAAAACAAGCGGATTCTTACCAGTATTTTTAAATACAAATTCGCACGTTCCATCATCTCCCTGGGTAATAGTTCCATAATCGTACTCAAGGATTTCAAATTTTATAAACGGGGCTTTTTTATTAGATTTTGCATCAACGTCTGAACTCTGTGAACAACTAATTGATATGGTAAATATAGCAACTACCAGTAATGCTAATGCTTTTTTCATAATTACTCACAATTTAAATTAACAAAGTGCAAAATTAATGTAATTAAAGAAAATCTGAACAGAAATTTATCAATAATTATAACCCAATTTTTTCATTAATGGAATTTTTTGTTTTAATGGTTAAGATTACAAGCCAGGGTTAAGCCTTAACCTTCTCTCAACATCAAAGCTTCTGATTTAAAAAATAAGTTTTATTTATGCTATTTTTTTAATTAATTTGCGAAGCTATGTTCTGTTTTTAATAATAAGCAAGCAATTTTAAACACTATTTTAAAATATTAGCTATAAGTATTTATAATGAATATCCCCAGCAAGTACAATCCAGGAAATGTAGAAGATAAATGGTACAATTACTGGTTAAGTAAAGGTTTATTCAGATCAGAACCTGATGACCGGGAACCATATACAATCGTTATACCTCCTCCTAATGTTACAGGTGTATTACATATGGGACACATGTTAAATAATACAATCCAGGACATACTGATAAGAAGGGCAAAAATGCAGGGAAAGAATGCTCTGTGGGTTCCGGGGACTGATCACGCATCAATAGCTACTGAAGCCAGAGTTGTAGCCAAACTTAATAGTGAGGGAATAGAAAAAAAAGATTTGACAAGAGACAAATTCCTGGAACATGCCTGGGAATGGAAAGCAAAACACGGAGGTATGATTCTTGAGCAGCTTAAAAAATTAGGAGCTTCATGTGACTGGGAGAGGACTAAGTTCACTATGGATGACGACATGTCAGAAAGCGTGATTCATGTTTTTGTTGATTTATACAATAAAGGGAAAATTTACCGGGGGGTCAGGATGGTCAACTGGGATCCCCAGGCAAAGACCGCAATATCGAATGAAGAAGTAATTTATAAAGAAGTCAAATCAACACTATATTATGTAAATTACAAAATAGAAGACAGTGATAATTTTATAAAAATTGCAACCACACGCCCTGAGACAATCCTGGGTGACACTGCTGTATGTGTTAATCCGAATGATAAGAGGTATGCTTACCTGAAAGGAAAAAGAGTATATATACCTCTTGTTAACAGGCTTGTTCCTGTAATTGAAGATGATTACGTTGATATGGAATTTGGAACTGGCTGCCTGAAGATTACGCCTGCCCATGATGAAAATGATTATGAAATAGGAATCAGGCATAATCTGGAAACAATAAATATATTTAATGATGACGGAACACTAAATGAGAATGCCAGGATTTTTATCGGAACTGACAGATTCGAAGCCCGTGAACTTGTTGCCGGGAAACTTAAGGAGGAAGGTCTCCTTGTAAAAGTTGAAGATTATATAAATAATATAGGATTCTCCGAAAGAACAGATGTTATAATCGAACCCCGGCTTTCGATGCAATGGTTCCTTAAAATGAAAGAACTCTCGCAACCAGCCCTTGAAAATATAATAAATGATAATATAAAACTGGTACCCCCTAAATTTAAGAATACCTACCGTCACTGGATGGAAAATATAAGGGACTGGTGTATATCCAGACAATTGTGGTGGGGACATCGCATTCCGGCATATTACTTGCCATACAGCAATGATTATGTTGTTGCTAAAACTGCTGAAGAAGCTTTAAAATTAGCCCGGGAAAAAGCAAATAATCCCAAACTGAAAATTACTGACTTAAAACAGGACGAGGACGTGCTTGATACATGGTTTTCTTCATGGCTATGGCCAATTTCAGTGTTTGACGGTATCCGTAATCCCCGGAATAAGGATATAAGATATTATTATCCTACAAATGATCTTGTTACTGCTCCTGAAATATTATTCTTCTGGGTAGCCCGTATGATAATTGCAGGATATGAATATATGAACGATAAACCATTTAAAAATGTGTACCTTACTGGTATAGTACGTGATATAAAGCGGCAAAAAATGTCGAAATCGCTGGGCAATTCCCCTGAGCCGCTTGAACTGATTGAAAAATACGGGGCAGATGGAGTGAGAGTGGGAATGCTTTTATGCAGCCCTGCCGGTAATGATTTACTCTTTGATGAAAGTCTGCCCGAACAGGGTAGAAATTTTGCCAATAAAATCTGGAATGCCTTCCGCCTTGTTAAATCATGGCTAGTCGATAAAGCATCAGAACAACCTGACCACGCTAAGGCAGCAATAGACTGGTATAACGAACGTCTTAACCAGTCAATTTCAGAAATCGATTCAAATTTTAAACAATACAGGATCTCGGACGCTCTGATGAATGTTTACAGGTTATTCTGGGACGAATTCTGCTCATGGTACCTGGAAATCGTAAAACCCGAATATAAAAAACCTGTTGATGAATTAACCTATAAAACCACGGTAGATTTCTTTGATATCTTATTGAGGTTGCTCCATCCATTTATGCCCTTTATTACGGAAGAAATCTGGCATTTAATAGATGAACGTGACAGCGATTCAAGTATTATGGTTGCCAGTATGCCTCAACCCAAGAGTTTTAATAAAGAAATACTGAATCTTTTTGAAAACACCAAAGAAATTTTAAGTTTTATCAGAAACACCAAAAGTGAAAAGCAAATACCAGTTAAAGAAAAATTAATTTTAAATATCATAGCTCCTGAATATAAAAAGAATTTTATAGCTGTGCTTACAAAGCTGGGGAACCTTTCAGAAGTCAATTTTATAAATAAAAAACCAGGAGGAGCTGTAAGCCACATTACAAAATTCGGAGAATATTACCTGTCTTTAGGAGACCTGGTGGATCACGAGGAGGAAATTAAAAAGCTTGAAAAAGACCTGGAATATACAAAAAGCTTCCTTAATATAGTATTGAAAAAACTGAACAACAAAAACTTTTTAAATAATGCTCCACAAAAAGTTGTCGAAATGGAGCAAAAGAAGAAAAATGATACAGAAAATAAAATTAAAGCGCTTGAAGAAAGAATTAAAAGTCTGGAAGGGACAGCGCTTTGAGAAGGGACAGCGCCCTCCCCTATCCGTTTTCGTACACTACTGTAACACTTTCGTACATTACGCGTCTAATACAAAAACATGCTTTTTAATAATAAATTGAATTTTAACATTCTGCCTGTTCTGGCACAATAATTGATAATAATACGCAGTTTATAGATGAGAATTATATAAATATGATTAAGCTTAATAATATCCACAAAACCTACTACAACGGAAGTCCCCTGCATGTGCTTAAAGGCATCAATCTTAACATAGAAGAGGGAGAATTTGTATCAATAATGGGATCCTCGGGATCAGGTAAATCAACACTTTTAAACATAATAGGTATTCTTGACAATTATGATAACGGGGAGTACTGGCTGAACGGTACCCATATAATGAATCTTAGCGAAAGAAAAGCAGCCAATTACAGGAATCAAATGATAGGATTTGTTTTCCAGTCATTCAATCTTATTCCTTTTAAAAATGCAATGGAAAATGTTGCACTGCCTCTGTACTATAAAAAAGTAAGCCGGAAGAAGCGTAACAAGATGGCACTTGAATATCTTGACAGGTTAGGATTAAAGGAATGGGCCGATCATACACCAAATGAACTGTCAGGAGGCGAAAAACAAAGGGTGGCAATTGCCAGGGCAATGATTTCCAATCCTAAAGTTATACTTGCCGATGAACCAACAGGAGCACTTGACAGTGAGACCTCATTCGGGGTTATGAAGATTCTAAAAGAAATAAACAAGGAAGGAATTACTATTTTAATCGTCACACATGAAAGGGATATTTCTCAAATGACAAACAGGATAATTAAATTACATGATGGTATTATAGCGAGCTAAACATAAAAAACTGAAAAAACATATATTATGTTCGATATAGACAAATGGCAGGAAATTTTCAGCACCTTAAGACAAAATAAACTGCGTACTTTTTTAACTGCTTTCAGCGTTGCATGGGGAATTTTTATGTTAATTATTCTGCTTGGTTCGGGAAACGGACTTGAAAATGCTATGAGAAAAGGCTTCAAAAGTTCAATGATTAACAGTATGTGGATATTTGGCAGACAAACCACCATGCCCTACAAGGGATTAAAAGCAGGCAGATACATTCAGCTAACCAATGAGGATTATGAAAGAGTAAAACAAAATATTAAGGAAGTTGACCTGATTTCATCCCGCTACCATATGCCGGGAAATAATTTTGTTGCTTATAAAGATAAATCAGCAAATTTTGAGATCAGAACAGTATTCCCTGACTATCTGCCTATTGAGAATATTAAAATAAAGGAAGGCCGTTTCATAAATAATATTGACATTGTTAAGAAAAGAAAGGTATTAATTATATCAACTGATGTAAAAAAAGAACTATTTAAAAATAATAATGCATTAGGTAAATATGTCATTGTAAACGGTTTTTCAGTTCAGGTAGTCGGAGTTTTCGAAGATATCGATGACTGGGACAATAACAGATGTGTTTATCTCCCGGTATCCACAGCGCAATTATTATACGGGGGGAGCAATGATATTACTATGCTGTCCCTGACAGTACCGGTTACTTCCTCGCTGGAGGAATCAAAACGAATTGAACAAAAAATAAGGACCGAGATAAGCAAAATACATCACTTTGATCCTAAAGATGAGCGTGCCGTAAGTATAGGAAACTCGCTTGAAGATATGAATATGTTCATGAATTTGTTCTTCTCAATAAGATTTTTTGTCTGGATAATTGGTATTATGACTATTATTGCCGGAATTGTAGGTGTAAGCAACATAATGACAATTGTTGTTAAAGAACGTACCAAAGAAATAGGTATTAGAAAAACTATAGGTGCCAGGCCCGGCTCTATAATAGGCATGATATTGCAGGAATCTGTTTTTATTACGTCCCTGGCAGGTTTTGTTGGATTATTGTTGGGGACCGGACTGCTGGAACTGATAAGGAGGTATATACCGGAGAATGATTTCTTTTATAATCCTGAGGCAGATATAAGGATTGCTGTTGCAGCGACAATAGTGCTTATCATTGCAGGATTATTGGCCGGATTTTACCCGTCACGAAGGGCAGCCAGAATTAAGCCAATTGTTGCCCTCAGAGATGAATAGTATTAACTGAAATAAAACATCATTATGTTTGATCGAGACAGATGGCAGGAAATACTTTATACACTGAGAAAAAATAAAATACGTACTTTTCTGACTGCTTTTGGCGTGTTCTGGGGTATTTTTATGCTTGTAGTTATGCTAGGCGCAGGGAAAGGGCTCTATAACGGAGTCTTTTACGGGATGGGTGATTTTGCCTTAAACAGCCTCTTTATATGGGCCGAACGTACATCGGTCCCCTACAAAGGATTCCCCAGGGGCCGGTACTGGAATTTTACAAATGAAGATACCCAGGCCCTGCTTGATAATATAAAGGAGATTGAAGTCCTTGCTCCCCGCATTAATGCGAGAGGAGGACGGGCAGAAATATCACGTGAAAAGAGAAGCGACTTTTTCCGTATTGTCGGAGACACACCTGAATATTTTAAAATTGACCCTGTAAGAATGCATGAAGGACGTTTTATCAACAGGAAAGATCTTAAAGAAAAACGAAAAGTAGTTATTATCGGCAAAAAAGCCAGGGATGTACTATTTGAACCCTATGAAGATCCTATAGGTGAATACCTTAAGATCCAGGGCGTATATTTTGAAGTTATAGGCGTATTCAGCTCAAAAAGAGCTCCCAACAGGGGCGGCGACTACCAGAACGAAATTATTTTTATGCCTTTTACTACTCTGCAGAAAACATACAATTTCGGTAATGTTATCGGATATTATTCTGTGCTGGCCAGACGTGGAGTACCTGTCAGCCAGGTTGAAGATAAAATGAAAACGTTCCTCGCCCGCCGCCATAAGGTATCTCCTGATGACAACCTGGCATTCGGCTCTGCCAATGTTGAAGAGAATATAAAAAATGTCAGTAACCTGTTTACAGGTATTTCTTTATTGTCATGGTTTGTCGGTACACTGACCCTTATTGCCGGTGTAATAGGCATAAGCAATATTATGCTTGTTATTGTAAAGGAGAGAACAAAGGAAATAGGAATACAAAGAGCTATAGGAGCCACACCAATGAATATTATAAGCCAGATAATTCTCGAATCTGTATTTTTAACAACCATTGCCGGATATATAGGCTTATTGCTTGCTACCGGTATTGTTGAATTAGTTGGCTTCTTCCTGCGTAAAGCCCAGGTTGAATCTTTCTTTTTCAGAAATCCTGAAGTTGATTTTAAAGTAGCCACACTGGCATTGCTAATATTAATTTTTTCAGGGGCGCTGGCCGGGTTAATACCAGCCAGGCGCGCTGTAAAAATAAAACCAATTGATGCATTACACTCAGAAATATAAAATGTTGACCAAAAATTTATAAGGATGAAAAAAGTATTTAGAATATTATTAATAGTTATTTTAGTAGGTAGCGGAATATTTGTTTTCGTATATCTGGCAGGAAAAAACAAGAAAGCCCCTGTTATTTATGAAACCCAATCCCCCTTTGTTACAAATATTATTAAGAAAACCGTTGCTACAGGTTCCATCGTTCCCAGGAAAGAGATAGAAATTAAGTCGCAGGTGCCGGGTATTATTGAAGAAATTTATGTTGAAGCCGGGCAAATGGTAAAACAGGGAGACCTGGTGGCAAAAGTCAGGGTAATACCGGAAATGAGAGAATTAAACAGCGCCGAGACAAGATTAAAACAGGCAAAGACTAATTTTGAAGATGCCAAGAAAGTATACGGGAGACAAAAGAAATTATTTGATGACGGGATTATTCCGGAGCTCGAATTTCAGCAATATATAGTGGCTTTTGATAATGCAAAAACTGAACTTGAAGCTGCTGATAACAACCTTCAAATTATAAAAGACGGGGTAACAAAAAGTAAAGGAACCACAAATACCCTTATCCGCTCGACAATAGCCGGGATGATACTGGATGTCCCTGTAGAAATCGGTAATACTGTAATTCACACCAATTCTTTTAATCCGGGTACTACAATTGCTTCGGTAGCAAATATGAATAATCTGATTTTTGAAGGTAAGCTGGATGAATCAGAGGTAGGAAAGATAAAACTGGGAATGCAGCTGTTAATAACTGTCGGGGCTATCGAAAATGTTACATTTAATGCCACCCTGGAGCATATATCTCCCAAAGGATTTGAAGAAAACGGCACAATACTTTTCCCGATAAAAGCTGATGTTGAACTTATTGATACACTCTTCATCCGTGCCGGCTATAGTGCTAACGCCAGCATAGTCCTGGGGAAAAGAGACAGTGTACTGGCTATAAATGAAAGCCTGCTCCAGTTCGATGGCGATAATGAAGACTCTGTATTTGTTGAAGTTGAAAAAGGGCCTCAGCAATTTGAAAAGCAATATATAGAAGTCGGCCTTTCGGACGGTATAAATATTGAAGTTATATCAGGACTTTCAAATGAAAATAAAATCAAGGTCCCCCAGGGAGGTTAAATTAATATGCTAACTCATTAGTCCTCTAAACATTAAAAAACCTGACTAATTTATAATCAGTCAGGTTTTTTTATCATCCAATAATATTTGAAAATAAGCGAAACCTCAATCCTCATACTCCGGCCTCATTACCCTGCCGATAAAAATAATGGCATTTGTGTCTTTTTCTTTAATTACAAACATAAACGGCCTGTTTACAGTGAAATATTTTTTATCAGGTATTGCCGTTAACTCCATCTCCACAACTGTAGCAGCAGCAGCTTCAGTACCTTTTTCATTTACATCAATATATGCCTTTTGCTTAACCATGGAAATGAAAATATCGTTACCAGGATTTATTTTTGAGAAATTCGCTTCGCCGGGAATAAATGCAATACCCATACCCATGTCAGTCAGGGGATTATTCAAAGAATCCTCAAATTCAAATTTAAATTTGGGAAGGCCAACTAAAACCTCTTGTTCCTCAAAACTATTACTCCAGTCATTCCAGGTCTCTTTTGTCAGCTCATTAACAATATCATCAGTTGACTTGTCATGATTAGGCAGGAGTATTATCATACTGTAATTACCCGCTCCATAAAAAAGCTCAACTGAAGAGAATAAATCATTTTCACAATACATCAGGCTTTCTTCAAGATACATTGTAGGTACCTGCATAATGCTTCCATCTGAAAGAAAAAAATTATTATCTGCTGTGCTCTCTTCGTCAAATTCATATGTCCATATCCCGTTAAAATAAATAGCATTTATAAGAAACATAACTGTTAAAGGGGAAATCTGTTTAATTATATCTTGTATTTTATCATTGGTTTTTTCTTCGACCCAGCTATTAATTATGTCTATTGCAGAAGGATTGCCAAAGTCAAGGGCTTTTACTTCAGCATCATAAAAGTTCTGATTTGTATTAATAAATTCCTGTTCAACATAAAAATTATCCCTGTACCATATTGAATTGGCAATATTCAATGTAACATTCTTATCAACAGACATCAATCCGTTAATAAGATTTTTATATATCTTATTAATTTCTTCCGCAGTAAATCCTTCCTTTTTAAGACATTGTTCCATAGCTGTTTTTGTGGTACTATCAGCTCCGTTATATGTCATTGCCAGTGCCAGCGCAGCACTAAAGGGTGACAGAATAATATTACTGTCATCCTGCTGATAAGCCAGTAATTTTTTATACAAATCAATTCCAAATTCATTATCAGATTTTATTAATTCTTCCGTACTTTTGTCTACAGGTATTTTATTATCTTCCGGATTAACAGGACTCGTTTCACATGCAACTATACATAGTAATGCAGCAAGTGTTAATATTACTTTATATATTGTTTTCATTTTTATAGTAATTTTTGGTTTGAATTATCTTGTTATTTATCAGATGTAATTAGCTGACTAATGGTTGCTTAATTAACGCGTTTTTTTTCTGACCCAAACGCAACCTTTTAATACATAGTGCATCTATCAGTTGGCGCCTGTTACAGGATAAAGATAAGAGCATTCGTTTGCAATGTTATAAATTTTTTAATAAAACTCTCTCATTAAGGTTGGTTGATAAGCTAAATAAAATAATATATGGCTGCCAGGAACGTGATCCCAGGGCGCAAAAGGAATTGTATGAAATGTTTAAAACTAAGATGTTCGGGATTTGTTTAAGGTACGCAGGGAACTATGATGATGCACAGGATATTTTGCATGATGGATTTTTAAAAATTTATGAAAAAATTAACCAGTTTAAATTTAGAGGTTCCTTTGAGGGGTGGATTAGAAAAATAATAGTAAATACGGCATTGGAAAGGTTCAGAACAAAATATCAGATGGTTGACATTAACGATAACTATAAAGAAGTGGACAGGAAAGGAAGTGATAATATTACAGTCGATATCTCGGTAAAAGAATTACTGAAATTTGTTCAGGAACTTTCGCCAAGGTACAGGTTGGTATTTAACCTTTATGCTATTGAAGGATATTCACATAAAGAAATCGGTGAAATGCTGAATATTTCTGAAGGTACTTCAAAATCAAATTTGTCACGGGCACGGGCAATTTTACAGGATAAAATTAACAAGTACTATAAGACACTGATTCAAATAAATTGAATTTATGAATGCAAAAAGTGAAAATATAGACAGGTTTTTTAAGAAAAGACTGGAAAATTATGAAGATAATCCCGGAACAGTAGTATGGGATAATATTTCTGAAAAACTTGGCCGCAAAAAGAAAAGAACACTTGTATTGTTTATGAGCCGGGTTGCTGCAGGAATAACCTTGATTGTTGCCCTGGGACTGGGATATTATTTCTTAAATAAAGATTCCTCTGAAATATTAACTGAGTCAACTGAACAAGCAGATGAACAGGTAAAAGAAAAAGCCATAACATCACCCGGTAAAAAAGAACCACTTCTGGTAAAAAAATATGAAACAACTGCTGAAAGTAAAATAATTACTGCCCCGGAAAAGACCTATGAACCCGGCTTAACCAAGAGTATAACAGGGGAACAATCATCAGAAACAGACAATTATAAATCCAGGAATATTTTATCAAGAATAAAAAGTATTATTGCTGGCAAAATTGACAATACACATGCAGAAGATATTAAGATTGCAGAAAGGATAAGGACGAAGCCTGCAGATGAAAACCTTGTGTATACCGGCAATATTACGGAAGAGGAAATTAGTTATACTGACAGCAAATCAGGTGGAAGTAAATGGGCTATAGGAGGCCAGTTAGCTCCTGTTTATTCATACAGGAATGTATCTTCCGATTACCTGGACAGCTATGTTAAGGATCAGATAAATTCAAAAGAATCAGGAATTATTACTTATGCAATGGGTTTAAATGTTGCCATGTCACCGGGTAAAAGACTTTCTATCCAGTCAGGTATATATTATTCAAAATACGGGCAACAAACTGACGCAGTAAATGTATTTACCAGCGATACTCCTGAAGCGGCATGGGATAATACCCCGGATGAAAGTACCACTAATGTATTAATTGCACAATCCATAGGTACTGTTTCCAGTAGTGATAATGATTTATTGAAATTCAATCAGCCTGCGAATGACAACGCGGAAAACAGTAACGAATTAAGATATTTTGCTCAACAGAATACTACAGATATTAATGTCGATGCAACAGCCACACAGTATTTCGAGTATCTTGAGATTCCCCTTATCATTAAATACAAGATAATAGACAGGAAAATAGACCTTAATGTTTTAAGTGGCATTAGTACTCATTTTCTCATAGGAAATGATATTTATCTTGATTATGATAACATGAATAACAAATTTCCGGAGAATGTTAATGTTAATAACATGAATTATAGTGGTTCAATAGGTATAGGAATAGAATATCCTGTTTTATCAAAATTAATGTTAAATATTGAACCAAGATTTAAATATTATATTAATCCCATAGTTAAAAATCCTTCATACAATATCCATCCTTACTCTCTTGGCATTTTTACCGGCATAAGCTATGTTTTTTAATGCCTGAAACCTGACATCTCGTTTAAATCTCCAAATCATCAAGTAATTTAAGGAAAAACATGTAATAAGTTCACAGCAGTGTAACAATTCAACAATAGAACAGTATAATAATCAACAAATCAAAAAATCATCAAATAATTTAAACGGCAAAACTTTAAACAGCATTTTTTGTTATTGTTAAAAACTGATACTGAAAAAATCTATATAAATTACTTAATTTTGTTGCCCTGTTTTATTAAGGGCAGATAACTTATACAACAGAATTGTGAAAAAAAACATAGAAATAAAGATTAATGGCTCAATTATTTCCCCGGGAATAGTATACATTATTATATTTATAATCATGGCGGGCTTGGTTCTGGTTATTCAGAGTTTTACAGGTTCAACTGGTGAATCAGCCAATAATAACCCGGAATATTTTTACGGTGTAAAGGCCATCAGGATTCCTGAAAATCTTGAATTTGCAGGAGAAAGGGTCCCTGTTGAAAATTTTGATACCCGGGAAGGTCTTGATATGGAATTACTAATTAACACTTACTGGCATTCGCAGACATTTTTAAACATAAAAAAAGCTAACAGATATTTTCCGGTTATAGAAAAAATACTTAAAAAAAATAATATCCCTGATGATTTCAAGTATCTGGCTATTGCAGAAAGCGGTTTATCAAATGCTGTTTCTCCAAAAAGGGCAGCCGGTTTCTGGCAGTTACTGGAAGAAACGGCTAAAGAAAACGGACTTGAAGTTTCAAAAGAAGTAGATGAAAGATACCATCTTGAAAAGTCAACAATAGCGGCCTGCAAATTCTTTAAAGAATCATATGCAAAATATGGTAACTGGACCCTGGCTGCTGCTTCATTTAATGCGGGTGTCAGGGGAATTGACAGACAAATTGAAAGACAAAAACAGGACAATTATTATGATTTACTGTTGGACGAGGAAACCGCCAGATATATTTTCAGAGTCCTGGCTCTGAAACTTGTTTTATCAAATCCTGCAGAATACGGTTTTCATTTTGATGAAGATGATTTATATCCGGAAATACCGTATTATTCAGTTGAAGTGGATTCAGCTATCACAGATATAGCAAAATATGCAGAATTACACTCAACAAATTACAAGATACTAAAATATTTAAATCCGTGGCTTCGTGAAAATTACCTGTCTAATAAAAACAGGAAAGTCTATAAAATTAAAATTCCAGAAAAGGGTTTCAGAAATTACTCCGGATTAATGAATCCAGAAGATAACAATTAAATAGTACTTTCACAGAACAATTTTATTATTAATTGAAATATCAGTAACGGCAAAAGGATACTTTAGTATTACATTTGTATTTTCTGTAACAGACAATAATTATTGAATAAAGAAAAAACATATGATATAATTGAATCCGATGACCAGATTAATGTCATTGCTGCACGTGTTCATAACCTGAAAAATATTGATGTCAGGATACCAAGAAAAAAATTCACTGTAATCACTGGTTTAAGCGGAAGCGGCAAATCATCACTGGCATTTGACACAATTTATGCCGAGGGGCAGAGGCGATTTTTTGAAACTCTTTCAGCTTATGCCAGACAATTTCTTGGAAATATGGAACGCCCGGATGTGGATAAAATTACAGGCTTAAGTCCTGTAATATCTATTGAACAAAAAGCAACAAGTAAAAACCCGAGATCTACAGTCGGGACAATTACTGAAATATATGATTTTTTACGATTACTTTATGCAAGGATTGGAGTGGCTTATTCTTATATGACCGATGAAAAGATGGTTAGGTATACCGATGAGAAAATAATAAACCTTATTTTAGAAAAATTCACAGACAGGAAGATAATAATTCTTGCTCCCATAGTAGAAGGCAGAAAAGGGCACTATAAGGAACTATTTGAACAGATAAGGAAAAAAGGCTTTCTAAATGTAAGAATTGACGGTAAAATCACTGAATTAAGATACGGACTAAAGGTTGACCGTTACAAATCCCACAATATCGAAATTGTTGTAGATAAGCTATTAATCTCCGAAATTGATAAAAACCGCCTTAAAAGCTCTCTTTCTATAGCTATGCAGCAGGGTAAAGGCGTAATAATGATTTTAGATGTAGATAAAAACGAAGCGCGGTATTTAAGTAAAAAATTAATGTGTCCGACAACCGGTATATCATATAACGAACCGGCCCCTCATTCCTTTTCATTTAACTCACCTCACGGAGCATGTAGCAGATGTAACGGACTGGGAAAAATTAATGAAATTGATTTAACTAAAATCATCCCAAATCCCGATTTAAGTATCAAAAAAGGAGGGATCCAGCCTCTGGGCACATATAAAAATTCGCTTATTTTCTGGCAGATCGAAGCAATTGCCAGAAAGTATAAATTCACCTTAAATACTCCCATTAAAGAAATTCCTGAAGATGGGCTTAATGTTTTACTATACGGCTCTGAGGAAACATTTAAACTTGAAAATACCCCACTGGGGACATCCTCTAATTACTTCCTTAGCTTTGAAGGTGTAGTAAACTATATCGCAGGTTACCAGAATGGAAATAATGTAAAGAATCAGAATACATGGGTTCAGCAATTTGTTAAAGAAATTACCTGCCCTGAATGTAATGGTACCAGATTAAAGAAAGAATCCCTTTACTTCAGGATACACAATAAAAATATTTCACAACTGGCATCTATGGATATTAGTGAACTGGCACAGTGGTTAAACAATGTCGAAAAGTACTTGTCTGAAAAGGAAAAGAAAATTGCAAGTGAAATATTAAAAGAATTACGTTCGAGGATAAGCTTTCTTCTTGATGTCGGATTAAATTATCTGTCACTGAACAGAAGCGCCAGAAGTTTATCAGGCGGAGAGAGTCAGAGGATAAGACTTGCCACTCAAATTGGCTCTCAATTAGTTAATGTTCTATATATTCTTGATGAGCCCAGTATTGGACTGCACCAGCGCGATAACAGAAAATTAATAAATGCCCTGAAAGAACTGAGAGACGCCAATAATTCAATTATAGTGGTTGAGCATGATAAAGAAATGATAATGTCTGCAGACCATATTATTGATCTTGGTCCGTTTGCAGGAAGACATGGAGGAGAAGTAATAGCTTACGGATCCCCTCAACAATTAATGCAAAGTAACACATTAACAGCAAAATACCTGAGAAACGAAAAGAAAATTCCGGTACCTGGTAACAGGCGATCAGGCAGAGGTAAATCTGTAATCTTAAAAGGAGCTTCAGGTAATAATTTAAAAAACATAAATGTTGAATTTCCTCTGGGTAAATTTATTTGCATTACTGGTGTTTCAGGCAGTGGCAAATCATCACTGGTAAATGAGACTTTATATCCGGTTCTTAGCAAATATTTTTATCACTCAAATAAAGAATCTTTACCATATAAATCCATTGAAGGTGTTAAAAATATTGATAAAGTAATAGAAGTGAGTCAGGCTCCCATAGGCAAAACTCCCAGGTCAAATCCTGCAACTTATACAGGAGTATTTTCAGATATCAGAAAATTATTTGCACAAACCCGGGAATCAAAGATTAGAGGCTATAAAGTTGGCCGGTTTTCATTCAACGTCAAAGGTGGCAGATGTGAGACATGTCAGGGTGCTGGTGTTCAGACTATTGAAATGAATTTTCTGCCTGATGTTTATGTCGAATGTAATGATTGCAATGGTAAGCGATACAACCGCGAAACACTTGAAATAAGATACAAGGGAATGTCAATCAGCGATGTACTTGAAATGACAATAAATACAGCTGTTGAATTCTTTGAGAATATCCCTTCAATTCTTAAGAAACTCAAGACTCTTAAGCAGGTAGGACTTGGTTATCTGACTCTCGGGCAATCTTCAACGACTCTCTCGGGAGGCGAATCACAACGTATTAAACTGGCTGCCGAATTGTCAAAACGCGATACAGGGAATACTATATATATTTTGGATGAACCTACCACGGGGCTACACTTCGAGGATGTCAGGGTTTTGCTTGAAGTATTGAACCGCCTTGTTGATAAAGGAAATACAATAATTGTTATCGAACATAATATGGAAGTAATTAAAGTGGCAGACCATATAATCGACATGGGAAAAGATGGAGGGATGAAGGGAGGAGAAATTATTTGCTGCGGGACACCTGAAGATATTTGTAAAAATAAAAATAGTTATACAGCCGAATTTCTTAAAAAGGAATTGTATTCATAAGAACATAATTTCGCAAATTTAAAAAATAATTAAAGCCAGCTCCTGAATTGGAAACACGTGTATATCAAAATTTTAAAACATTTTTATATAAATTATCGTAATTGTATTTAGATTATAACATTTTCGGAGTTATAGCAATACAGGATGTAATTTTAAACAACTTAATAATCTGGCAATGAACAAATTAAAGAAATTATCAGGGAATGAAGAGAAGATAAAAAGGGCCTTTAAGAAAAAAAACTGGAACGAAATAAAGACATCAGATAGCTGGAATATTTTTAAAATAATGTCTGAATTTGTTGAAGGTTTTGAAAAGCTGGCAAGAATTGGCCCCTGCGTATCAATTTTTGGTTCAGCAAGAACTCTGCCACAAACAAAATATTATATTATGGCCGAAGAGATTGCTTACAAGCTAACACAGCAAGGCTATGGAGTAATAACAGGGGGAGGCCCGGGTATTATGGAAGCGGCAAACCTCGGAGCAAAAAGGGGTAAAGGCAGATCAGTTGGTATAAATATCGACCTTCCTTATGAACAGGAACCTAATTTTTTTATTGATTCTGACAAGTTGATAACATTCGATCATTTCTTCGTAAGAAAAGTGATGTTTATGAAATATGCACAGGGATTTATTGTACTTCCAGGGGGATTTGGCACATTTGACGAGTTATTTGAGGCTCTTACCCTTATACAGACTGAAAAAATCGGAAAATTCCCCATAATACTCATTGGAAGCGAATACTGGAAGGGGCTTATAGACTGGATAAAAAACGTAATGCTTAAGGAAGAAGAAAATATTAGTCTTGATGATTTGGATCTGTTTACTATCGTTGATACAGCTGGCGAAGCTGTTAAACATATTGATGCTTTCTATTCGAAATACTTGCTGAGTCCGAATTTTTAGTATATTTTAATTAACAGATATAAATATCTAAAATTCAATATCACAAATAATGGTTATTAACAATTAGTATTAAAAACATGTTGCTATTAATATTCTAATTGACTATTTTTAACTTCCAATAAAACAATAATTTGATGTTTAAATTACTTATTACATACTTCTCTATACTGACAGTGTTTTTTATCAGTCGAGTTCAGACTTCAAATGTCTCGGTTAAATTGGATGTTCCCGCGAAAGTCACAGCAGGCACTGAGTTTGAAGTCAGGGTAACTGTTAATAAAGGCGATGTTGAAAGCTTTTCGCGATTTCAACAAATGATTCCCGCCGGACTTACAGCCCATTCTTACTTATCATCAAACGCAGATTTTTCATTTGAGGATAAAAGGGTAAGGATGATTTGGCTGAAACTTCCCGATGATGATGAGTTTACTTTTGCATATAAAATAAAAGTAGATGAAAGGCTAAAAGGTACATTCTCCATTGGGGGAACGTTCTCATATATTGACAATAATGAAAGGAGATCCGTATCACCTGTCTCACAATCAATTACAATTAATCCGTCTCCCACAATCGATCCTAATCTTATAGTTGATATAAATGAATTTGAAGAAAAAGTTATACAATATATTCCTCCGATCTCTACTGTATCTGAAAATATTGCCTGTATAAGACAAAGACCATTTTTAAATGCAGCAGGTACAGAATATATTGTAAACCTGCTGGTGAATAAAGGAAATAAACAGAAGTTTGCTAAAATTGAAGAAACTGTTCCTACTGGCTTTACGGCTGTTGATATAGACAATAAAGACGGAATTTTCACATTTAAAAACCAGAAAGCAAAATTTCTGTGGATGAACCTGCCATCGGAACCATATTATTTGGTGTCTTATAAGCTTATCCCCCAGAATGATGAAACACAAGCGCTGCCCCTTATAAGTGGCAAATTTTCTTACCTTGTTGATGAAAAAACAATAGTTATTGATGTTATTGAAAAAGATTTGGATTTAGCATCTATTACTGATGAGCAGTTACAGAATATTCTCGAAGAACTTAAAACTCAACCACCCGCGCTATTGGCTGAAGCAGAACAAAAGGAACCGGAGATTATTCCGGAGCCGGAAATAAAGGAAGAACCAGTAGATATAGAACCAGAAGACAAAAAATCAGAATACAAAGAACCGGAAGAACAGGTCAGACAGAAAGTAACAAAACCAAAAAGCATCAGGACCAGTGAATATAAGTTCAAGCGTGATCTGTCCTATGTACTGGAACCGGAATCTGGCGTGTATTACAGGGTTCAGCTTGCTGCAGGTCATAAACCGGTTGATATTAAACGTTATTTCAGGAAGTATAACCTTGATAAGGAAGTAAGAAAAGAGTATCATGAAGGCTGGTTAAAATATTCTGTGGGTTCATTCCAGATATATAAAGAAGCCAGGGATTACAGGGTTAATATCTGGGATAATACTGATATTGATGATGCCTTTGTCTCAGCCTATAACGACGGTATACGAATAACGGTTCAGGAAGCATTAATGATTGCCAACCAGAAATGGTATAAATGAAAGAATAGCTTTTAGGTTTTAGCTGTTAGCTTTTATAATAAAAAATTAAATTGTTAATAGCTTTAAACATACAGATAAAAAACAAAACTACTAGTCTATGCTCCGCCTAAGATATATTCTAATTATTTTATTAAGCAGTGTCATTTGTCAGTTATACGGACAAGAGGATGAGTTTGATAAAATAATGAAGCAGACAGTAGAAAATATTAATCCCGTATATAAACCGGTAGTAGGATTTGGAGCAGGCGTACTTAATTACTTCGGAGACATAAAGAATAACACCTTCACTCCTACACTGGGTGAATTAGGCTATAAAGTAAATGTAGCAACCTATATCGATAATGGTCATTTCTATAAGGCAAATTTCTATTTCATGGGCGGTAAGATCTCAGCGAATGAAAGAAATTTTGATATTCCTGGCCGCAATTTTAATTTTCAGTCAGATATATATGCTTTTGGTCTGAATATTAACTACGACTTTGACCATTTATACAAAAAGAAGGAAAGAAGTATTCATCCTTTTATTTCTTTAGGATTTGAAACAGTATTATTTGACTCCAGGGCCGATAGTATAGGATATCATATAGAACTTGAAAATGGCAATCTAACAGAAATAAATGATAAGCTCTATTACTGGTCTGACGGAACGATCAGGAACCTCTCTGAAAGTGCTGCCAATGAAAATTTAAGTGTGCTTATGCAAAGAGATTATAAATATGAAACCCCTCTGAGGAGATATGACTGGGGTCTTGGAGACTATCCGCAGTATGCATTTGCTGCGGTTTTTGATTTTGGCCTTGACTTTCATCTGTCAGACAGGTTAATGCTCCGGCTGGGTAATTCATTCCACTATACATTTTCTGATGTAATTGATCACGTAAGCAGCAAAAACGATCCTACTATCAGTGAATCAGTTATTGTTGGAAATAAAATAACTGACTGGTTTAACTTCACTTATGTGAGCTTTCATTTAGATCTGTTCTCCAGTCCGAAAACATTACAGGTTGAAAGACTCATAGCAGATATTGATTACGATTATTCGATTTTTTATACTGACCTTGATAATGATGGCTGGTACGATGGATGGGATGATTGTCCGGATACACCTCCCGGGGCAGAGACTGATTCATCAGGCTGCGCAGTTGATTCAGACAACGACGGTGTGCCCGATTATATGGACGAAGAGCCATCAACCAGATACGGTGCTTTTGTGAATGACCAGGGAGTAGAAATCACTGAAGATGACTTAATTGCCTTACTGGATAAGTCAATGGCTGTCGGGCGCAATGAAATTGATTTTTATATCCGGACGCCTGACAGTTACCTGAATAAACGCAGATCTAAGGCTATCAGAATCCCTGACAAGTTCAAGTCAACAGATGCAGATAATGATAGTTATATTTCATTTGATGAAATGCTACATTCAATAGATAGTTACTTTGACTTTGATACAAATTTATCAGAAGATGATATCTATGAACTGGTCGACTTTTTCTTTTCTCAGTAATGCTGCTTAATTCAAACTGACTTTTTACGAAGTCTGTCTAACTGACGCTCTGTGTCCCTTTTCTTCATATCCTCCCGCTTATCATATTCCCTTTTACCACGGGAAAGCGCAATTTCAAGTTTGGCATAACCGCTTTCTGCAATAAACAACCGTAAAGCAATTATTGTACACCCTTTTTCTTTGACGCCTCTTTCAAGTTTTTTTAATTCTCTCTTTGTTAATAATAACTTTTTATTTCGTTTCGGATCATGATTATAGTATGAACCCCAGCTATATTCTGCAATATGTAATCCCTTAACCCAGAGTTCCCCGTTATCGAAAAAACAGTATGAATCTGCGAGACTGGCTTTCCCAAGCCTGATAGACTTGATTTCTGTTCCTGTAAGCTCCATACCTGCTGTAAACTTCTCAATAAAATGAAAGTCGTGCCAGGCTTTTTTATTTTTAATATTAATTTTATTTGACATTAATATACATTTGCTAAGGGAACAAAATAATATCATTTTTGGTTAATGAGCAAAATAAAATACGATTTAATAACAATTTTAGGTCCGACAGCTTGCGGTAAAACAAGATTTGCAGCCCATCTGGCATCCCGTATAAGTGGTGAAATAATAAGTGCAGATTCCCGCCAGGTATACAGAAAAATGAACCTTGGAACAGGTAAAGATTATGAGGACTATATCGTTAACGGCAAAATGATTCCTTATCATCTTGTCGACATCCTGGAGCCGGGCTATAATTTTAATGTATATGAGTTCCAGAAGTATTTTCTGAAAGTCTATAATGATATTAAAGCAAGGAATAACATACCTCTGTTATGTGGGGGTTCAGGTATGTATATTGATGCAGTAACAAAAAGTTATAAATTAATGGCTGTACCACAGAATAGTAAGCTGAGAAAGGAACTGGGATCAAAATCACTTAAGGAACTGTCAAAAATTCTGTCTTCTTACAAAAAGTTACATAATATAACTGATACAGATACTAAGAAAAGAGCTATCAGAGCCATTGAAATTGAAGAATACTATGCCTGTCACCCTGAATCAAATTACGATTATCCTGAAATAAACAACATTTTTTTTGGAATTAAATACGACAGAACAACCACAAAAAAAAGAATAACCGGGAGATTACAAGAACGATTAAAAAGAGGTATGGTTGAAGAGGTTCAGAATCTGTTAAAGGGAGGTCTCGGTCCGGAAGATCTGATATACTACGGACTCGAGTATAAATATATAACTCAACATATAAGCGGTGAACTGGATTATAATACAATGGTTGAGAAACTTAATATTGCTATTCAGCAGTTTGCCAAAAGGCAAATGACCTGGTTCAGGAAAATGGAGAGAGAAGGGGCCAGAATAAACTGGTTTGACGGATATATGCCTTTGGAAGTAAAGATCCTGCGGGCTATAAAACTAATAAGTGATTGATGAAAAACTACATTGTCATATTACCAGCATTACTTTTATCCTTTTTCATGTTTGCCAAATCTTATTGAGCTGAATATTATTGTGGCGATTAAAGCCAAAAAAAATGAAGGTATAAGTTCATAAATGAGATTATTCAGTGCAGGTATATTTTTCCAGATAAATACAGAAATCGTACCGGTAATTAATCCTGCAATAACTCCTGTTTTGGTTGTCTTCTTCCAGAATAAAGAAAGAATTGACGTTGGTCCGATTGCCGCTCCTAATCCTGCCCATGCAAAAAGAACAAACCACAAAATCTGATCTTCTATTATAACACTTAGAAAGACAGCTAATATAACAAGTATAAAAACCACTATCCTGCTTAGTAATATTAACTTTTTATCTGCCAGCTTACTGTTTTTATAGAGTACTTTCTCATACAAATCTCTCACTATACTTGAAGCTGCTACTAAGAGCTGAGAATCTGCTGTAGACATAATTGCTGCGAATATGGAAGCCAGAATTAGTCCTACTAAAAACGGATTTAATAAATGATTCGACAGGTGAACAAATATATTTTCTTCATCACCCCCTGGTAAAAGTGATAAATTATGGAAATAAACACGGCCTAAAAGACCCACTAAAATTGCACCTGCTGCCATTATTATATTCCAAATAGTACCAACAACTGCAGTCCATTTAAATTGTGAAGGATCCTTTATTGACATATATCTTACAAGGATATGCGGATTACCCGGAGAACCAAGCCCTATGCCAATTAATCCATAAATTAATACGGCAGGCTGAGAGAAAAGGCTTAATAAATTCCTGTCAATGTTGTTCAGCTCATAAATAATTGTGTTCAATCCTCCTTTATGTACTATTCCTATTAAAGGTAAAGCCACTAATGCTATAATCATAAATATTCCCTGAAACACATCAGTAAGACTCACTGCAAGAAAGCCGCCCAGCAAAGTATAAACCAGAATAATTCCTGCTGTAATTAACAGTCCGGTATCCTTTGAAATGCCAAAATTAGCCATAAATGTCTTACCCCCGCCAACAAACTGGGCAGCAATATATGTTACCATAAATATGATAAATATAGTCACAATCAAAATCCGCAAAGTATTATTTGAATCGTTGAAACGTATTGCAAAAAAATCAGGTATGGTAATACAATCATGGGTCTCACTAAATTTTCTTATTCTAGGAGCATAATACAGAAACAGGAAGAATTCAACTGTAATATACCCTATAACTGCCCAAATCGCTGTAAGGCCTTTTAAATATGCTAATCCGGATACTCCAAGCAAAAGCCAGGCACTTCGACCTGAAACCACTGCAGAAAGTGCCACAACAAACCTGTTCATTTGTCTCCCCGCAATAAAGTATTCTTTTATTCCCCTGGAAGAAAACCTGGTTGCATATATTCCAATTCCAATAATTATTATAAAATAACCAATGAATGGTATAAGAGACTGATAATGCATGATGCAGATAAATAAAAGTATCTACTAATATACATCTTATAAAATATTTATCCACATATTCATGCGAAACCAAATAATAGTATATCCGTTTAAGACTAAGCAGACTTAATTATTATTTATATATTTAAACGTTAAATTAAAATAATATCACTGTCATGAGAAATATGTGCAAAACTTTTCTATTCGGCCTGGTCATATCCGTATTATTAATAAATTGTGAAAAAAAAGAAAATGGTGTGATTAATTATGAAAATTCCTCTGATTCCAGCTTGTATATATCAAATTATTCAAAGGCTAAAGAAGGCTCTCTGAGATCAATACCACAGGAATACATAAATGCAGCCCGTAACAACCTTCATATAGCTTATCAGCACACTTCACACGGCACACATGTGGCAAGAGGCATGTTTGGTTTACAGGATTACAAGAGCGGCGATAAAGATCTGTATGGCATAACTAATAACTCTCCTCATCCAAATAAACTGGATTTCCGTGATAACGTCATAGCGGATTATGCTGCACCCGGTGATGATGCTGCTGATTTAAGCATAAATGAGACAGCCTTTATCCGGGCAACAAGAAATTATCTTGATGACCCGGATAATGCTGAAATAAATGTTGTTATGTGGTCATGGTGCAGCATTGCAGGACATGATGTTGCCGGCAACTATTTGCCGGGTATGGATTCATTAATCTCAGAATATGGTAATGGCGGAACAAAAATTGGCAATAATCCCGGGCAAAGAATAAATCCAGTTGCTTTTATATTTATGACAGGTCATGCAAATACCGGAAATAATGTCGGGGAAGGTCTGCCAAAAAACCAGGCGGAATTAATAACTGAGCATTGCAGCAGTAATAAGCAATTCTGTCTTGATTATTATAGTATAGATACTCATGATATGGATGATAATTACTGGGAAGATGCAGGAGATAATGGTAATTCATCAGCATATGCCAATAGTATAGGCAATGGAAGTGATAATTTTTATGAAGACTGGCAGAACAGTAATACCCTTGGTATCCATTATTTTGAGAATAAAACCGACCCTGATGGATCATCAGCATACGGTGCACATAACACTCAACACATAACCGCTAACAGAAAGGCCTATGCAATGTGGTGGATTCTGGCAAGGATTGCCGGCTGGAACGGAGAATGAGTAAAAAAGTTAATCAATAAGTTTAAATCCTTTGCCGTGTACATTAATTATCTGAACTTTCGGATCATCCTTCAGATATTTTCTGAGCTTTGCTATATAAACATCCATGCTTCTTGCATTGAAATAATTATCATCTATCCAGATGGTTTTCAACGCAAAATTCCTTTCAAGAATAATATTTTTATTTGTGCATAATAACTTTAGCAGTTCCGATTCCTTGGTGGTTAAATTCTGCTCTTTATTCTCAAAGTATAAAATTTGTTTGTGTGAATTAAAAATATACTTTCCGATCTTAAATTCTGCCTGAGAAATACTTTTGCCATCCTTTTTGGTCCTTTTCAATATCGCCTCAATTCTAAACAATAATTCTTCCATACTGAATGGCTTGGTAATATAATCATCTGCCCCGACCTTAAATCCTTCAATAACATCTTCCTTTAACGATTTGGCAGTAAGGAATATAATAGGAATCTCAGAATTAGTCATTCTTATCTCTTTAGCAAGAGTAATACCATCCTTAACCGGCATCATAATATCGAGAATGCAAAGATCATAATGATTTTTTATAAAACTTTTATAAGCTTTTTCCCCATTTAAAAACCAGTCAGTGTCATATGATTTTGCTAATAAATACTCTTTAAGTAGCGATCCAAGGTTCTCATCATCCTCAGTTAATAATATTTTTATTTTATACATAAACCTGTTGAATTAAAATTTACATAATTACATTGCTTTAAAATTTCATTCTTCCGGCTTCTAAAATAATTATATTTTTATTTCTGCTTTGCTAAATTATTATTTAATGGTAAATAAATTTTAAAAGTTGTCCCTTCATACGGTTCACTTTCAAGTTTTATAAATCCTTTGTGTTCTTCAACAATCTTCTTTACATAACTTAGTCCCAGTCCAAAGCCCTTTACAGAATGTATATTTCCGGTTGATACCCTGTAGAATTTGTCAAATATTCTTTTTTGATCATGCTTGTTAATGCCAATACCATTGTCTCGTACGGCTATCATTAAGTAGTCCCTGTAATTCTGCGTTTCCATATAAATTTCCGGATCTCGGGTACAGTATTTTATCGCATTATCAACCAAATTGGTTAATACATTAGTAATATGAACAACATCAATATTTAAAACTGAATTTTCTGCATGCAGGGAAGGTATAATTAAACCATTCTTTTGCTTAATTTGAATTGAGAAATTATTTATAACATTATGTATTATTTCATTAATATCCGTTCCCTTTAATTTAAGTTTTAATTTCCCTTTATCAAAAATAGCTGTTTGCAGTACTTTCTCAACCTGGTAACCCAGCCTTCTGCTTTCATCAATAATTACCGAAGAAAGATTATCTATGTTCTTTGATTCCGGAGGGATACTTTTATCACCAAGCATTTGAGAAGCAAGAGAAATTGTAGATATCGGAGTCTTTAATTCATGAGTCATATTGTTCACAAAATCACTCCTAATCTCAGAAAGCCTCTTCTGACGAATAATTATAAATATAGTAACTGTAAAACTTACAACAATAATCAGCGTAAGCAGTATTGAAGAAAAGGCCATATATCCCAACGATTTGAAAATAAAATTCTTTTTTGAAGGAAAATAAATTGTTAAATAATCTGATTTTGAAAAAAAATCATCGGGGAAAAGCTGAACCTTATAGTATTCTGCACCTGTATCAGGTATATAATTATCCGATTTAAATGCCAGCATTGAATTCCATTTAGTAACTGCATATTCAAAGTCCAGATCAATACCTTTATCTGCCAGTGCTTCCCTGATTATAGCTTCAAACTTCCCGGGATCCAACCGTTCTTCAATATTGGGATTAAAACTGAACATTTTTGACAGTATATTATTAATAAAAGTCCTCCTGTTAACGATCCGACTTTTAAAATCGGGTGGTAACTCATATTTTGGAGTTCCGGTATTTGACTTATCAATGGATTTTTTCGAGGTCTTAATGTTTTGGTCATCCACCAAAATGAAAGTATCACTGCTATAAACCGAAATATTTGCACTAATATCCTGTCCTGATGATTCCTGATAAATGTAAAAGTCATGCGCAATCTCAAATTCATCATCAAAAAGACTAAATGTCGTATCAAAATAGAAAGGATTCATCTCATCAATAATATAATGAACCGTTTCCTGCTTCTGGACCTTATTTACAACTTCGGAGAGAATTTTATTAATTAACTGGTCAAATTGTCTTTCTTTGACTATTACTGCATTTTTAATCCAGTAGGTTTGAACAAATATCAGGCATATCATAGCAAAGCCCATGAAAAATGCCAGAACCCATATCCACTTTTTAGTCATAACATTGCAAAGATAATATCAGAAACATTTAACATGTAACATTTTAACAATCTTTAACATATGTTGGATTTTGTTAACCAAATAAGTTCCTAATTTTAGCCATGTAAAAAAGGCAAATATTGAAATCGAGGTAATTACACAGGAAAATTATTTTAGGTTTATACAGATAATAATTCAGGTTTAGTTTAATTTTAGGGCGGCATTTTGCCGCCCTTTTTTATTAGTGTATTAGTCTTTTTCTTGATTTCAAAGTAGATGAATCGATAACAAATGCCGCGGTAATTATATAAATATGCTTTAGCTTATCCAATAATATGCTGGTATAATCATTATTCATTTCACCATATATCTGAAGAAAATAATCTATATTACTCAATTCCGGAATAAAATAGCCATTATCACATTTATTGGATATCAAATAATATTTGAGCAGACTATCTTCATCTTCAAAAACGAATAAACTGAATTCCTGGTCAATATCAAATTTTTCATTATATACTATCAGATTCTCTGCTTTAATAAGGTTAGTCCCCAGGTGTTTGTTAATGGCCCAGCTAAGCCTGTAATCATTTTCATGGGAAGATATTCCAATAAGGGCTGAATCATGCTCGGCTTTAATTAATAATTTATGTGTTTTCTTCTTCAAGATATTTAAATGATTGTTAATGCTTATAATTCTTTCCCTTGCACTATTTACACTTCTCAATATACTGTATATTAATAGATACTGCTTTTATCTCTTGAATTCTTTAACACTGTTTCAGCCAATCTGCCTGACTGTCTCATAAGCCTAAAAAAACTATTTTTACAGGAAATTTCCTATTTTATCACAAAATTATATATTTGGAAGCTAATGCCCAAAGTTTTTTTATTCACCAAAAAATGAGGGCTTCAGCCCAGAGGCCTTAAGAAATTATTTTGTGTTAAAAAAATATTTTTAAAAATTTAAATAGTATAATTGTGAACGCGGAAACTAAACAAGAATATTGTCGAAAATCTCTAATATCTTAATATTATTGCTGGATGACCAGTATTCAAACGATTTTAATTATAAAAAGGCAAACAGTGTGCTGGACTATGAATTTAAGGAGTATATTGCTCAAAAAATGATTAATTGCCAGCTTTCAAAAGCAATTGATTTCCCGTCAGATATTTAAAGATTCTAAGCCCTGCCTTGCTGCATTTTGTTCAGCTTCTTTTTTTGAGCTTCCGCTTCCTTTTCCAATTAAGTCATCCGCTATTATCAGGTGAGAAATAAAGTATGCAGTATTGCTTTTTTCATCTATTTCTTCAAAATTGGTAAAATTAACATCCTTTTTATGCTTTTGGCCCCATTCAATTATTCTGCTTTTAAAATCAACCTCCGTATCCTGCAGTTTGTTCAGATTAATATGAGGATGAATAATACGTTCAAGAACAACTTTTCTTGCTTTTTTGAAACCCTTATCAAGATATAATGCCCCGATTAAGGCTTCAAGAGCATCTCCATAAATAGATTTATGATTATCACCGCTTACTTTTGTTACAAGGATATTGGAAATACCCATTTTAATAGCAATATTATTCAGATTTTCCCTGTTGACAATTTTCGAACGCATTTGTGTTAAGAATCCTACATCTTTATCCTGAAATTTCTGAAAAAGGCGTTCCGCAATTAGTGCATCCAGAATGGCATCTCCCAGAAATTCTAATCTTTCATTATTTATTTGAAGATCTTTAAAAATTTCATATGATGATGATTTATGTATACAGGCAAGTTGATATAACTTAATATTCCTGGGATTAAAGCCTAAAATCCTTTTAAGATGTTGTAAAAAGATTTTATCAGGCTTAAAAAGGTATTGTTTTTGAGAAATAAATTTCAGCAAGACTATTCAGTAAATTTTTTAAATACTACTGATGAATTATGACCTCCAAATCCAAAAGTATTACTTATTGCAATATTTACTTCCCTTTCCTGGGCTTTATTGAATGTAAAATTCAACCTGTTATCAATTTCAGGATCAGGAGTAGTAAAATTAATTGTTGGAGGAATTATATTATTAACGATAGCCAAAATTGCTGCAATCGCTTCGACAGCACCTGCAGCTCCCAGCAGATGTCCGGTCATTGATTTGGTTGAACTGATATTCAGTTTATATGCATGATCTTTAAATACCTTGATAATAGCCTTGGCTTCTGCAATATCACCTAGTGGTGTTGCTGTACCATGAACGTTTATATAATCCACTTCATCATGATTAATTTCTGCATCTTCAAGTGCATTAGACATCACATAATATGCTCCAAGACCTTCGGGATGAGGTGCTGTAATATGATAAGCATCCGCTGACATGCCTCCTCCTGTCATCTCTGCATAAATTTTCGCCCCACGTTTTTTGGCATGTTCTAACTCTTCAAGAATCAATATACCTGCACCTTCTCCTATAACAAAGCCATCCCTGGTTTTATCAAACGGACGGGATGCGGTTTTGTATTCATCATTTCTGGTTGATATTGCCTGCATAGCATTGAAACCTCCCACTCCTACCTCATTTACTGATGCCTCAGAGCCTCCGGTTATAAAAACATCAGCCTTGTTTAATCTTATCAGATTAAATGCATCTATAATGGCATTAGTTGACGTTGCACATGCTGATACTGTAGCATAATTTGGCCCCATAAATCCATATTTGATTGATATGTGGCCAGATGCAATGTCCGAAATTATTTTGGGAATAAAGTAAGGAGTGAATCTGGGGTTTTTATCATATCTGAGATATTCAATAACCTCTTCAAAAAAGGTTCCAAAACCTCCAATACCAGATCCGACTATTACCCCTACCCTGGCTTTATTAATAGAATCTGCATCAATTCCGGAATCTTTGACTGCCTGATCAGATGACACTAAAGCAAACTGAGAATATAAATCAAGCTTTCGGGCTTCTTTCCGATCAAAAAAATCATTGGGATCAAAATTCCTGACTTCACATGCAAATTTTGTTTTTAATTTTTCCGGATTAAAACGAGTAATTATATCAGAACCACTAACTCCATTTACTAAATTTTCCCAATAATCTTTAACATTATTACCCAAAGGCGTAAGTGCTCCCAGACCTGTAACAACTACTCTTTTTAATTCCATAAGTAAGTAAAAATTTAATGAAGGTCATTTTACTTAACATTGTCTTCAATGTATTTAATTGCTTCCCCAACAGTTTCAATGTTTTCTGCTTGATCATCGGGAATTCCAATGTTAAATTCCTTTTCGAATTCCATAATTAATTCAACAGTGTCAAGCGAATCAGCACCCAAATCATTAGTAAAACTTGCTTTAGGTGTTACTTCATTTTCATCTACTCCTAATTTGTCGACAATGATAGCTTTTACTCGTGATGCAATATCAGACATAATTATCAAATTTAAATTAATAATTAATTTGTATTAAAGATGCAAAGAAATGCATTAATTGAGAAAAAACAAACAAAAAAAATTATTTTTATTAGTTAAAATACAAAATTTTTATGCTTTTTTATTTTAAATTGTGATAGACAATATTAATTATTTATAGTTTAATAAACAGAACATTAAGAATGAATAAAATTGCAATTTTCGCTTCAGGTTCAGGTACAAATGCACAGAATATTATTGAATATTTTAAAACAAAAGGAACAGCTTCAGTATCCTGTGTACTTTCAAATAAGAAAGATGCCTATGTTTTAAAAAGGGCACAAAACTATAATATTCCGGTTCGCATATTTGACAGGCACGAATTTTACGAAACTGATGAAATTTTAAATTTTCTGAATACAGAAGGAATTAACTGGATTGTTTTAGCAGGATTTCTTTGGCTTGTTCCGGAAAATATTGTTGATTCATTTACAAACAGAATAATAAACATTCATCCTGCTCTCCTTCCCAAATATGGAGGAAAAGGGATGTACGGACTTAATGTTCACAGGGCAGTTATTGAAAATAATGACAAAGAAACAGGAATAACAATTCATTATGTTAACAAAAAATATGATGAAGGAAATATAATTTTTCAGACAAGGTGCAGGGTTGATGAGTCCGATACCCCGCAGTCCCTGGCTGAAAAGGTTCATAAACTGGAATATAAATATTATCCTGAAATAATCGAAAAGCTTATACATGATTCAGCTGGTCTCTAGTGCCTGGAAGTTTTACAACCTTTATAGACTTAGTAGGATAATAATCTTTTTATAGTAACTGTTTTAACAGAATCAAAAGCTTGTTTATTCTGCTCTTTAACTGGTTCTACAGGAGGAGCCTCCACTTTCAGAGGATCCACAGGTCTGTTATTTTTATAAAATCTGAAATCCAGGTGAGGACCGGTTGATAATCCTGAACTGCCAACATAGCCGATAATATCTCCCTGTTTGACATAAACACCTGTTTTTATCCCTCTATTAACCCGGCTAAGATGTAAGTAAGCTGTCGTATAAACACTGTTATGTCTGATTTTAATCATGCGGCCGGCTTCATTATCATATGCAATTTTTATTACTTTTCCATCTCCAATGGTCTGCACAGGCGTGCCTACAGGTGCAGAATAGTCAATACCATAATGAGGCCTGCGTATCTTAAGTATGGGATGCAGCCTGCTGGGAGAATATTTTGAACTTATACGTGAATATCTCAGAGGAGCTTTTAAAAATACCCTTCTTAAACTGTTTCCATCCAAATCATAATAACTCTCTACACTATCCTGCATAAATGGGATGGCATAAAAGTCTTTTTGCGCATGTCTGAAATAAGCTGTATGAATTTCCCCAAGTCCTGCTGAAATTGTATCAATATATAGCTCATCATAAATAACCTTAAAACTATCGCCCACTTGTAATTCAAAAAAGTCAATGGTCCATGCAAAAATTTCTGATAATTCCATAGCCAGTTCGGGTTTCAGATTTTTATCCTTTATAGCGTTCCAAAGCGATGAGTTGATTGTTCCTGTTGCAGCCCTTGTAACTATATTAAACTCCTTTTTCCTTGCCTCTATAGTTATACTATCTGTTAAATCAATTATAATATAGTCTACTGGAGTATGTTCATAAACAAAATATCTGACTTCATATAAAGTATCAATTGACAAAAAAACAGTATACTTGTTGCCATAACGGATTTTTCTCAGATCGAAAATGTCTTCTGATTTTTTCAGAATTTGGTCAAAAGCACCGTCAGGAAGATTATAACCGTCCAGGATTTCAGACAGGTTCTGATTTTTTGATATTCTGCCATATTCTACATAAAATGAATCTACCGGTATACCATATAGTCTTTTTTCAGGCTCAGCAGCTTCAATTGAATCAATATCAGCAGAAATTACAATTTCACTTTTATATCCCTTTTTTACAAAAAAGAAATAAAATATAAGAAGGAGCGAAAATATAGGTATTATAACAATTAAAACTGCATTTCTGGTTCTTTTATTCATTATTATGCAATTACTATATTTATTATCTTATTCTTAACTATAATAACTTTCTTTACCTGCTTGTTGACTAACCATTTTTCAGCATTTTTATGTGCAAGCACCGTCTTTTCAATATTTTCATTATCCATATCTAAAGGCAACTCAACCCTGAACCTGAGTTTTCCATTAAATGAAACAGGATATTCGTATGTGTCTTCTTTGAGATATTCCTGATTATATTCAGGATATAATTCTTTGCTGATACTTTCGTTATGGCCGTATATCTCCCACAGTTCTTCGGATAAATGAGGTGCAAATGGCGATAATATCTTAATAAATGTCTCTGCAGTAGTTTTATTTACTTTGCCCTTCTTCATACAATTGTTTGTAAATACCATCATCTGGGAAATGGCAGTATTAAATCGCAAATTCTCAATATCCTGCTCAACTTTTTTAATTGACTGGTGTAATATTTTAAGGATTTGAATATCTTCATCATCATCATGAATATTTTTTAAGTCGGCGAAAAATTTATAGACCCTGTTCAGAAAACCAAATACTCCCTTAACACCGGTCTCTGACCAGGGTTTTACCTTGTCCAGAGGGCCCATAAACATTTCATAAAGGCGCAAACTATCGGCTCCATAGTTTTCTACAACCCTGTCCGGATTAATAACATTACCTCTGGATTTACTCATCTTCTCACCATCTTCTCCCAGTATTAATCCCTGGTTTATCAGCTTTTTAAATGGCTCTTTAGTTGAGACAAAACCTGAGTCATATAATACCTTATGCCAGAATCTGGCATACAATAAATGTAATACTGCATGTTCAACACCTCCTATATATAGATCAACGGGCATCCAGTACTGTTCAGATTCTTTTGACCACGGTTCCCTGTCATTACCGGCGTCGCAAAAACGCAGATAATACCAGCAGCTGCCAGCCCACTGGGGCATGGTATTTGTTTCTCTTTTTGCCTTTTTCCCTGTTTTAGGGTCAGTAACGTACAACCATGAATCAATGTTGGCTAATGGTGATTCCCCGGTCCCTGAAGGTTCATATTTGTCTACCTCGGGTAAGGCAACCGGCAATTCATCCTCATCCAGGCATCGTACCGAACCATCTTCAAACTTTAATACCGGAAATGGCTCACCCCAATAGCGTTGACGTGAAAAAACCCAGTCCCTTAATTTATAATTAGTCTCTTCCTTTCCAAGTTTCTTTTCTTCCAGCCAGCTTATCATTTTTATTATTGCATCTTCTTTACCAAGGCCATCAATAAATTCTGAATTAACATGAATACCGTCCTCCTCAAATGCTTCCTTTTCCAGGTCTCCGCCCTTTAAAACTTCAATAATCTGCAAATCATATTTCCTGGCAAATTCCCAGTCACGCTGGTCATGGCCGGGAACAGCCATTATAGCTCCTGTCCCGTATGATATCAGTACATAATCTGCTACCCAAACAGGAATTTCCTGATTATTAACGGGATTTATTGCAAATGTTCCTGTAAATACTCCTGTTTTCTCCTTGCTCAAATCGGTTCTTTCCAAATCTGATTTTTTTGCAGCACTTTTTATATAATTTTCAACCGCTGTTTTGCATTCCTTTGTTGCTATTTTTGTGGCTAGTTTATGTTCCGGGGAAAGAACCATGTAAGTTGCCCCAAATAATGTATCAGGCCTTGTAGTAAACACTTCAATGATATCATCATACCCTTTAATTTTAAATATTACAGAAGCTCCTTCAGATTTACCAATCCAGTTCCTTTGCATTTCCTTTATATTCTCAGGCCAGTCAAGTTCATCCAAATCTGCCAGTAAGCGTTCAGCATACTCCGTAATCCTGAGCATCCATTGCTTCATTGGTTTTCTAAATACAGGGTGACCTCCTAATTCCGATTTACCGTTAACAACTTCCTCGTTGGCCAGCACAATTTTTAGCTCCGGGCACCAGTTTACATAGACCTCATCTTCATAAGCCAGTCCTTTATTATATAGTTTTGTGAAAATCCATTGTGTCCACTTATAATAATCAACATGACTTGTGGCTATTTCACGGTCCCAGTCATATGCAAATCCAAGTGATTTCAGCTGCCTTTTAAATATTTGAATATTTTTTTCAGTAATATCATGGGGATGGGTTCCTGATTTGATAGCGTAATTCTCGGCAGGTAAGCCAAAACTGTCCCATCCCATAGGATGAAGCACATTAAAGCCTTTCATCCTTTTATAACGGCTGACAATATCGGTAGCTGTATAGCCTTCGGGATGTCCTACATGCAGGCCACTTCCGGAAGGATAGGGGAACATATCCAATGTATAAAATTTCGGCTTTGAATAGTCAATTTCTACTTTGAAAGTCTTATTCTTATCCCAATACTTCTGCCACTTCTTCTCAATTTCCCTGAAATTGTATTCCATTACAATGAAATTTAAATATTCTCAAACTAAGCAACAAAAGTAAAAAAATTGATTAATTAAAGAAGTCCGTTTTATAAATAATAATATTTAAAGCTGAAGATGAGAAGGTTTAGAAAGAGGCTAAGCCGTGGCCTGTAAATTTTAAAATCCAACTAATGAATACGCATTATAATTTATTTGTATAATTCTCTGCCAAAGGGTAAATTTGTGTAATAAGTATTTTTTATATGGTCCCGTAGTTTAACAGGATAGAACGTGAGATTCCGGTTCTCATGGTGGGGGTTCGAGTCCTCTCGGGATCACAAAAATGGAAAAGCCACATTTGTGTGGCTTTTCCATTTTGCAGCCGATGAGGCTGAGACCCATACCAGGGGTTCGAACTAAGTCCCTTCGGGAGCATTTGAGAGGACAAAAATAATTTTTTAATAAAAAAAGGTAATTTTATAACAAAGTATCCCCCTGTGCCAAGGGTATTAAGGGATGATTGAACCTTACAGTTTAATTACCGAAGCAACCGTTCACCAATATTATGCATCTAACCATTGAGACAAAAAAACTAAATACCATGAAAAAATATCTCATATTCATAGTAATTTTTATGATTTCTGCCGGTATGTTATCATCCTGTGAGAAATCTAATGAACCTTTAGAAAAAGAACCACCGGAAATAAAGCTTCGTAAAAAATCGGCTGAGATCATTGAGGCCGATAAGGCTTTTGGCTTTGAATTGTTTCGGGAAGTGTATAACCTTAGTGAAGAGGATAACCTGATGATCTCTCCCCTGAGTGTATCCTATGCGCTGGGTATGACTTATAACGGTGCAGCCGGCACCACACTGGAAGCTTTCAGGGATGTACTTCATTTCGAAGACCTCACTAATCAGGAAGTCAATGAAAGCTATAAAGACCTGATGGGCCAGCTGGTCACACTGGATAACCAGGTGGAGTTCTCCATTGCCAATAGCATTTGGTACAGACTTGGATTCGAAGTATTGTCCGAATTCATTACGACTAACCAGGAGTATTTTGATGCAGCCGTGGAGGAAATTGATTTTTTCGATCCGCAAACCCTGAAGACTATCAATCAGTGGATAGAGGACAAAACCAATGGTAAGATAAAGGACATGCTGGATTATATACCGGTTAATGCTGTGATGTACCTGATCAATGCCATTTACTTCAACGCACAATGGAAATATGAATTTGATAAGGACAAAACCCATGAAGATAATTTCATCCTTGCAGACGGTTCCAGCATTCTCACCGACTATATGGTTGTTAATGGGGACTTTAATTACACCTCCAATGAGGATTTTCGTGCAGTTGAGCTGCCATACGGCGACAGTGCATTCAGCATGGTAGTGATGCTAGCCTCCGGTGAGAAAACGGTTTCTGACCTGGTGACTAATCTGGATGTGGAACATTGGGATTCATGGTTCGAAAATTCCGGTATGACAAATGTCCAGGTTGAATTGCCAAAATTCAAGTATGGTTTCAAGAGTCTGCTGAACGGTCCGCTTTGCAACCTGGGACTTGGGGTAGCCTTCTCGGGTGCAGCCGATTTCACCCGGATCAGATCTGCCGGCGACCTATTTATTTCCCGGGTGATCCACCAGACGTTCATCGATGTGCAGGAGGAAGGCACCGAAGCAGCTGCGGCTACTATTGTTGAAATAAGAGAACTCAGTGGTATCGGTGGATGTCCTGTTATTTTTAAGGTGGGCAAACCCTTCCTCTATCTCATCAAAGAGAATTCAACAGGGGCTATTGTCTTTATCGGAAAGGTTGGAAAACCTGATTATTCCTGATTACATCTCTACTTTGCCATTTTAAAGATTGAACTTTAGCAATTGATTCAAAATGAGTGTATACGAGATACAATCTCGCGCAATCTATATTTTTTCAAGTATCTAAATATCTCATTGATGCAATTTTCCTCAAATCTTCTAAAAATTGGTTCGATTTCTGTCCCCTGAGGTTCACAAAATCTTCTGAATCACCTGTAAAGCCAGTTTTAATTCATGGTGATCCATTTCACAGCTTACACTTTTAATTCTGGTTTTTTAATTAGCGCATTAATTCTATTGAAATTCCACCATAAAACATAATTCCGTATACAGGGGCATACAAAAAAGCTGCATCGTCTAGATGTCTTTCGTCTTGTATGTAATTTAAAATATTATTTATCCCTGCATAAAGCTTAAACTGATTCAACTTTTTTGAAATTCTTGCATTAAAAAGCATAAAAGGAACTGTTTTTTTAATTTTTGATTGATCTCCAACTGATAGATCAATTTCTTCATTGTAATAATCGATATACATTTTTCCTTGATAATTACCTGTTAAAACAAAAATCCATGTTTTTGGACTGTACTCAATCTTTAAATTTCCAGTAATTGATGGAAACCTTGAAATATATTTGCTATCGTTCTCATATTGAGAACCAATCCAGTCTTCCCTAACATTTTTATATTCACCCTGATTGTATGTAATATCAACACCTAAATCAAGATTATTTACTAAATAGGCAATTACTGACAATTCAACTCCCTGAACAAATGCATCATCAATATTTCTCCATTGATAGTCGTATCCTAAAGCAGCTATATCAAGGTCAGCATCTGTAAAACCGATTTTGTTCTTTAAATCAGTGCGGAATAAATTCGTGCTGATTCTTATATTTTTACCGTAGTAGTCTGCTGAAAAATTATAACTTAAAGAAGCTTCGGGATTTAAATCAGATGATTTCCATACACGGGGTGAACCGCTACACAGGTGTAAATCTTCTGAAAATCCATAAGGTGCACGAAAACCTGTTCCGGTATTTACTCTGAATGTTAACTTTTTGGAAAGTTCATACTTAATAGCAATTCTTGGATTTATACTTGTTTGATCAAAACTTGTTTTAGGAAAACTACTTTTAAAAACCTGACGGTCTGTGCTGTATTCTTCGCCTGAATGATGGTTGTCAATCCTGATTCCTGAAACAAATATTAATTTTTCTGTTACTGTCCACTCATCCTGAATAAAAGTACCAAACTCTCTTGCCGATTTGTTTCCAACCGATCTGCAAGATTGTCCTAAATAATCACTTGTCGGCTCAACCACTACATACATCCCCGATTCCTCTAGTTTATCATAAAAACTTTGAAGGCCAACCAAAATACTATGATTTTTAATTTTTGTTTTAAAAGTTAGTGTCGATGTTAAAGAATTTTCATTAGCCAGATATGGTCTCATATCTCTTAAATCTGGAACACTATCATTATGTGTAGACATATAATCTCCCAGAAAATAATCATTTGTTGCATCCCTGTTATGGTTAACGTATGCAAATGTAAAATTTAATTCAGAATTGATCTTAATTTTTTTATTGTAGTTCAGTTCTGCTTCATACCGATCAGTAGTAATGCTTTCTGTTCCATCTGTAAGAGGATTCTTATAATAATCATCTGTCATTGTCCCTCCTTGTCGTTTTTCAAACACAGACTTTCCTCGTATAATTAATTTATCATTATTTAAGAAAGCATTGTCTATAAACAAACCAAAGCCAGCATTTGTCAAGTTGGTAGCTACTCTGTCAGAAATGCCATCTTTATTTTTCACTTCGACTGAAGTTAACCCTGCTCCAGTTTCATCAATTGCATCTTTGTTATAACGCTGTGCAAATATGTTTATTCCGATATTTCCTTTTTCATTTCTGATAGATGATGAAATATCATACTTGTTAGTTTTGTAGTTCCCAATTTGAATACCAACTGTTGTTGATGGTAAGAACGATGGTTCTTTAGTTATAATGTTTATGGCACCAGCTACAGCACTGCTTCCATAAAGTGCAGAACCTGCACCTTTTACTATTTCAATTTTGCTTATATCAATGGTACTTATTTGCTGCAACCCATATACACTGGCCAAACCTGAGTACAATGGCTGTCCGTTGATTAGTATTTGCGTATGTTCAGCACCTAATCCCTGCATTCTTACCATAGTAAAATTGCAATATTGGCACTGGTTTTCAACCCTTACCCCAGGAGAACCTTCCAACGCCTGATAAATATTACTTGCATTTTTATTTTCTATTTCTTTTGCTGTTATTACTTCAGTTCTTACTGGTACATCTTTAATAAAGTGTTTGGTTCTTGTACCTGTAACGACGACTTGTTCCAACTTAAGCATATCATCTTCAAGTTCAAAGAATAAATTAACAGCCTTTCCTTTTTCCATAAATACTTCTTTTTCTTGCGATTTATAACCTAATACTTGCACGACAATAATACATTTTCCCTCAGGTAAATTTACCAGTTCAAAATGTCCTATTTTGTCAGATGTAGTAACAAGATTTGTCCCTTTTATCATAATTGTAGCATAAGGGATATGCTCTTTGGTGGTAGCAGATTTAATATCTCCAAATAACATAGCATCTGTTTTTTCCTGCGATTTGACTTGCAGTAAAAAAAGTAGCCCAAGAAAAATAAAGATAATTTGTTTCATCATTTTCTCTTTTAATTATTATTTAGATTAATTCTAAAAGCAAAATAAGAGAAAAAAAAGACAATATAATCCCATATTATAAAAAATTTTTATACTCCATATCCTAATTAGTTGGGATTAAATATTTGGTATTTAAAATGAAAAATTATCTAACGAAATGATTTTCTTCAAATCCTCAAGAAACTGGTTCGATTTCTGTCCTCTCGGGATCACCAGAAGGGATGACCGGCTTATTTTCGCCGGTCGTTTCTTTTCTGACTCACCGGAAGCCTTATCAACGGTAAGAAGTATTGATAATACTTCGTTGATTCTGGGTGTTCGATATTTTCCATCCTGAAAAATGAGCTTTTCAGGGAAAATCGAACTCAGGATATCATATTTATGTTGGAGACATGCAGCCTCATAGGTTTCATGGAGATTAGTAAGTAGATTGATGCCATTTAGTAAATGTTTTTCCATCTCATCAGTCACCTTTTTTATTTCAAGTAATTCTAGTTCCATATTATGGTTTTCTCCAGTTAACTTTGATCTTATTTTCTGATATTCTTCAATAGATATCTTATTATCAAGTAAAAGCATTTGAAGGTTTTCCAAGCGCTGGTTATTTTTTTCAATATTGTTTTTCAGAACATTAATTCGTTGATTTCTATCGGATTTACTTCCTTTGAGTTTTTCTTTCAGAATTAGCTCATACAATATTTTTATTGAGTTATTAAAAGTAAAACCCTTAAAAACATCTTCAACTGTATTGTTTGCAAAAGGTGCAGGATATCGTTCTTGCTTGCAATGGTCGCAATGGTAATAGAAATAACGACTACCGTTTTTGCTACGTGAACCACTACCTGTAAGAAGAGATCTGCATTTTGAACAAACCAGGTTGCCTCTTAAGGGTAACTCTTTTCTAAACTTTAATTGCTTTGGAGTTTCCCACTTTAACTTATTCCTTGACAATATTGATTGAACCCTGTAATAAAGCTCTTCTGAAATCAGTGGATCAAAAACACCTTTTACAAAATAATCTGGCTCGCCATTATACCCTGGAACTTTTATTTTTCCCATATACAGAGTGTTTCTCAAGGCTACGGATATTCCATTGCGACTGAATATTAGGCCAATTTTATTTGAAGATTTACAATCTTTTGGAAATGAAAACCATAAATTGAAAGTGTTATAGCCAACGGAAAAAGTTTCGGACGCCTAAGAATCATCCAAAAAAAGAGCCTCCAATAATGAAATCTCATTTCCCCAATTATGCCCAGGTAAATAATTGATTTGATAAATGCAATTTGATTATTTAGAGAGAACCGAAACTTCTTTTTATTTATTGGTTTATAGACTTTAAGAAATGTTTTAACTCTTTTATAGTAATGTTTCGGTGAATAAATTGTACTCAATATTTTTTTATAACCATTAATGAGTTTTTCAATATCCATTTTAGGAATGAAGTTAAGTGAGAAATCTGTATTATCACCGGAAGATACTTTCAATAATCGCTCTTCTTTTATCAATCGGTGATGCAGCTTTGTTTTTGGAAGTGCATTCAACAGGCCAACCATAGCAGTCACAATCCCACTTTCCTGAATAAATTTTATCTGAGTCTCAAAAATAGAAAGGGGATCATTATCGAATCCAACAATGAAGCCTCCCTGAACCTGTAAGCCGCATCTCTGCATCTTTTGAATACAATATATCAGATCACGATTCTTATTATGGTATTTGTTGCATTCCGTTAGGCTATTTTCATCCGAAGTTTCAATACCAATAAAGACCTTATTAAACCCGGCATTTATCATTAGTTTCATAAGTTCTTCATCATCTGAAAGTTCAATAGAAGCTTGTATACCGAAATAGAAAGGATATTTGTTCTGTTCCATCCATTCTGCAATAGCTGGTAAGATTTCTTTTCTTAACTTTCTTTTATTTCCAATAAAATTATCATCCACAATAAATACTGCATCTCTCCAACCATTCTGATACAGACATTCTAATTCTTTTGTAATTTGATCTTTGGTTTTCGTTCGTACTTTTCGACCATTAAGTAAAGAAATATCACAAAATTCACAATCATAAGGGCAGCCTCTTGAATACTGAATATTCATTGTGGCATATTTTTTCAAATTAATTAATTCCCATTGAGGAAGCGGAGTATTCTGAATATCTGGCCATTGATCAGATGAATCATATATGTGTTTTGGGTATCCCTTCTTTAGATCTTCTAAAAAAGAAGGTAAAGTAATTTCAGCTTCATTAAGAATCAAATGTTCTACATCGTTAAAATCTTCATACCTTGCAGAGAACAGGGGCCCTCCGGCAACCAACTTTGTCCCTATTGCCTTACATCTGCTAACAACCTTTCTCACAGAACTCTCTTGAATATCCATTGCGCTAATGAAAACGAAATCAGCCCATTGGATATCTCTATCTCTCAAAGGATTAACATTCATATCAATTAGTTTTCTTTCCCATTTTTCAGGAAGCATTGCCGCCACTGTCAATAATCCGAGTGGTGGGAAGCTTGCTTTTTTATAGATAAATTTTAAAGCATATTTAAAACTCCAAAAAGTATTCGGATACTCTGGGTACACTAATAATATTTTATAATTTGAATTCATGGATTAGGGAGGAGTATAAAAAATAAGAAAAGAAATGATTGCATAAAATAATACGAATATACACCTTTTTACCAAATTCCGGAAGTTCAGACTTTGGTTGACATGTATGTATAATAATTAATGTCAATCGAAGTCAACGAAATGAACATAAAAGCTAAACAGGACATCAAGAGAATACTACGTATCCTGAACAATGCCATAGAAAATAAAGAGAAAAATCCTTTTCCCTCTTTATTTTCTATTCATATTAAGTACACAGGGCTTGGATCGCGTATTCAGTTAACCCACGTAGGTTTTTAATATTTTACTTCTTGTAGTATGCTTTAATCTTCTGATCGCCTTTTCTTTGATCTGCCTGACTCTTTCTCTTGTCAGATTATATTTCTCACCGATTTCCTCGAGTGTATGCGCATGTTTGCCTGATAATCCAAAATAAAGTGTGATAATATTGGCTTCTCTTTGGGTCAATTTATTAAGGGCCCTTTCAATTTCTTTCTTTAGTGAATCCGTTAACAATTCTTTATCAGGGCTGGAAGCATCTTCGCTAAATAAAACATCATACATGCTGCCTTCTTCATCTTGTACAAGCGGGGCATCCAATGAAATATACCGCCCTGCATTTTTTATGGCAACCATCACATCAGTAGGAGCCAGCTCTAATGCCTGTGCAATCTCAAGGGTAGTTGGTTCTCTTTCGTACTTTTGTTCCAGTACATTAATAGTCCTTTTTATTTTATTTATATGACTGAATCTATTTAATGGAAGGCGTACAATTCTGGCCTGTTCTGCTATAGCCTGGAGAATGGATTGTCTGATCCACCAAACGGCGTAGGATATGAACTTAAAACCCCTTGTTTCGTCAAATCGTTCTGTAGCTTTGATCAAACCAAGATTCCCCTCATTGATCATATCCGGAAGACTCATGCCCTTATTCTGATACTGTTTTGAAACTGATACTACAAACCTGAGATTTGCGTTTATCAACCGGTCCCGTGCATTCAAGTCCCCATTGTGGATCCTTCTGGTGAGATCAACTTCTTCTTCTGCTGTAATCAGTTCAACCTTACCTATCTCCTGAAGGTATTTGTCCAGCGATGGATTTTCCCTGTTGGTAATCTGTTTGATGATTTTCAGTTGCCGCATTTAAAGGGGGATTTGGGCTTTTGACATATACGTAAAATACTTTCTAAAGGTACCACTTATTATGAGGAAAATCCATTTTTTCTTAAGTAAATGACTTTTTCCTCAATATGCTTAGGTGTTCTTAATTTAAGATTTTCAGGGCATGGTTTATTATTGATCAATCCTACATCTCCATACTGTTTATACCTTTCTA